>Ga0116107_1001159_pt1 | contig 16666 bp, 15 predicted proteins | sample June2015DPH_6_10_FD_88969 | JGI IMG/M metagenome (GOLD analysis project Ga0116107, IMG submission 88969) | Peatland microbial communities from SPRUCE experiment site at the Marcell Experimental Forest, Minnesota, USA - June2015DPH_6_100 | ecosystem: Environmental > Terrestrial > Soil > Wetlands... | reverse complement strand
TGCCGAACGCGAACCGCTGCCCGCGGACGTCGCGGCGGAATGCGACCGCGCTGTCGCACAGCGGGTTGTACGTGACGGCAACCGCGACGCCTCCAACGGTGTCGTTGACCACCTCGTGCCAGACCAGCATGCGCAGCGGGTAGGCGCGGGCTTGACCGTTCAGCTGGAGCCCTATCACGCGGTCGCCCGCGACGAGGAACTTCGAGTATTTCGTGGTGGCGGCGTCGGCTTGCGCGGTCGTCCATGCGGGCGGATCGACGAGTGCCTTGAATCCGTCCTTGGGCATCCCCGAAGCGACGATGAGCTCCCGCTGAACGCGGCACGAGGTCAGCGAGAAACCGTAGGATTCGACGCGACGCCCGTCACCGACCGGGCGGGCGCGGTGGCGCACGAGGTCCCGGGCATGGAAGGCGAACGCGATGGTCGCTACCGCGATTGCGGCGGCGACAACCCATCCGCCGCTCTTCATTGACCCCTGCCGCGCTGGTCGAGAGTCGCTCATCGCCCCGGAGCGAGCAGTGCGACCGCGAGGTTCGCGGCCGGTTGGAGGCGGTCCGCGACCATGGCGGCGAGGAGCAGCGGAAGGTAGGCGAGGGTGGCGAAGAACAGCCTGCGGGCGACAACGTCGGTGCGGCGTATGGCCAGCAGTGATGACAGGACGAGCAGGCAGCAACCGAGCGCGAGCGCGGCGGCGGCGAACCTCCAACCCGTCACGCCGCCGAGCGCCGCGAAGATCCCGACGGGGACGAGGGCCAGCGAGTACAGCACGGCCATCCGGCCGGTGGCGCCCCCCGACGCGTCCACGACCGGAAGCATGCGGAACCCGCCGCGCGCGTAGTCCTCGCGATACAGCCAGGCGAGGGCGAGGAAGTGCGGGATCTGCCACAGGAACAGCACACCGGCGAGGAGCCAGGCGCCGAAGCCGAGGCCGGCCCCGGCCGCCGTCCAGCCCATCATGGGGGGGATCGCGCCGCACACCGCGCCCGCGAGGGTGCAGAGTGGGGACCGCGGCTTGAGCGGCGTGTAGACGAGCGTGTAGACGAGAACGACGGTGAGGCCGAGGGTGGCCGTGAGGAGGTTCGCGAACGCCGCGAGTATCACGAGGCCCGCGGTGGCCACCACGAGCCCGAAGACGAGGGCATGGCGCGGTGTGATGACTCCGGACGGCAGAGGCCGATGCATCGTCCTGTTCATGCGGGCGTCTCTCGCGGCCTCGAGGTATTGGTTCAGCGCCATGGCCCCGGCTGCCGCGAGCGTGGTGCCGACCAGCGTTTGGACCAGCTGGGCGAGGTGCGGGCGAACGGCGCCGGCCATGACGAAACCGACCGCCGTGGTGGCCACGACGAGGGAGGTCAGGCGGATCTTCGTGAGCTCCGGGTAGGCGCGGAGGCCGGCCCATGCGCGCCGCACTCCGGGAGCGCCAATCCGAATTCTCGCCGTGAACACCTTGCCGCCTCCGCCTGTCCCAGCCTCGCTGTTGCCTGTGATGCGCCTGCCATTCTGACACAGCGGGCCGAGGCTGGCGCCGTTCTTTGTGCCACAACGATCGGTGTCGTACAGCATTCCCTTCAGGGTGGCCGCAGCCCCGGCGTCGGCCGGACGGATCGGAACCCCTGGAAGCCAGGCGCGGCCTAATTCATACTACGGTCTCGGCCGCGAGGGAGGTCCGCCATGGCGACAAAAGCACAGACGGTTTCGCGCAGGGGGGACATCCTCACCCTCGGCTTCGGGACAAGCGTCGCCATGTGGTTTCTCGGCTATGTCTGCCGCATGCCTTCCGCGCCGGCGCCGAGCTGGGCGTTGGGGCTCGGGCTGCTCGCCTGCCTCGCGGCGGGCGGATACGTCGCGGGCCGCCTGACCGACCGCGGCTGGACCGGCGGGCTCGCGGCCGGGCTGCTCTCCTCCGCCATCAACCTCCTCATCCTCGGTAGCCTTCTGGGCGGAGACCGGGCAAACCAGGTCGTGCCCTCGGCGCTCTGGTGGCTGCCGGGGTCTCTGGTGCTCGGCGCGGGGGTCGCGGCTGCCGGGGCGATCGCGGGCAGGTCGACCCGAAGACGTGATACCCGGGTCGTCAACTGGACCGGGGCGTTTGCAGGTGTGGCGGCCGCTGCCACGCTTCTCCAACTTCTTGTGGGCGGTTTCGTCACCGGCAACAAGGCCGGGCTTTCGGTCGTCGACTGGCCGAATTCGTTCGGCTACAACATGTTCCTCTACCCGTTGTCGCGCATGACCGGCGGCGTCTACTACGAGCACGCGCACCGACTGTTCGGGAGCCTCGTGGGACTCACCACGGTGGCGCTGGCGGCGCACCTGCTCCGGTCCGACCGCCGCAGCCGGGTGAAACGTCTCGCGCTGGTCGCCGTGCTGGCGGTGATCGTGCAGGGGATCCTGGGCGGCCTGCGGGTGACCGGCGGCTTCACGGCGTCCACGTCGCCGGAGGCGATGGCGCCCTCGATCACGCTCGCGATCGTGCACGGCGTGCTGGGCCCGGCGTTCTTCGCGCTGGTGGTCGCGATCGCCGTTCTCACGTCCACGACGTGGAATTCGGGCGTTCCCGCGCGCGCCTCGGCGCACGCCGGCTCGGAGCACGTGTTCGGGCTGCTGCTGGTCGGAGCGGTGGCAGTTCAGCTCCTGCTCGGCGCGATTCAGCGCCACCTGGCGCGCGGGCTCATGGTTCACATCACGTTCGCGGTTGCCGTCCTGGCGCTCGCGTTGCTGCACGGCTCGCGGCTGTGGGGGCTGTATGAGGGACAGCCGCTGCTGCAACGCCTCGGACGGCTCATCATGACGGTTGCGGCGGTGCAGGTGTCGCTGGGGATCCTCGCGTTCTTCGCGGTCCAGTTGCGGGTCGAGGGTGTTCCGCGGCCCGGCTGGGACGTGCTGCTGACCACCGCGCATCAGGCGTGCGGCTCGGTGCTGCTAGGTTGCTCGGTGATGGGGGCGCTCTGGAGCCGCCGGTTGCTGGTCCAGGCGGAAGCGGACGCGGAGCGGCGCGCGTAACCATGGTCATCGCCGAGACGTTCACCTCGATCCAGGGAGAGGGGATTCTGGCAGGGGTGCCCTCTTTCTTCATCCGGACCTCCGGCTGCAACCTTCGGTGCGTCTGGTGCGACACGCCGTACGCCTCGTGGCGGCCCGAGGGCCGCCACCGTGCCGTCGCGGACCTGGTCGCCGAGGCCGCGGCGTCCGCCTGTCGTCACATCGTCGTCACGGGTGGGGAGCCGCTCCTGCAGCGGGAGCTGGGGCCCCTGACCCGAGCTCTGGCGGGTGCCGGCCACCACATCACGGTGGAAACGGCCGGAACGATCGACCCCGAGTTCGAGTGCGCACTCCTGTCGGTCTCGCCCAAGACCGCCAACTCGGATCCGGAGGGCCGATTCCGGGTTCGCCACCGAAGCCTTCGCGCCGACCCAAAGCCCCTGCTCAACCTGCTGAGACGCCACCGGGAGCATCAGCTGAAGTTCGTGGTGAGGGACGAAGGCGACATGCCCGAGGTGCTGGCCCTGGTGGAGCGTATTTCGGTGTCACCCGAACGGGTACTCCTGATGCCGGAGGGGAGGTCTGCCGCGGAAGTCGCGACGCGGCAGAGGGTGGTCGCCGAGCTGTGCCTGCGGCACTCTTTCCGGTACTCTCCACGGCTGCAGCTCGACCTCTTCGGCGGCGGCCGAGGGGTGTAACCCGTTCTGCTCCGCCCCCGTCTTCAGCTTTGGAGCGAACGGAGATCGGTTGACAAGGCAAACAATTCGTATGACAATTATTGGGGAGGCATCCATTGCCGGGACGTGAACGGATCGGGCTGCTCTTGGTGACGGTGCGGAGACGGATCAAGCAGGTCACCAGCCTCCTCTTGCAGGGCCACGACATGTCGGTGCAACAGTTCTGGACCATGGTGGTCATCGCGAGGAACGACGGGCTCTCGCTTCGAGAGCTGGCGGCTCGCCGTCAGATGGACGAGCCCACTGCCTGCCGCGTGGTCAACTCCTTGGTGCGCCGCCGGTTGGTGCGGCGGTCGCCGGACCCCGCGGATCGGCGCCGCTCGCGCCTCATGCTGACGCCCTCCGGTACGGAACTGACCGCCGGCCTGCTCCCGGTGGCCGAGGCGATCCTGGCTGCAGTCGAGGGCGCACTGACGCCTGGGGAGCGACGCGCCGTGGTGTCGGGTCTGCGGAAGGTCATCGCCAATCTGGATCAGTTCGAGGCATCAAAGGCCGGTCGGGGATCAACGACCGCGATAGCAGTCTGATGAGGAGCGAATCGGCTCTAGCCCGAAGATCGCCTCTGGGCGGGCGCCGTTCGGTTCGTTACCGTGATCGTGCAACGCCGTCCGGACGGACGGCCGCATAGAGGAGATCCATGCTGAAGAACAAGTGGTTCTGGATAGTGGTCGGGGTGGCGGTCGTGGTTGGGGTTTTCGGGTGGGTGCAGGTCCGCCAGGCAAGCTCGAAGGGTCAGGTGCGCCTCGACACGACGCGCGTCGACCGCGGCCGCATCGTCTCCAAAGTGACGGCGACCGGCACACTGTCGGCGATCGTCACCGTCCAGGTCGGCAGCCAGGTGTCAGGCCGGATCCAGGCCTGGTACGCAGACTTCAACGCCCCGGTGAAGAAGGGTCAGCTCGTCGCGAAGATCGACCCCTCGCTCTTCCAGGCATCGGTCGACCAGGCGAAAGCCAACCTCGTGGCGGCACAGGGAAACCTCGCCAAGTCGAAGGCGGTGGCGGCCGACGACGAGCTCCAGTACCAGAGGAACGTGAAGCTCGCCGCGCGCAAGCTCATCGCGGAGGCCGATCTCGACACCTCCAAGGCCACCGCCGACGCCGCAAAGGCCCAGGTCGACGCCGACGCGGGCTCCGTCGAGCAAGCGAAGGCCGCGCTGCACTCCGCCGAGGTGAACCTGGCGTACACCGACATCATCTCGCCGACGGACGGCATCGTCATCGCGCGCGACGTCGACGTTGGGCAGACGGTGGTCTCCAGCATGACGGCGTCGCTGCTGTTCCTCATCGCGGAGGACCTCTCCAAGATGCAGGTGGACACCAGCGTCGCGGAGTCCGACGTCGGCAAGCTCCGGGACGGAATGAATGCCTCGTTCACCGTGGACGCCTACCCGAACCAGAGGTTCGAAGGGAAGGTTCGACAGGTCCGCAACTCTCCGCAGACCGTCCAGAACGTCGTGACGTACGACGCCGTGATCGACGTCGCGAACCCCGATTTCAAGCTCAGGCCCGGGATGACGGCCAACTGCACCTTCGTCTGGGCACAACGGGACGATGCCCTTCGGATTCCGAACGCGGCGTTGCGCTTCCGGCCGCCCGCGAATCTGCTCGCCCGCCTCAACCCGGGCGCGAAGAGCGAGCACGGGGCTCGAGCGGCAGGCGCCGAGGCGGCCCAGGGTGGAGGCGCTCCTGCGAAGGGCGGCGCCGCCGACGCAGCCGACCCCACCCGGAGAACCGTGTGGGTCCTGAAGGACGGCAAGCCCACCCGGATGGCGATCCGCACCGGCGTGTCGGACGGCTCGTTGACAGAGGTCGTCGAGGGCGATCTGTCCGAGGGCGACGAGGTGATCACCGATGCCTCCGGCGGAACGAGCGCGCAGGCGCAGCAGGCCGGCGCCTTCCCGCGCCGGATGTTCTGAGGCCGCGATGAACGGCTCGTCGGCACTGCTGGCGCTCGAGGACGTGACCAAGGTCTACCAGATGGGGGACGTGGAGGTCCACGCCCTGCGTGGGGTCTCGCTCGCGGTCGAGGAGGGCGAGTCCATCGCGATCATGGGCGCGTCCGGCTCCGGGAAGTCAACGCTGATGAACATCATCGGGTGCCTGGACCGGCCGACCGCGGGGCGATATCTGCTGGCCGGCGAGGAGGTGTCCACGCTCGACCGGAACGCCCTCGCGGAGAAGAGGAACCGCACTCTCGGCTTCGTCTTCCAGAACTTCAACCTGCTCGCCCGCACGTCGGCCGTCGAGAACGTCGAGCTGCCTCTCCTGTACGGCGGGATGCACACGCGCGAGCGTCACGAGCACTCCCGCGCGGCCCTCGCCCGCGTCGGGCTCGGCGACCGCATGTACCACCACCCGAACCAGATGTCCGGCGGCCAGCAGCAGCGGGTCGCGATCGCCCGGGCCCTTGTCGCCAACCCCAAGGTGATCCTGGCCGACGAGCCGACGGGGAACCTCGACTCCGTCACCAGCGTCGAGGTCATGGCGATCTTCCAGGAGTTGCGCGACTCGGGGATCACGGTCGTCCTCGTGACGCACGAGCCCGACATCGCGCGGTACGCCGGGCGCGTCGTGGTCATGAAGGACGGCAAGGTCCAGTCCGACAAGCGGCAGGAGCCCCTGAGGGCGGTGCCACTGCCGGCCGAGGCCGCCGCCGGAGGCGAACGATGAACCCGCTCCAGGTCGTGCGCGTCGCCATCCGCGCACTGCTGCGCAACAAGATGCGCTCGTTCCTGACGACGCTGGGGATCATTATCGGCGTGGCCGCGGTGATCGCCATGGTCGCGATCGGCGAGGGGGCCAAGGCCCAGGTCGAGGCGTCGTTCGCCTCGATGGGCTCCAACCTGCTCATCGTGCTCCCGGGCACCACGACCCTCGGCGGCCAGCGCGGAGGGTTCGGGAGCATGATGACGCTGACCTGGGACGACCTGCGCGCGATCCGAACGGAGGCGCCCGCCGTCAAGTACGCGGTCGCGCAGCTGTCCAGCGGCGCGCAGCTGATGTCGGAGGATCAGAACTGGAGCACCCGCGTCTACGGGACGACGCCGGAGTACTTCCTGATCAGGAACTGGCCGATCGGCCTCGGCTCGGCGATGAGCGATTCCGACGTCGAGAGCGGTTCGAAGGTCGTGTTCCTCGGGAAGACCGTCGTCGACAATCTCTTCGGTCCCAGCGCCAACCCGGTCGGCCAGCTGGTCCGGATCAGGAACATCCCGTTCGAGGTCAAGGGCGTGCTCGCAACGAAGGGCCAATCGCCAACGGGCCAGGACTACGACGATGCGGCGTACATCCCACTCAAGACGTACCAGACCAAGATCCAGGGCGGGCTTCAGCAGTTCATCTCGGGAACGATCATGATCGGCGCCGTCTCGGAGGCGGCGACCAGCGTGGCGGAGCAGCAGGTGACAAACCTCCTGCGCGACCGCCATCGCATCGGGATCGGGCAGGACGACGACTTCTCGATCCGGAACCTCACCGAACTCGCGAGCGCGCAGGAGCAGGGGACCAAGACGCTCACGACGCTGCTGGCGAGCATCGCCGCCGTGTCGCTGCTGGTCGGCGGGATCGGGATCATGAACATCATGCTCGTCTCGGTCACGGAGCGGACGCGCGAGATCGGCGTCCGCATGGCCGTCGGCGCCAAGCCCCGCAACATCCTGGCGCAGTTCCTGGTCGAGGCGCTCACGCTGGCGATCGCCGGGGGGGTGATCGGGATCGCCCTCGGGCTGCTCGCCGCGCAGCGGCTCGCCGCGCAGTTCCACTGGCCGATGCTGATCCGGCCCGACGTTATCGTCATCTCAGTGATGTTCAGCGCGCTGGTCGGGGTTGTCTTCGGGCTTTACCCTGCGCGCAAGGCTTCCCTTTTGGACCCTATCGACGCATTGAGGTTCGAGTGATGATCGCAAACCTTGCCCTTCTCGCGCTCGCGGCGGCGGCCCCCGTCGCTTCCCCGCGGATCCTCACCCTCGACGAAGCGATTGCCACGGCGCGCGCCCAGCAGCCCCAGTTGCGGCAGGCGGCCGCGACGACGCAGGCTGCGTTGGCGCGCGTGGACGAGTCGTTCGCGCCCCTGCTGCCGCAGGTGAGCGGGAGCGCCGAGTACCAGCGCGAGTCCGCCAACTACGCCGGCGGGCCCTCGACCCTTCCGAGCCAGACCTCGGGCGGGACCAACAACGAGAGCTGGAGCTCCGTGAACTACTTCACTCTGGGACTGAATGCGAGCCAGCTGCTGTACGACTTCGGGCAGACCAGCTCCAAGTGGCGGTCCTCGCAGGCGAGCGCCGCCTCGCAGAGGGACAGCGAGCATACGACGCTGGAGCAGGTGCTCTATTCCGTGCGTAACGTGTACTTCCAGGCGCGGGCCGCGAAGGGTCTTGTCCAGGTCGCCAGCGACACCCTCGCCAACCAGCAGAAGCACATGGAGCAGACCGAGGGGTTCGTCGAGGTCGGGACGCAGGCCGAGATCGCTCTGGCCCAGGCGAAAACCGACGTCGCCAACGCCAGGGTCCAGCTCATCAACGCGGAGAACGGCTACGAGACCGCGAAGGCGCAGCTCAACCAGGCGATGGGCGTGGAAGGTCCCACCGATTACGACGTCGCCGACAAGACGCTGCCGCCGGTCGACGGCGAGGACAGTTCGACCGATGTCCTCCTGGACGAGGCGATCAAGGCCCGCCCGGAGCTGGCGGCCCTGCTCAATCAGGTCCGCGCGCAGGAGCTGACAATCCGCTCGCTGAGGGGCGCGTACGGCCCCAGCCTGGGTCTCTCCGCCGGTTTCTCGGATGTGGGGCAGTACGCCTCGAGTCTCACCTGGAACTGGGGCGCCGGGCTCCTGCTCTCCGTGCCTGTCTTCCAGGGTGGACTGACGAGAGCGCAGGTGCGCGAGGCCGAGTTCAACCTTGTGTCGATCCAGGCGCAGGCGGACGCGGAGCGCCAGCAGGTGCGGCTCGACGTCGAGCAAGCGCGACTCGCGGTCCGGGCGGACAAGGAGGCCCTGACGGCGAGCGTCGAAGCCCTTGCGAACGCCCAGGTGCTGTTGCAGCTCGCCGAAGGGCGGTACGAGACGGGCGTCGGGAGCATCATCGAGCTGGGCGACGCTCAGGTGGCGCTCACGAGCGCGGCGCAGCAGAAGGTGCAGGCCGAGTACAACCTCTCGCAGGCGCGGGCCGGGCTGATCAAGGCGCTCGGCCGCGACTGACCCCGGACCCCGTCTCTGCCTTACCCGCCCACCCGGTGGACGCGCATGAGATTCGTGAGCGGCTGCGCAGTGACGGGCGCGCCGTGCGTGACGACGACGAGGTCGCCCTTTGCCGCGAGGCCCTCCCGAACGGCCTCGCGCTCGGCGAGGTGAACCACCTCTTCGTGGTCGTCGGGCTGTTCGAGCACCACCCTCGGGATCACGCCCCAGACGAGCGCAAGAGCCCGTGCCACCTCGACCCTCGGCGTCAGAGCCAAGATCGGCGTCGAGGGGCGGTGACGAGCGACGAGGAGCGCCGTGCGCCCGCTCTGCGTGAAGCAGACGACGGCTTTCGCCGCGAGATGCTCCACCGCCGTCGTGGCGGCTCCGGCTACGGCGTCCGATACCGGGTCGAGCGCGGCGGCATGGCTCGGGGCGGCGGCCCAGCTGGTCCGGAACTCGGGGTGGAGCTCCGCCTCGCGGACGATGCGGGCGCAGGCGGCGACGGCCATCGCCGGGTGGTCGCCGACCGCGGTCTCCGCGCTCAGCATCACGGCGTCGGACCCGTCGAAGACCGCGTTGGCCACGTCGTTGGCCTCGGCCCGGGTCGGCCGCGGCTCGTGGATCATGCTCTCGAGCATCTCGGTCGCCGTTATCGTCGGGACGCCGGCGGCGCGGGCCGCCTGAAGGATCCGCTTCTGGAGCACCGGCACCATTTCGGGCGAGGTCTCGGCACCCAGGTCGCCGCGGGCCACCATGACCATGTCGGCGGCGGCGAGGATGGGGATGAGGGCCTCGGGCGAGACCGCCTGAGCCTTCTCGAGCTTCGCGATGATCGGAACGGTGCGGCCGTGCCGCGCCATGTGCTCGCGGAGCGCGGTCACGTCCTGCACCCGCCGCACGAAGGAGAGCGAGCAGGCGTCGATGCCGGCGTCGAGCGCCGCCGCGAGGCACTCGAGGTCGTCCTGTGTGAGGGAGGGGAGCGAGGTCTCCACGTCGGGGAGGTTCACGCCCATTCCGGCCGCCACGTCGCCGCCACGAACGACGTCGGCGCGGACAATGCCACCGGAGACGGCCGTGACCCGCAGCACGATCTTGCCGTCGTGGATGAGGACGCGCGAGCCGATCGGGCACTCCCGCGCCGGGTCCATGCCGTCGACGATCACATCCACCCCGCTCGTCGCGTCGCCGATCGAGATGGCGCTACCCTCGACGACGGAGACGGGCGGCGCCGACCGGGCGACTCTGAGCTTGGGGCCCGCGAGGTCGCAGAAGACGGCGAGAGGATGGCCAACGATGGTTTCCACGGCCCGAACCAGCTCCACGAAGACCGGGATCTGAGCGGGTTCGAGGTGGGCGGCGTTGAGTCGGAAGACGTTCACGCCCTCCCGCGCCAGCGCCTCAACCGCCTGAGGGCTTGCCGAGGCGGGGCCCAGGGTGGCCACGATCTTGACCTTCCTCGAGCCGTCGTGCGAATCGCTCATGCCGGGCCTCCCGGAGCTTCCGCTCGTCTCGACCCAACCGTACCACAGGGCTCGAGGAGCCACGCGAGCTTGAGACCAAGGATGGCCGCTGCTATCCTCTCCAATTGAGCTTCCCGACAACGGGTCGCTGTTTTCAGGAAAGGTGGAAAATAGGAAGTTGCCGGAAAACAGTTCGCCAAGGGGGATGCTGAAGCGGGCGCGATCGAAGGCGGCAATCCGGGCGGCGGTCGTACTCGCTGCGGCGTTGTCGTTGACGACCTCGGCCGGCCTGCACCCGGAACCGTCGTGCGGTGCGCCGCCCGAGCGCGGCGAGCGCGCCTCCGCGACGAACCGGACCGGACGCATGGATGCCGCGGCGCATGTCTGTCTCGTCTGTCTCCTGTACGCCGCCGCCATCGAGCCGGTGATGGTGTCGGCGCCTCCGGCGGGCGCGCCCTCCGGGCCCAACCGGGAGCGGTCCCGGTCCGCCCCGGTCTTCTCGACCGAATTTCGGACCAATGACGGTCGAGCGCCGCCTGTCCTCCTCTAGTTTCTATGAGCCCATCTTCATCGACTGACCCGGTATCTCGGTCGGCCGCAACGCAGTGAACCAGAGGAGGAACCGTGAGACATGCAAGGCTGCTGATCGCAATCTGTTTCATCGCCCTGGGGACGGCGGGGATAGCGTCGGCACAGGACTCGCCGGCAGCGACCCCGACGCCTGCGCCCGCAGCGGCGCCGACACCGCCGACCCCGCTTGCGACCGGTTCCGCGGGCGCCGCAAGTCAGACGTCCAACTATTTCAACCCATCCGTTTCCGTGATCGGCAACTTCCTTGCCGTGGGCGGACAGAATCCGGTGGAGAACCTGCCGAGCGCGAGCCTCCGGGAGTCCGAACTGGGTGTCCAGGCGGTCGTGGATCCCTATGCCCGTGCCGACTTCTTCATCTCGTTCGGTGAGCACGACGTGAGCGTCGAGGAAGGGTTCGTGACCTTTACCGCCTTGCCGGCGGACCTGCTCGTGAAGGTGGGTCGGATGCGGGTTTCGTTCGGGAAGGTCAATACGATGCACCTCCACGTCATGCCCTGGCCCGACGAGCCCCTCCCCGTGGTGAATCTCCTCGGTGGCGAGGAAGGCTGGATCGGCACCGGCGCTTCGGTTGCGAAGCTGCTTCCGTTGCCGGGGGATGTCTTCTCCGAGCTGACGCTCCAGGTGTTCGGCGATGAGCCGGACGGCCCGTTCGTGGCGACGAAGCGCAGCCAACTCGCGTACAACGGCCACTACCGGGTGTTCGCGGACCTCTCCGACTCCACGAACCTCGACTTCGGCGTGTCGTACGGTCAGGGGCCGAACGGCACGAGCTCCGACGCAGAGACCACCTTGGGAGCCGTTGACGCTACCCTCCGCTGGAAGCCGCTCGTGAAAGGAAACTACCGTTCGGCAATCCTTCGGGGCGAGTACTTCCTTTCTCGCAGGGACCAATCCGGCGGGACGGTCAACGCCGACGGCTGGTTCGTGTCGGGCGAGTACCAGCTCGCGAAGCGGTGGTGGGTCGGGGTGCGCGGCGAGGCGTCGCAGCACGCGGACAACGCCGCCATCAAGGACACGGGCACGGCGGCCACGGTTACCTTCTGGCCGAGCGAGTTCTCGCAACTTCGCGCCGAGCTGCGGCAGCGGCGGTATGGCGGGCCCAACAGCGCTTCGACCGGCACGTACACCGCCAACGAGGTCCTCTTTCAATTGCAGTTCGCGATCGGCGCCCACGGCGCCCACCCGTTCTGAGGAGGAGCTATGACGACCACCAAGACACTGGCAGCTGCCGCTCTGCTCGTGGGGCTGACCATGCCGGCACAAGCCAAACTGCGCGTGGTGACCTCCCTGCAGGACCTCGCGTCGATCGCGGAAGCGGTCGGAGGCGACCGGATCGAGGCAGTCGCGCTGGCGCGGGGTTATCAGGACCCGCACTTCGTGGACGCGAAGCCGTCCTTCATCGTCAAGCTTTCTCGCGCCGATCTGCTGATCGCCGCCGGGCTAGAGCTCGAGATCGGCTACCTCCCGCCCCTGATCGACCAGAGCCGCAACGACAAGATCCACCCGGGCAACGCCGGTTACCTCGACGCCTCGATCGGCTGCGACATCCTCCAGAAACCGACCGAGGTCGTGACGAGGGCGATGGGGGACGTCCACCCCTACGGCAATCCGCACTACTGGACCGATCCCGAGAACGGACGCGTGATCGCTCGCGCGGTCGCCGCCAAACTGACCGAGCTGGACCCGGCGGGCAAGGCCGCCTTCGACTCCAACCTGGCCGCGTTCGAGGCCTCTCTCACGGCGAAGGAGCGTGCGTGGGATGCGAAGATGGCGCTGTTCGCGGGCGCCAGGGTCGTGACGTTCCACGAGTCGTGGCCTAACTTCGCCAAGCGCTTCAAGCTCGAGATCGTGGGGACCGTGGAGCCGAAGCCGGGGATCCCGCCGTCGCCGACGCACACGCTCGAGATCATCAACATCATCGCGAAGGACAAGGTCGCGGTGATCCTCGTGGAGCCGTACTTCGACCGCAAGACCCCCGACTTCATCGCGGAAAAGACCGGCGCTGCGGTGGTCACGTTCTACCCGTCGGTGGGCGGCATTCCCGAGCTCAAGGACTACTTCGACGTGTTCGACCGCAACGTGGACGCCTTCGTCAAAGCCATGAACGGAAAGGGCAGCCGATGACCCCGTTTCAAATCCTTCTCCCCGCCTTCGTGGTCAGCCTCATCCTGACCGGCATTCACGCGTACCTCGGCGTGCACGTGGTCGAGCGCGGCGTGATTTTCGTGGACCTTTCGCTGGCGCAGATCGCCGCCCTTGGCCTCACCGTCGCCTACCTCGCAGGCTACGACATCCATACCTCGCACCAGGCGTACCTCTTCTCTCTGGGTTTCACCTTCATCGGCGCGGCGATCTTCGCGTTCACGCGCACCCATCGAAAGACCCGCATCCCCCAGGAGGCGATCATCGGAATCGTGTACGCGGTTTCCGCCGCGGTGGCCATCCTCCTGATGTCGAAAGCCACCCAGGAGACGGAGCACCTGAAGGAGATGCTGGTGGGGAACATCCTCTCCGTGACCTGGTTCGACATCGGGAAGACCGCGGTACTTTACGCGCTCGTCGGCGTGTTTCACTTCGTTTTCCGCAGGAAGTTCCTCCTCATCTCGATGGACGAGCCCGAAGCGGAGCGGCAGGGTGTGAACGTCCGGTTCTGGGATTTTCTGTTCTACATGTCGTTCGGCTTCGTGGTCACCTCGTCGGTGGCGATCGCCGGCGTGCTCCTGGTGTTCTGCTTCCTGATCGTGCCGTCGGTGGCGGCGATGCTGTTCTCCGAGCGGCTCGGCGTGCGCCTTGCGATCGGCTGGACGATGGGCGCGGTGGTTTCGGCCGGCGGGGTGGCGCTGTCGTTCGTGCTCGACCTGCCGACCGGCGCCACAATCGTCGCGACCTTTGGCGCGGCGCTGCTTCTGCTCGCCGCCTACCGCGCCCTCTTCTTTTTTCGTGCCGCTGTCACCTGAGCGACCGGGAGCACGTCCGATTCCTGGCGAGGGCCATTCGTCACCGGCTCATATCCGGGAGACATGGATGGCCATGTAAATGATCAATGCCCCGAGCATCGTCAGCAGGCTGGTGACGAGCTTCGGATGCCGATGCTGAGCCTCCGGCAGCAGATCGCTGGCGCCGATAAAGAGGAAGAAGCCGCAGAACAGCGCCAGCACCAGGCCAAGTTCCCCTTCGTGCAGAGAAAAGAAGAAGGTCGAGATCACGCCGAGGGGCGGGGCCACCGCGTCGACCAGCAACCAGTGGAACGCCTGCCTGCGTTCCCCCGTGTTCTTGAGGACCATGCCTACGGTGTTGATGCCGTCGGAGAAATCGTGCGCCAGTACCGCCATCGCCACCACCACGCCCACGGCCGTGGACGCCTGGAACGCCAATCCGATTCCCATGCCGTCGAGGAAACTGTGGATGGAAAGACTACCCGCCCCCAGCCACGCCGGTGTGCCCGCGGAGGAGGCGTCATCCTCGAGGGCATGGGGGTGCAGCAGCAGGACGCGGTTGAGCAGCATGTACAATAGAAAACCCGCCGCGATGATCGTGGCGACCGACGACGCGCTGTAGCGTTTCGTGCCCAGCTCCAACGCCTCGGGTAACAGATCGAAGAAAGCCACGCCGATCACCGCGCCCGCGCTGAAGCCGAGGATGAGGTGCAGCTTGTCCTGCCACTTCAAGGCGAGCAACCCGCCCAGCAGGGTCGAGAAGACCGCGGCAACGCCTAGGAGCAGGGCCATGGCAACTAGTTTGCCAGATTGCCGGGCCCGACGCACCTTTTGGAATTCTTGACACTGGTCTCGGTTTCGAGTAGAAACGTGAACGTGCTGACCCGCCTCCGAAGGTGCATGCGAGCTACCGGCCTCGTGCTGGTCACCCTGACCATGCTTGGGGCGGCCAGTGCGACGCTGCACAACCATCCTGGCGGGAGCGTCGCCGAGCAACTCGGCCTGCTCTCGAACGTGCCCATCTCGATCATTGCCGATCCGGACGCGCGGTCGGCTGCGCTTCACCTGCATTCCGGCTCGACGGTGCCGAGCGAGCCCTGCGCCGCATGTGTGCTGTCCAACGCGCGCGGCCACGTACCGGGCGCGACCGCACCGACGCCGCCCGCGTCTTGTATCCACATCGCCGTGGTCGCGGTGCCGGCGCCGGCGGCTGCTGCTCTCGTCTGCGCCGATTCGCGTTCGCCGCCAACTGTGGCCTGACCACTCCCAGGGTTTCCAGAGTTTCTCCATCTGCTCTGTCGCCTGCCGCGGCAGGGTGCGTTAGTCGTATTGGGAGACCAGGCTATGTCGAACTCGACTCATCTGTTTCGAAAGAGCGTTCTCGCTGCTGCCCTCTTCTCGCTTGGGGTTGGTGTCAAGTCGGCACGCGCCGAAACCGCCGGCGCCGTGGTGGGGCACGTGGTGGATCAAGACGGGCGCCCTGTGCCCGCCGTCACCGCCCTGCAAGAACGACATTGCGGGATTCAAGGCGGCAGTGGTGACCGCAAAGGACGGCAGCTTCAAGTTCTTCAACGTGCCGTTCAACCCGTACGAGCTTCACGTGGAAGTCCAGGGGTTCACAACCGTGCACCAGCACATCGAGGTGCGCTCGATCATGGCGGTGGACGTCACGGTACGTCTCGAGCTGGCGCCGGTAACGGCTGCCGTCACGGTCGAGGCCGAGCCCACCGCAGTGCAGCTCGAGACCGACACGTCGATGAGCCACATCGACATCGACAAGTCCTACATCGCCAGGGTGCCGGCCACCATCTCGGGTCGCGCGATGGAGGAAATCATCACTGCGACGCCCGGCTTCTCAAAGGACGAGAACGGACGGTTTCACTTCCAGGGGGCGCACAGTCAGGGCGAGTACGTGATCGACGGGCAGATCATCTCCGACCAGACGGGGATCACCTTCTCGAACTCGATCGATCCGGGGATCGCACAGGCGATCGAGGTGATCTACGGCAACGTCCCTGCCGAGTTCGGTGAGAAGATCGGCGCCGTCATCAACCTCACGACAAAGAGCGGTCTTGGCAGCGGCGGGGTCAAGGGCGAGGTGTTTGTCGGCGCCTCCAGCTTTTCCACCGAGGAAGCAGGCGCGTCCGTCGGGTACGGGACCGACTCGTTCGGCCTGTTCGCTTCGGTCAACGGGTCCAAGTCGGACCGCTTCGTCGACCCCGTCAACTTCGACAACCTGCACAACGAGGGCAATACCGGCCGCGGGTTCCTGCGCCTCGACTGGGCGCCAAACTCCTCGAACACCTTCCATCTCTCGATGCTGGCGGGGCGCACCGACCGCGACGTCCCGAACACCTACACGCAGCAGGCGGCAGGTCAGAATGAGCGCGTTTACACCCGCGACGCCAACTACAACCTCGGCTACCAGGGCGTGCTTTCTTCGGAAACGGTGCTGGACCTGGCGGCGTTTGCGCGCCTCGCAACGTTTGAACTCGACTCATCGCCGGGCGACACGCCGGTTCGGGCGGCATCGAGCCGCTCGCTCGACAACTACGGCCTGGCACCTTCGATCACCTGGGCCACCGGGGTGCACGAGATCAAATTCGGCGGCGAGATCAAGCGCTTCCCCATCCACGAGGACTTCAGCTTCGGGATCACGGACCCGACCCTCAACGACCCGGCGTCGCCCGACTACAACCCCAACCTCGCCCCGTACGACCTCACCCGTGGCGGAAGCCTCTTCCTCTTCCACGCCCAGCAGACGGGCACGTACTATGCCGGA
>Ga0116107_1001156_pt1 | contig 16728 bp, 19 predicted proteins | sample June2015DPH_6_10_FD_88969 | JGI IMG/M metagenome (GOLD analysis project Ga0116107, IMG submission 88969) | Peatland microbial communities from SPRUCE experiment site at the Marcell Experimental Forest, Minnesota, USA - June2015DPH_6_100 | ecosystem: Environmental > Terrestrial > Soil > Wetlands... | reverse complement strand
GGAGATAGAGGGGTTATCGCTAAGACAAGCCGCAAGAATTTTGGGAATATCACACGTTCTAATATTCAATGCTTAATTAACAGAAGAACCGTCCCCGAGTTTACAGGGATTAAGGAGATAGAGGGGTTATCGCTAAGACAAGCCGCAAGAATTTTGGGAATATCACACGTTCTAATATTCAATGCTTAATTAACAGAAGAACCGTCCCCGAGTTTATGCCTGATTGGAAAGAGCGCAAGAGAATTCTCGATCATGAGATTGTAAAAGAATTGATATACTAAACAAGTGATGAGTGATGAGTGATGAGTGATGAGTGATGAGTGATGAGCATTGGCCTCGAATTTCTCTATCTTTACCACTCATCACTCAATCCTCATCACGCATCACTTTAGTAAAGGACAGGTGAGACGGATTGGATGATCTGAGGTGGCGCCTGGAGGATATCTATCCCGACCAGGAGCGCTGGGAACAGGATTTTTCCGACGCCAAAAAGCAACTGGCCGCCATCGGCAGCTACCGCGGCCGGCTGGGCGACGGCGGGGCAACGCTGCTGCAGGCCCTGCAGGCCAGGGAGCGGCTGCGGGAGACCTGCGCCAGGATCTACAACTATGCCAGCATGCTGTTCGACGGGGACACCACAGTCCCGGCTGCCCAAAGCCTTCGCGACCGGGCGGTATCGCTGGATACAGAGGCGTCAACGGCCATCTCCTTCATGAACCCGGAAATCCTCGCCCTGCCGGAGAAGACCGTCCGCTCGTTTCTGAGCCGCGAAACCGGTCTCGGTGTGTACCGTTTCGAGTTGGAGGACCTGCTGCGCTACCGCCCCCACACTCTGACTCCGGCGGAGGAGGAGATCGTCGCCAGGGCGGGCGAGACGCTCCAGGCTCCTGATCAGATCTTCAAGATGATCGACAACGCCGACCTCACCTTCGACTCGATCAGGGGTGAGGACGGACGGGAGATGCCGGTTACCCGGGGCAACTACACTGTATTGATGCAGAGCGCAGACCGCCGGGTACGCCAGGATGCCTTCACCTCGCTCTACGGCGCTTACCGGAAGCTCTCCAACACCCTGGCCGCCACTTTAGGCGCCGGAGTGAAGCGCGACCTCTTCCTGGCCAGGGTGCACAACTACCGGTCCTCCCTGGATGCTGCCCTGCACGAGGAGAACGTCCCCGCGGATGTCTATGACGGTCTGATCGGCGCCGTCCGCTCCCACCTGTGGCTGCTGCGCCGGTACATGGAACTGCGCCGGCGGGTGCTCAAAGTGGATGAACTGCACATGTACGACATCTATACCCCCCTGACGCCGGGCGTGGAGTGGAAGGTCAGTTTCCCGGAAGCAGCGCGGATGGTGCAGGAGGGCCTCGCCTTCCTGGGGCGGGATTACGTGGAAGCGCTGTCCAGAGGGCTGCAGGGGGGCTGGGTGGACGTGCCGGAACGGCCGGGCAAGGCCGGCGGCGCCTACTGCGAGGGAGTCTACGGCGTACATCCCTTCGTGCTGTTGAACTACCACCAGAACATCGACAATGCCTTCACTCTCGCCCATGAAATGGGTCACGCCATGCACTTCTACTATTCGGGACGGGAACAGCCCTTTATCTATGCCATGCCCACCATCTTTACGGCGGAGGTGGCCTCCACGGTGAATGAGACCCTGCTGGTGGAGCACCTGCTGCAGACCGTCAGCGACCGGGAGCGCCGGCTCTACCTGCTGGGCCACTACCTGGAACTGATCCGGGGCACCATCTTCAGACAGACCATGTTCGCCGAATTCGAGAAGGCCATCCACGAAAGGGTAGAGTCCGGCGAGGCTCTGATCGGGAGTTACTTCCAACAGGTCTACCGCCAACTGAACGTGGATTACCATGGCCCCGCCATGACGGTGGACCCGGAGATCGACCTGGAGTGGGCGCGAATTCCCCACTTCTACAACGCCTTCTACGTCTACAAGTACGCTACCGGCCTCTCCGCCGCCGTCGCTCTCGCCCGGGGCATTCTGGAGCATGGCCGGCCCGCTCTGGCACGCTACCTGGACTTCCTCAAGCGGGGCAGTTCCGGGTACCCACTGGACCTGCTCCGTCTGGCCGGAGTGGATATGTCCCGTCCGGAACCGGTCAACCAGGCGTTGGAGCGCTTCGGACAACTGCTGGAGGAGATGGAGCGGAGCTTTTAATCACCATACAGCGCTCGTTTGTAAGCTTGTTATTACCTGATTGATAGCATATAATAAAACAAACTAGTTTAATAGTCTGGCCTGATCGAGAGGTGATTTGGAATGTTAACGGTTGGTGCGTTCCAGGCCAAAACCAATCTGGCCCAGTTGCTGGACAGGGTGGCTAAAGGAGAAACCATTGTCATCACTCGACGCGGTGTTCCCGTCGCCACAATCAATCCCATCGCCGAAAAGCAGTTACAGGATAAAATGGAAACTATTCAAGCCATCAAAGACTTGCGAAAAGGCAACCGTTTGAACGGATTGACCGTGCGCGAACTGGTGGAGGAGGGGCGACGGTTCTGATGGCCTTCGTATTGGACTGTTCGGTTACCCTTACCTGGTTCTTCGAGGATGAGGACAACCCTTACGCCATGTCGGTGCTGGATTCCCTGGCGGAAACCGAGGCCATTGTTCCTTTCATCTGGACGTTGGAAGTTCCGAACGGATTGTTGATGGCCGAACGCCAGGGACGATTGACGGCTGACAAGACTGACCAAGCCTTAGAACTTCTGAAAAAGTTAAATATTCGGGTTGATGCCCGGGAAGACGGGATGCAATCCTTGCTCTCCCTGGCCAGAGGCTGTAAACTTACAGCATATGACGCTGCCTACCTGGAGTTGGCCAAACGCTGCCAGGTGCCCCTGGCCACCAGCGATCGCGCCTTGGTTGACGCAGCGAAACTGTCGGATGTACAATTGCTTGACATCAGCCATGCCTCATAGCCGTGGATGAGCGGAATCGGGCGATCGTGATGAAAAACAACAAGCCCAAGTACCTGGTCATGGACCTGGAGCAGTACGAGAGGGAATTGGCGGCGAGGAAAGAGTTTGATCAATTGGCCGACAGCATCCTGGTCGAACGGATCCAATTATTCAGGAAGCTGGCCGAGTGATGCGCTTCCTGACGGTCGACGAAGTGATCTTTCTGCACGATAAAGTGCTGGCGGTGACAGGCGATAGGCGACATCATTGCAAACTGAGCGGGGCCTCTTTAGGACGCGAAGTGTCTGACTCGGAAATCTACGCCGATATCCTGCGCAATTTTCCTGCAGGCCGCGATGTCGTCCTCAGAGAGGAAATCAACTACGGATAAGATCACTTTGGGGATATACATTTTGCATCTGACGGCAAAATCCAGCATGGCTTCAAAAGCTGCCTCCCCGTAACGGGATCGGCAAAATGCCTGATACTCATTTTTGTTCTTCGCATTCATGCTGATGGAAATAGAATCCACCAACCCTGCCAACTGGGGAGTGATATCTTCGCCGTAGATCAGGTTGGCCTGGCCGTTGGTGTTGATGCGGATAGGCTTATCAAATTGCTGCTTCAGTTGCTTGCATATTTCAATAACATCGTAAGTACGGGTCATGGGCTCCCCGAAGCCACAGAAAACAAATTCCTTATACTTGGAAATATCCCATTTCCGGATGTCTGCAACAACCTGAGCGACGCTTGGTTCCTGTTCGAGCCAGAGATTGGTTCCGCTGCCGACACCGTCCCGGTTGTTTCTAATGCAAAAAGAGCAGCGATTGGTGCAGCGGTTGGTAATATTGATGTACAGCGAATTCCCCACCTCATAGGTGATGGTTGGCGACATCTTCCTCATCCTTCACAAGAAAACCTCAGATTCCAAGCAGCGTGAGGCCTTGACCGGACGACGCCCGATCCTGAACCCTGGCAACCAGTATATGTCAATACTAAATCTATGACACCGGGGACGGTTCACACTGTCACATACAAACCTATTCTCATGATAGTTTAAGAGTTGACACTGCGCTAGCCTAAAAAAGTGCCGTCTGTTTCTCGGCGGCGTCTTTATGGTTTGCTGCCAAAGAATTGGTCCGGGGGCCTGCTGCCTGTGGCTAATCGGGGATGCAGGAAAATGTTGTTTTATGTTGAAGTGGTTCAAAAAGCAGATAGGTTATGCCGGGAGAGGGGACACAGTTGATGGCAGCGCTCGGTTGCGTTATAGACGTAGAAACCACAGGCTTCGGTCCGGCGGACGAGGTTGTAGAGATCGGCCTGGTTTTATTCGCCTTCGAGCGGCACAGCGGCCAGGTATTGGGGATCATCGAAGAGTATGGCGGGTTGAGAGAGCCTGCCTGTGCAATTCATCCAGGCGCCTTGTGTGTCCACGGGTTGACCATGGATCATTTGCGAGGCATGCGCATCGATGCTATGCGGGTAGAGGATATTCTGTTCCGGACGGAACTCCTCATCGCCCATAATGCTGCCTTTGATGAGCGTTTCGTCGTGCCCCTGTTTCCAACTGCCGGAATGAAGCCATGGTATTGCTCCATGAGCGGCATTGACTGGAGAGCGAAGGGTTTCCAGAGCAGAGGTCTGCAGAACCTGCTCTCCTGGCATGGGATCGAGGTCCTGCAGGCACACCGGGCGGCGGATGACGCCAGAGCCACCCTGGCGCTATTGTCATGGCAGCAGGAAAGCGGAAGGACCTACATGTATGAGTTGATCAGAAATACCCTGGCGAAACTCCCGGATCGACGGCAAGGAGTTCAATTGTATTAAAATCCATTTTAAAAGATAATCTAAGATGAGGTGATCGCTGTGTTGGCAAGGGATATCATGAATAGAAACGTTATTAGCGTCCAAGAAGATGCTACCATCGAGGAATTGGCCGGAATTTTGACAGAAAACCATATTTCAGGAGCGCCCGTAATCAATAAAGAGGGGAAGCTGGTGGGGATTGTCTCTGATGCGGACCTGATCCATAAGGAGACGAACCCCAGAACCCCAGGCTTCTTCAATATACTGGGCGCCATCATCTACGTCAGCGGTGTGGCCAGGTTCCGGGAGGACTTCAAAAAGCTGGCCGCCACCAAAACCTCTGAAATAATGACTCCCGATGTGATCACGGTTGGTGGAGATGCGGAAATCGAAGAGGTGGCCGCCCTGATGGTGGACCATGGCATCAAACGGATTCCGGTGCTGGAAAATGGCGCGATCGTCGGGATCGTCGGCATTGCCGACATCGTGAAAACCCTGGCCAGGCCGGGGAGCCGCTAGCCAGATACTTTGGCGACGGATGATTATAACTAGACCAGTGCAGGGACCCGGTGATATAGTGATGCAAGAGGCATGCTGCCAGACCAGGAAAGGCTGAAGTGCGCGTGAACAGGTTGCAGCCGGAGTTTTACCAGAGGGAGACGCTGGCGGTGGCCCGCGAACTGCTGGGCAAGCTGTTGGTGCACGAGTCTCCGGACGGGGTGACAGCGGGGCGGATCGTCGAGGCGGAGGCCTATATCGGGCCGGGCGATAGGGCCGCCCATTCATATAACAACCGGCGCAGCAAGCGCACTGAGATCCAGTACGGTCCGGGGAGCTATGCCTATGTCTTCCGGATCTATGGCATGTACAACTGTTTCAACATTGTCACCCAGGCGCCGGGCAAGCCCGAGGTGGTGCTGGTCAGGGCGCTGGAGCCGGTTGCAGGCCTGGAGTTGATGGCAAGGCGGCGGAAGATTGCCGATATCCGGCCGGGTCGCTTGTCTAAATTGACGGGCGGGCCGGGCCGGATGTGCCAGGCGATGGAGATCACCATGAGGCAATACGGGTCAAACCTATGCTCCGGTAGCCTCTATCTACTCGACGGCGGGACAAGAATTCCCGAACCAGATATTCTTGCGACTCCGAGGATCAATATCGACTACGCCGGAGAGGCGAGAGATTATCTATGGAGGTTTATCATACGAGGAAATCCTCATGTATCTGGAGAACAAGTAAAGACACCCTCGGAGTTCGAGGTTAGAGGTTCGAGGTTTGAAGGGAAAGGTTAATCAAACATCAAACCTCGAAGATAATCGAACATCGAATGTCACGCTTCCGGCATCGAGAGGATATGATCTGAATCTGTAGGGGGGCCTGACTTGAACAAGCTCTGGGGCGGCAGGTTTGCAAAAGAGACGGCGGGGGAGGCGGAGGAGTTTCTGAACTCCCTCTCATTCGATGCGCGGCTGTGGCGGCAGGACATCAGGGGGTCGATCACCCACGCCCGGATGCTGGGGCGTCAGGGGATCATCGACCTGGACGAGGCGGAGGAGATCGTCAGGGGGCTGGAGCAGATCCGGGATGACATTGAAAGAGGACGTTGGAATTCGACCCCGGGGCGGAGGACATCCACTCCTTCGTCGAGGTCTGTCTGGTGGAGCGGATCGGCGAGGCGGGGAAGAAGCTGCACACCGCCCGCAGCCGCAACGACCAGGTGGCCACCGACCTGCGCCTCTACCTCAAGGATGAGATCGAATCCCTGGGCAACTTGCTGCTGGGCCTGATCGGGGCGCTGGTGCAGCGCGCCCGGGAGCACAGGGAGACGATCATGCCCGGTTATACCCACCTGCAGCGGGCGCAGCCGATCACTTTCGCCCATCACCTGCTGGCTTACTGCGAGATGCTGCGCCGGGATTACGCCCGCCTGCGTGACTGCTACAAGCGCACCGATGTCTGCCCGCTGGGGGCGGGGGCGCTGGCCGGGACGACCTTCCCCATCGACCGGCCCTACACCGCTCGCAGGCTGGGCTTCCGGGACATCGCCGACAACACCCTGGATGCCGTGTCGGACCGGGACTTCGTGGCGGAGTTCATCTTTGCCGCCTCTCTGATCATGACCCACCTGAGCCGCTTCGCCGAGGAGTTGATCCTCTGGTCTAGCAGCGAGTTCGGCTTCGTTGCCTTAGATGACGCCTACACCACCGGCAGCAGCATCATGCCCCAGAAGAAGAACCCGGACGTGCCGGAGCTGGTGCGGGGTAAGACCGGCCGGGTATATGGCCACCTGACGGGCATCCTGACCGCCCTGAAGGGGCTGCCGCTGGCCTACAACAAGGATTTGCAGGAGGACAAGGAGGCGGTCTTCGACACCGTCGATACGGTGCGGGACTGCCTGAGCATCCTGATCCCGCTGGTGGAGACACTGCAGGCGAATGAGGAGCGCATGCGGGCGGCCGCCGGCAAGGACTTCACCAACGCTACCGACCTGGCGGACTACCTGGCCTGGCACGATGTCAGTTTCCGGGACGCCCACCGCATCGCCGGGCAGGTGGTGCTGTACTGCATCAGCAAGGGAAAGCGCCTGGAGGAACTGTCCCTCAAGGAGTACAATTCATTCTCACCGGCCTTCGACTCCGACGTCTACGAATACATATCCATCGAGGCCTGCGTCGTCCGGCGCGACCTGCCCGGGGGGCCGGCCCCGTCGGCGGTGGCCATGGAAATCGCCGAACTGAACGGTTGGTTGGAGGACATCCGCAGTTTCCCCTGGTCGCAGCCGGTGCCGGAAGAGGAGTTATAGAAAATACGACAAATCCCTCGGGCTTGATGCCCGAGGATCAGAATCAAAGATTCTGTTATAATGCATGAAACGGCATTAATTCGGGGTGATGGCGTGCTCACGAATCAGGAGGTGCTGCTCAGGCTGGTGGTTTCACTGGTGGTCGGGCTGATCACCGGTTTCGAGCACACCCTGCAACATAAGCCGGCCGGGATCAGGACCTACTCCCTGGTCTGAACCGGCGCGACCATGTTCATGATTGTCAGCTCCTACGGGATCCAGGTGGTTCCGCTCGGGAACCTGATGCATGCGAGCGACCCGGGGCGGGTGGCCGCCCAGATCGTCACGGGCATCGGCTTCCTGGGCGCCGGGGTCATCATGCAGGACCGGGGCCGCATCAGGGGCCTCACCACCGCTGCAGAGATGTGGACCACCGCCGGCTTGGGGATGGCCATCGGGCTGGGTCTCTATTTCCTGACGCTTGTAGGCGTGGTCTGCGTGCTGATCGCGCTCTACAGCCACTACTTCTTCTGCCGGTTGGGCATTCTCCCCTGGGAGAACGGAGGGGAAGGGACGGGTGGCTGCGAAAAAGATTGATCACAAGCAAGACCTCTTTTTTGTGGGATGAGGAAGGTGACGCACTTAACACCCGCTGAGCAGATATTCCGGGAGGTGCTCCCGGAGAAGATACCCGATTGCGAGATAAGAGAACAGCAGATCGAGATGGCCCTGTTGGTGGAGCGGGCGCTGCAGCAGGAGCGGCACGCCCTGGTGGAGGCCGGCGCCGGCACCGGGAAGAGCTTCGCCTACCTGGTCCCCCTGGCTCTCAGCCTGGAGGCGGTGCCGGGTCCGGTGGACCGGGCGCGGGCGGTGGTCAGCACCGGCACCATTGCCCTGCAGGAGCAACTGATCCGCAAGGACATCCCCTTCCTGGAGCAGGCCCTGGACGTCAACCTCCGGGCGATGCTGGCCAAGGGCAAGGGGAACTACCTCTGCCTGCTGCGCTTGCGGGAGGAGATGGAGTCCCCGTCCCTGTTCGAGGCGGACCTGTTCAGCCGGCTGCTGGCCTGGGCGGAGCACACCGCCACCGGCGACCGGTCGGAGTTGGATTTCAATCCGGGCGAGGTCTGGAGCCGGGTCAACCCGGATGACGGCTGCCCCGGAAAGAAGTGCTTCTTCTACCGGGACTGCTTCTTTTTCAGTGCCCGGGCAAAGCTGCAGGACGCCGGGCTGATCGTCTGCAACCACGCCCTGTTCTTCACCGACCTGAATGTGCGCACCGTCAGCGGGGGGCGGGCATTCCTGTTGCCCGACTACCAGGCGGTGGTGCTGGATGAGGCGCACCACGTGGAGGACGTTGCCCGCCAGAGCATGAGCACCAAGGTCTCCAGCATGCGGCTGCCGGTGTTGCTGTTCCAGGTGCGCCGCCTCTCAGGCTGCAACCTGGAGGCGGTGAACAGCGCACTGGGGCAGAATGACGGGTTCTTCGCCGCGGTGGCTGAGTGTGGCCCCGGCGGCCGGGTACCCGGCCGCAATGGCGGTGGGGATCCGGGCCGGTTTCTGCTGCCGGACAGCGACAGGCTGCGGTCGCTGGGTGGGGAACTGTTGAAGATGGTGGCGCTGGTGAAGACCAGCTTTGCCGCAGACCTGATCGGGGAGCGGGAGGAAGCTCTGCTGGGCTGCCTGGACCGCTACGGCAGCGATCTCCGGGAGATCCTGGACGCCGATGACGACAACAAGGTGTTCTGGGTGGAGCAGAGACAGAGCGCCCGGCATCTGCTGGTGACCCTGCATGCCACTCACCTGGACATCTCCCGCCACCTGGCCCAGTCTCTGTTCGAAAACGAGGAGATCTCCAGCGTGGTCATGACCTCGGCAACCCTCAGTGTCGCCGGCAGCTTCGAGTACCTGAAAAACGCCGTCGGTTGTGCATCGGCCCTGGAGGCCTCCCTGCCGTCCCCCTTCAACTTTTCCAGGCAGTGCCTGTTCTATGTGCCGCCAGACTTGCCCGATCCGCAGCGCCCGGACTTCCACGCCCGGGTGGCGCCGGTGATCGAGTCCATTTTAAGGAGCACGGATGGGCGCGCCTTTGTGCTGTTCACTTCCTACAGGGGGATGAACGAGGTCTACAATTTGCTGGCGGACCGCCTGCCCTGGAGAGTGCTCCGCCAGGGCGACCTGCCCAGGCAGAAGTTGTTGGATGCGTTCCGGGAGGACCTGCGCTCGGTGCTGTTTGCCACTGCCTCGTTCTGGGAGGGGGTGGACGTGCAGGGGGAGGCCCTGGCCTGCGTGATCCTGGTCAAGTTGCCCTTTGCGGTGCCGGATGACCCGGTTACCGAGGCGATGGTCAGGGCAATCGAAAACTCCGGCAGGAATGCCTTCACGAGCTACACACTGCCGGAGGCGGTGCTGCGGCTAAAACAGGGTTTCGGCCGGCTGATCCGGACACAGCATGACCGTGGTCTGGTGGCCATCCTGGATCTCCGTATCCGGACCAAATGGTACGGCCGCTGGTTTCTGAATGCCCTTCCCCGCTGCTGTGAGATCTCCAGCCTGGAGGAAGTTGACGTATAGAGCGGCTTAGAGCGGTACGACGTTCGACGCTTGCTGGCCGCGCGGCCCCGTAGTGATGTCGAACTGCACCCGCTGGCCCTCGCTCAGGCTCTTGAAACCCTCGCCCTGGATTGCCGAGAAGTGGACGAAGACGTCGTTTCCGCCATCGCTCTCGATGAAGCCGTAGCCTTTTCCGTCGTTAAACCATTTGACTGTTCCCTGCAATCGGAATTCCTCCTAAAGTTAAATTCAAGCACCGTTATTATTACCGGACTTGGCCCGTGACATACCCAGCCACCTGAACGGGATCTGCCGGCTACTTCTGAAAGGCGCCGGCGCTGGCGGCCAGGCACCTGGAACCGGAGACGCTATAGGAAATACGCAGCGTCTCGTTGATCTCCTGTTCGGTGGCGCCGAGGTCCCTGGCGCGGCTGGCCAGCACCATCACGCCCCGTTCCGCCCCGATGTAAGCGTCCAGGGCGAGGCTGATCAGGGTCTTGGTTTTGGCGTCCAGAGCTCCCGGGGTCATGGCCACTTCGGTCACTTTTTTCACAGCCTCGTAAAGCTCCGGGTCCCGGCTCTCAAGTTGCTGGACAAAGGGAGGAAGATGTACCGCCATTGTTTTGTCACCTCCTGTATATGGGAATCATGTTCATTTCTCTGATTTCTATTCATTGGATAAAAACTCCTGCTACCGTGCTTGCCGCCGCTCCAACAATGTAGCAGATCAATTCTTTGCTGCTATCCAATACATGGCGCCCGTGTTGTTCATGCCGGGCGCTGTTTATTTTACGCTGGCTTGCCCTCCTGGGGCAGGAAGTGACTTCCGCATCCAGAATTATTTATGACAAAGAGTCGATGCAGGGGATAAAACTGCTGGCTACTGCAGATATGTAGATGTAGGGAGGTCGGGATATGAGCTTCGAGATGGGTGCAAAACTGGCCGGCGTCTGGCGGGACCCGGAGTTCTGGGAGGAGGCCTGGCGGAATGCCTGGGAGCAGTCCCTGCTGCACCGGCAGCAGCCCGGAAGGTCAGGCAGCGACTACTGGAACCGGCGTGCCGCCCGGTTTACCGCCCAGACCCAGGAGAGCGGCGTTCTTGAGCGGATCATGAAGGTGGTACACATGTTGGGGCATAAGGATGCCCTGAAGAGGGACTCCCGGGTGCTGGACATCGGCTCCGGCCCGGGGAACTATGCCATCCCCATCGCCCGGCGGGTGCACCAGGTGGTTGCCCTGGACCCTGCGTCGGAGATGCTGGAGATATTGAAAAAGCGCGCCGCCGAAGCGGACCTGACCAATATCATAACAATGCATCAGGCCTGGGAGGAGGTCGACCTCGACCAGGCCGGCTGGCGCGGCGCCTTTGATGCGGTGCTGGCCCTGATGGCGCCGCCCTTCAACGGGGCGGCCAACTTGAAGAAGATGCTGGCCGCCTGCCGGGGAGTGTTCATGGCGGGCGGGCACCTGCGGCGGGACGACCCGGTGCGCCGGGAGCTGTGGCAGGAACTTGGCCTGGGCGAGATGCCCGACTTCTGCCCCGACCCCTTCTATGCCTATCACTGGCTGTACGCCTCCGGCTACTATCCGGACCTGGAGATGGAACACTCCTATTCCCTGCGCCAACTTACTCCGGATGATGCCCGGGCGGAGTTGGAGGACTCGGTCTATCCCTACCTTGACCTGACCCCTGCGATCAGGGGGAAGATCAGGGAGTTTGTAGATCGACGCACTCATGCAGGCGTGTTCCTGAGCGCCCGCTCGGTTGTTGCCGGCTGGGTGATCTGCGCCGTGGGCGCTCCCGTGCCCCAGGAGGAGCAGGTGCACGTTCACCACCATGACCACGATCATGATCATCCCCATGACCACGACCACGAGCACAGCCATCGTCATGATCATGATCACGGACACGACCACGATCATATACATGAACAGGATCATATACACGGTCATGATCATGACTGTGACCACGACCATTGACCACAGATGGCCGTTGGAAATACAGTAATTACATAAGGAGCAACACGGCCGTCCCCTTGCTTCCCCTTGAGGAGGCCGCTAAACTGCCAGCAGTGTGTCGCTTGCAGTATGGAGAGTATTGGCCTCCAGCAGCGACGCCAGTTCCCGGTCCCTGATCACCCGGGGGATCTTGACCTGGCAGGCAGAGGCTCCCCTGGCGATCAGCGCTTTTTTCAGCTTTTCAAAGGTGCCCGGCCGTACCACCCGCAGGGCCAACTGTCCCAGTCGATCGGTCTGACGGATGGAACGGTAGCGCGGGTTGATATGGCATAGCGCGTCCTCCAGCAGCGTTTCGCTGCATTCCACCTCATCCTGATCCGGATACCCGATCTCCACGTAGAAGGTGTATCGGCACGGGAAGACCTCATAGTCCACCATGGCGGTTAAATCCACCAGGTTCGCTCCGCACTGCAGCATCACTTCGGAGACGGCGTTGCACACCGCCCCCTCCGCTTGCTTGTAGGATTTCGGGGTGGTGATCCGGGCAAACCGGTAATGCTGCCCGTACTCCGTACCCCGGTTGAGATGCAGGATCTGCTGCAGCAGGCCGCGGTTGACGGTCTTCTCAACGATGGCCACTGGAATACCCCTCTCGCCGGTCTAATTCCTAATTTCTTAGAAAAATTTTATTAAATGAGGGACCATATTAATCTACACTATTGACAGCGACTGTCAACAATTTTATGGTATCAATTGTGGAGGGATGCTGATTGAAACCCCTGATCCTGGTTGTTGATGACGATGTCAAGATCACGACCATGCTGCGGCGCAGCCTGGATTACGCAGGCTACCGGGTGCGGGAGGCACACGACGGGTTGGAGGCCTTGGATGTCGCTGAGGCGATCAAGCCCGAACTGGTGATCCTGGACATTATGATGCCCGAACTCGACGGGATGGAAGTATGCCGCCGCCTGCGGAGCAGCGGAGATACCCTGATCATGCTGCTGACCGCCCGGGACGAGATCTCCGATAAGATCCGCGGTCTGGATAGCGGCGCCGACGACTACCTGGTGAAGCCCTTCGCCCTGGAGGAACTGCTGGCCCGGGTGCGAGCCCTGTTGCGGCGTAATGCGACCGAGATGGACAAGACCCTGGTCTTCGAGGATCTCAGCCTCGACCCGGCGCGCCGGGAGGTGCGGCGTGGTGACCGGCTGCTGGACATTACCAACAAGGAATACGAACTGTTGCGCCTGTTTCTATCCAACGCCTGCCGGGTGTTGACCCGCGAGGAGATCATGGAGCGGATCTGGGGCTACGATTACAGCGGGGAATCCAACGTGCTTGAGGTGTACATCGGCTACCTGCGCAGCAAGATGGAGAGCGGCGGTGAAAAGCGCTTGCTGTACACGGTGCGCGGGGTCGGCTACGTGCTTAAGGATTAGAGGTGACCGGATTTGTCCCTGAGAATGCGCCTGACCCTGTATTACACCGGTGTGTTGGCCCTGTGCCTGTTTCTGTTTGTCTTTGGCCTGTACAGCCTGGCCAACCGCTACCTGGAACAGCAGACCGACCGCATGCTGGTCAGTACTGGCCTGCATGTGAGCAGCGGTTTTCAGGTCATTGATGATCCGACTCACCTGCACATCGTCCTGCCGAACGTCAACGTCTTTTCCAATTCCTTGGTCTATCTTCAGGTGATTGACGTTCAGGGTAATGTGGTGACCAAGTCCCTGAACCTCGGAGAGCAGACCCTGCCTCACGATGACCGGACCATCGATGCGGCCAAGGCAGGCAGTCCCTACTTCAGCAACTCAGAGACGGAAGGGGAGAGCCTCAGGATCTACAACTCCCCGATCATCGTTCAGGGGCAGTTGGCCGGTGTGCTCCAGGTGGGGCGCTCCCAGCAGATGCAGCGCCTCCTCGTTGCTAGTATCGCGAGGTTCCTTGGCCTATTCAGCCTGATTATCCTGGTGCTGTCCGCCGGCCTGGGATTCGTTCTGGCGCGGGTTGCCCTGGCGCCGGTGGAGCGTGTGACCAACGTGGCCGCCCACATCAGCGAGACCCAGGACCTGGGCAAGCGGGTGGAGCACCAGGGGCCGGCCGACGAGATCGGCCGGCTGGCCTCTACCTTTAACAAGATGCTGGATCGTCTGGCCGCAGCCCGGGGCTACCTGGAGGAGGCCTACGCCACCCAGTTGCGCTTCGTGGCCGACGTCAGCCACGAGTTGCGGACGCCCCTGACCACCATTCGGGGCAACCTGGAACTGTTGCAGCGCCTGGATACCGACGGCGACCAGGAGCAGAAGGAGATCCTGGCGGACGCGGTCTCCGAGTCCGGGCGCATGGTGCGGCTTGTGCACAGCCTGCTCGTCATCGCCCGGGCCGAGGCCGGGCGCCACATAGACAAGCGCCCGGTGCAACTGGGCCAGGTGGTCCAGGCCGAGGCCCGGCAGACGCCGTTGTTGGGAGAGGCCAGGTTTGAGACTGAACACCTGGAACTGCTGGAGCAGGCAGTGGTCGCCGGCAGCGAGGACTACCTGAAGCAACTGCTGCTGATCCTGCTGGACAACGCCTTCAAGTTCACGCCGCCAGACGGCCTGATCACCCTGACCGGCCTGCACCGGGATGGCTGGTGGGGGATCGAGGTCGCCGACACGGGACCCGGGATCGCCCCCCAGGACCTGGAGCACGTCTTCGACCGCTTCTACCAGGCCGGCAACCGCCCGACCGGCGGCTCCGGCCTCGGGTTGGCCATCGCCCGCTGGATCGCCACCGAGCACGACGGACGGATCGAGGTGGTCAGCGAGGTGGGGAAGGGTAGCCGCTTTACCTGCTGGTTTCCTGCCATTTAACCTGTGCGCCGCATTCCCGGTGTGCCGGCGGGGGCATTAGAGCGGGTAGTCATCTGGTAAAAAGGATCATCCCCTTGCTTCCTTCATTTTTTATCTTGTTTTAAGATTGTTTTCGGTTCAACTGGCTCTAACCTTCAGTGGGGGATTGTTTTCCCCCACTGAAGGTTAGAGCCAGTTAACTAGGGGCGTAGCCGCTCTTATCCCACCGCTTAAGAAGCGGGGGCATTAGAGCGGGTAGCCATCGTGTAACGGGGACACACTTTTACTGAAAACAATCTGCGTTGAAGGGGGTGAAAAAATGAAACAGTGGAAGAAATGGCTGGTGATTGCCCTTGCTGCAGTGATCCTGGGAACCGTCGCCGCAGGCTCGGCGGTGGCAGCCAATACCCAGAGTCCGGCTAATCCGGGACAGGTTTTCCTGGACAAGCTGGCCGGCGCCCTGGGCATTGACAGGGCCAAGCTGGATGCGGCCTTGAAGACGGCCGCCAACCAGACGATAGACCAGGCGCTGCAGGAGGGCCAGATTACCCAGCAGCAGGCTGACCAGATGCGCTCACATATCATCCAGGGGTTCCCGTTCTTTTGGATGAAAATGGGAGGTGGCAAAAATGGGGCCATGGGTGGTTTCAAGACCACTTTAAAACCTCTTGCCGATGCCCTGGGTATGGCTCCGCAGGACGTGATATCAGCCCTGAGCAGCGGCAAGAAGGTCTCCGATCTGGCTGCATCCAAGGGGATGACGGTGACCCAGGTCCAGGACAAGATACTGGCTGCGGTCAAGGCCCGGCTGGGTCAGGCGGTCAAGAGCGGCAAACTGACCCAGGCCCAGGCCGACCAGGCCTACAGCAAGCTCCAGCAAAACATCGCCTCCGGTAATTGGATCAATCAGTTGCAAAATGGCTGCCAGGGATTTCAAGGCCGGAACCAGGGCCAGCCACAGCAGCAGGCGTCATGATCACCATGGCGCCAGGCGCCACATGATCACCTCTCACATCCCCAAAAGGCCGGCGCTGCATTCGCAGTGACCCGGCTTTTTTCATGGCAGGCGCCAGGATAACCAATTTATGTAATGGTTCATATACTATATTGGAATCGCCAATTATCAAACATACGAGGTGGTGGCTTTAATGGCTTACGCTCGATTCATGCATGGGTCTCCGGGCACCTCCAACTTTGATGTCTATGCCGGCGGGAGACGGCTGTACTCAAATCTTAATTACGGAATGTATTCCGATTACCTGTATATTCCGGATGGCCTCAATCAGATCATGTTGTATCCGGCAGGAAGTCTGGTTAATCCGTTCGTCAGCAGCAGCATCGCTCTAACCCCCGGGGGTTACTACACGTTTGCCCTCAGCGGCTATCCCGGGGGCGTAACCATGCTGCCCCTTCCAGAGCAACTGCCGGCCATAAGCCCCGGACAGTCCTATATCAGGTTCGTGAACCTGTCGCCCAACGTCCCGAACGTGGATATTACCCTGCCGGACGGCACTGTACTCTTCAGCAATGTCGGGAATAACGCGCGCACCGGTTACATCGCCCTGAGCCCGGGCGCCTATTCGCTGCAGGTGTCTCCGACCGGGACGAGACAGGTTATCATGATCATGCCGTCTATTATCCTGGCGCCCGGTACTACCTATACCGTATCCCTGCTCGGACTGATGGGGAGCAGTTCCAACCCCCTGCGGGCTGTCGTTGCCCAGGATGGGACGGGACTCCCCACGGGGTGAAGACATGGAAAGCAACTCGCTTCGCTCGGGGATTCAGTGGGGGTCTGCACCCCCACTGAATTAGAATACAAGCTAAGCTGCCGAATTCATCTCCCGCTTGTAGAAGCGGGAGACTTCTTCGGTGTTATGT
>Ga0116107_1001143_pt1 | contig 16864 bp, 13 predicted proteins | sample June2015DPH_6_10_FD_88969 | JGI IMG/M metagenome (GOLD analysis project Ga0116107, IMG submission 88969) | Peatland microbial communities from SPRUCE experiment site at the Marcell Experimental Forest, Minnesota, USA - June2015DPH_6_100 | ecosystem: Environmental > Terrestrial > Soil > Wetlands... | reverse complement strand
CCTCCGGCGTTTTACCACCCGGTTTTCGAGCAGGCGCTCAAAGATGGCGAGGATGTGATTGTTGTGGCGCCATCGGAAAAGCTCAGCGGGACCGTGCGATCGGCAGAAGTGGCTGCGCAGGATTTCCCGAAACTCAATGTTCATGTGGTGGATACACAGACCATCGCAGGCAACCTGGCCAGTCTTGTTCTGGTTGCCCACGAGTGGTCGCGGGAGCAAGCTAATGCGGAAACCATCGTAAATCGCCTAAAAGAATGGATTCCGCGCGGGCATATCTTTTTCCTGGTAGATACACTTGAGTATCTGCAAAAAGGCGGTCGTATCGGTGGGGCCAAAGCCCTGCTGGGCGAGATGTTGCGGATCAAACCTATTTTGTGCCTGCAGGACGGGCAGGTGGAGGCTTTCGAGCAACAACGCACCAAGCGGCGTGCCGTTGCGCGCTTACTCGAAATTGTCGAGAAACAATGCCCGAAAGAGCCGGATGCCCATTTGTGTGTCATGCAGGCCGACGCAATCCAGGAGGCTGAAAGTCTGGCGAAGGAACTCAGATCCAGGATGAACCTGACCCATATCCCGATCTACGAGCTGCCTCCAGCAATCGTCACGCATGGGGGGCCGGGCGTACTGGGCATCGGCTTCTTTGTAGCATAAAAGCCCTATGGTATAATTCGCGGGCTATTGCGAAAATTCCCACGAAAGTGGTATTAGGAGAATAACTATGTCAGGTCACAGCCACTGGGCAACCATCCGCCGAAAGAAGGGCGCAGCAGATGCCAAGAAAGGTGCTATTTTTACCCGTTTGGCGCGGGAAATCGTCATGGCGTCCCGTGAGGGCGGTGGCGATCCGGACTCCAATTTCCGGCTGGCATTGGCGATTGAAAAAGCGCGTGGCGGAAATATGCCCAAGGAAAATATTGACCGGGCCATCAAGCGCGGAACTGGTGAGGACAAAGATGGCACAGTCTATGAAGAGATCACTTACGAAGGCTACGGACCGCATGGTGTGGCATTGATCATGGATTGCGTCACCGACAATCGTAACCGGGCCGTGGCGGAAATCCGGCACCTGCTCAACCGAAGCGGTGGGAATATGGCAGAGGCAGGAGCAGTCGGCTGGCAGTTCAGCCGGAATGCCTATTTCTCTTTCCCGGCCAGCATGCTGGGTTACGATAAAGCGTTCGAACTGGCATTGGATGCTGGTGCAGAAGATGTCCAGCAGGATAGCGATAACATTGAAATTATCGGTCCGGTGGAGGCCTTCAAGAAAATCAGCGATGCCCTCAAAAAGGCCGGTGTAAGCCCTGATGACGCCGAATTGCGCATGATCTCCAAGCAGGATTTGGAGCTTCCGGTGGATCAGACACTCTCGGTACTGCGCACAATTGAATCTCTTGAAGAGCTCGATGATGTGCAGAGTGTATTTCATAACCTGAAGATTTCCGATGAGGCTCTGGCTGCTCTTGAGGCCGAAGAGGCATGACCTTGGTATTGGGGATTGACCCGGGAACGGCAACGACTGGTTATGGTCTGGTGCGCGACCGGGAAGATGGTAGCTTGGAATCAATCGATTTTGGCACCATCCAGACCCCACCACGCATCGCGGCTCACAAGCGCTTGTCCATGTTGTTTTCCCAATTGAACGAACTTTTGCTTCTCCATCGCCCGGACTCTTGCGCGGTGGAGAAGCTGTTTTTCCAGAGTAACGTAAAAACTGCAATAGCTGTCGGACAGGCGCGCGGTGTGGTGCTGCTGGCGATCAGCGAAGCCGGTTTGGATGTGAGCGAATATACCCCCAACGAGGTTAAGCAGGCCGTTACGGGCTACGGGTCTGCCGGGAAGAAACAAGTCCAGGAGATGGTGCGGGTTCTTCTTGGGTTGCCAGATATACCAAGACCCGATGATGCTGCTGATGCACTGGCAATTGCCATTACACACCTGCATACACGGAGATTCTGAACCTAAAAGTTTGAAGAACACGAAGATAAATGTAATAAGGCTTTGCATTCTTCGATTCTTTATGTGAAGGTAAGGTGAAGCATGATCGCGACTCTGCGTGGAGAGATCACTCAAATTGAAGAGACCTCTGCCATCATTGAGACTGGCGGTGTAGGCCTGCGTGTTTTTGTTCCAAAGCAGCTCCGGGAAGAGATGAAGACTGGTGAAGCCATTTTCCTTTTCACCCATCTGGTGGTACGCGAGGTTGACTGGAAGCTGTACGGGTTCGAAACGCAGACAGACCGGGAACTCTTTACCATCCTGCTCGGGGTGGATGGTGTTGGTCCGCGCACGGCGCTGGCGGTGCTTTCTACTTTGAACCTGGAAACAGTTCAGCGGGCGGTTTTTAATGAAGAGCCTGATTTGCTAAGCCGTGTTCCGGGTGTGGGCAAAAAGACTGCCCAGAAAATGGTGCTTTACTTGCACGACCGGCTGAGACCGGTCAGCGGATTGGATAAAATTGCGTCCATGTCGGATAGCGATTCTGAGGTTTTAGCTGCACTGACGGCGCTTGGGTATAGTGTTGTTGAAGCGCAAACTGCCATCCAGGCCATCCCGAAAGATGCGCCGGATGAAGTGGAAGAACGTCTCCGGATGGCGCTGCAACAATTCACTGGAAAATGAGTTTAGAATAGCGGGTTAAAAAGGAGCGAGTTTGGAGCATAAATGTTGGATAAAAAGATAGCTTTCATCGGTTCGGGAGCCATGGCTGAGGCCATGATTTCAGGCTTGCTGCGGCATAAGTTGGCCAGACCTGAAAACCTGCACGCTTCTGACACGCGAATCGAACGCGTGGAAGAACTGCATAAAAAATACGGTGTTGAACCTTTCACAGATAACAATCTGGCTGCCAAACATGCCGATGTTGTTGTTCTGTCTGTTAAGCCACAGCGGTTGACCGAAGTGCTTGGCAACCTGAAAGACGCCGTTCCGGCAGCAGCTGTGGTGTTATCAATTGTCGCAGGTGCGACCATCGAAAAAATTAGTAAAGGTTTGAAACATAACGCGGTTGTGCGGTCGATGCCGAACACCCCGGCGCAGATTGGCGAGGGTATTACAGTCTGGATTACTTCTCCAGCGGTTAGTGAGTCTCAAAAAGAGACTGCCCGAACCATCCTGAGTGCGCTCGGCGAAGAGGTTTATGTTGATGACGAAAACTACCTCGACATGGCAACCGCACTTTCCGGCACCGGCCCGGCGTACGTGTTCATTTTCATGGAAGCCATGATCGATGCCGGGGTCCACATGGGTTTCTCGCGGCGGGTCTCAGAGCAACTCGTGATACAGACGCTGCGGGGTTCAGTGGACTTTTACCAAGCGGTCAACCGGAAATCCAGTGTCCACGTTGCAGCGCTCAAAAATCAAGTCACATCTCCGGGTGGTACAACTGCCGAAGCACTGTATTATCTGGAAAAAGCCGGATTCCGTACAGCCATATCACGCGCCATTTGGGCTGCCTACCAGCGTTCGCTGGAACTGGGTAAAGAGAAGCCGGTGCATATCCCTGATACGAATAACGGGATCGAGAAATAATAGAGCATGTAGGCAAAAAGAAATTACGTGAGGTAACAGCGGATGTTCGATGGGACATCCGCTGTTTTTATATTAAATTGCGTAGAGTATAATTTGAGGGCGCTTCTGCTTATCCAAATCTCTTTGCATACCGTTACCTTCTGGCTTCCACCCTCCATGTCTCTTATCACTGTCACCAACCTTTCCAAATCCTTTGGCCCAGTAGATCTCTTTTCCGGTGTCAGCTTTGCCATCCCGAAAGGAGCGCGACTGGCACTGGTTGGACCGAACGGTTGTGGCAAGACCACCATGCTGCGGATCCTGGTCGGTCTGGACGAACCCTCTGGAGGAACAATTGCACGGGCCAAGGCTATTCGTCTGGGTTACCTGCCACAGGAAGCTGAATTTGAAATGGATGGGACAGTCTGGGAGGCCTGCATTTCTGGATTTACGGACCTCCTCGCCCGCCAGCAGGAATTAGAGAAACTTGAGGCGGAGATGTCCACTCCGGAGAAGCTCGATCAGGCTTTGGTTCAATATGGGCCATTACAACATGAATTCGAGCGGCGAGGTGGTTACAGCTTCCATACCCGTATCAAACAAGTTCTGACCGGCCTGGGTTTTTCATCCAAGGATTACCACATGCGCTTGACCCACCTCTCCGGTGGACAGCGTACGCGTGCTTACCTGGCCCGCCTGTTGCTCTCCGAACCGGATCTGCTCCTGCTCGACGAACCCACCAACCATCTCGATATTGCTGCTGTGGAATGGCTGGAAGGTTATCTGAGCCAGTGGGACGGCGCAGCGGCCATCGTATCGCATGACCGCTATTTCCTCGACCGGGTGGCCAATGGTATTCTGGAAATGGCATTCGGCGCCACCGAGCACTACCCGGGCAACTACTCAGCCTATTTGCAAACACGGGAAGAACGCTGGGAACACCGACGTGAAACCTTCGAAGCAGAAAAGGAAAAACTGCTCAAGGATGTTGAATACATCAAGAAAAACATCTCCGGGCAGAATGTCAGCCAGGCCAAAGGAAAATTGCGACGCCTCAGCCGCGTTGTCCAGGCCATTGAACAAGTTGGCATGGATGCCGCAGTTAACCAGAAATGGGCAGAGACTGCTGAGAATGTGATCATAGCCACATCGCCCTTCGGGTCTGAGGAGGCAGAACGACGGGTAAGGGCGTTGCGCGCTCCTAGACGTACACTTCCGCGCTTGCACTTAAATCTGCGCCCGGCAACGCGTTCCGGGGAATTGGTTTTGCGAACATCAAACCTGCGTGTCGGTTATCCCGGGAAGCTGCTTTTTTCAGCGCCGGATATCGTTCTGCGGCGAGGGGAATGTGCGGCGTTGATCGGCCCCAACGGAGCTGGTAAGACAACGTTCCTGAAGACTGTTCTCGGCCAACTGGAGCCGCTGGAAGGCGAAGTGACACTGGGCGCTTCGCTGAAGATTGGTTACTTTGCACAGGCACATGAAGGGCTCAATCCTGAAAACACACTTATCCAGGAAATCGATTCGGTCATGCCAAACTGGCTACCGGGACAAATCCGCGAATACCTGGGTAAATATCTTTTCTCTGGGGATGATGCGTTTAAAAAGGTGTCTGTCCTCTCCGGCGGAGAGCGCGGGCGGCTGGCCCTGGCGAAACTGGCTTTGCAGGATACCAACCTGCTGTTATTGGATGAACCAACCAACCACCTCGATATCCCCTCCCAGGAAGTGCTGGAAGCTGTCCTCGACGATTACTCTGGGACGATATTACTGGTTACGCATGACCGCTATTTGATCGATGCGCTTGGAACGCAAATTTGGGAAGTGGAGCCCGATGAATCCACCCTTTCCCTCTTTGAAGGAACGTATAGCCAGCGCAGGGTCGAGCGGGAACGCCTGGCTGCCCTGCAAGCAGAGAATGAATTTAAAGCCGTTAAACCACATTTAGTACGCCGGTCCGCGGATCCGGCCGCGAAAGAAGAACGCCGCCGGATCGCGCGGCTGCAGGAATTGGAGAACAAGATCTCGGCACTTGAAGAGGAATTGGGCCAGATCGGATTCCGGCTTGAAAATCCCCCTTCCGATCCGGCCAAAGTGGCACAATTGGGCAAGGAGTACCAGCGTATTCAGCTTGAGATGGATGTCTGGCTGGCCGAATGGGAAGAGCTGCAAGTCTAATTGTAATTTGTACGAAGAAGGTGGAGAATTCTCCTGAGCCTTTTACGGATTATTTCCGGCGCTTTGGATTTGGTTTCAAGTTCTACCTGGAAGTTTTCGGAGTTCCGGCAGGTTCCACATGAACAGTAACATCTGCTGGTGAGATTTCCTTAAGGATGGCATTCTCGATCACTTCGGTGGCGGAGTGGGCGTCCTTCAACGTAACAGTTCCATCCATAGTTACGTGCATATCGATAAAAGTATGCGCCCCGGAGGGACGGATGCGGATGGCATGTGCGTTAACCACTCCGGGCACTCTGGCCGCAATCCTTTCTATCTTTTCCGCCAACCCCCTGGGGGCAGTGTCCAGCAAGGTCGAAACCGTCCGCAAGCCCAGTTGAGCACTAACGTAAATGACTATGACAGCGACGACCAGGGCAGCGACGGAGTCGGCCTTGTTCACCCAGGCCAATCCGTGGAAGGAATTTGCAATAGAAAGGCCGATCAGGCCTAGGATAACCACTGAAGATGACCGCATGGAACCCGCCGCAAGCCACGTCGTTTAGAACGGCAGTGGACGAGGTGGGTTTCTTGAGCAGCTTCAACTGAGGGTATGCAAGAGAGTTGAATATTGGTATCCTATCGACATGGAATTCGACTATCAACGCGATGAGCATCGGATACACTTGATCGTATATCATCTCGTCTGGACACCCAAACGGCGCAAGGCTGTACTAACGGGACTGATCGCCAAGGATTGCAAAGCCCGGATTGAAGCGAAATGTGCTGAGCAGGGCTGGAAGATCCTGGAGCTGGCAGTTCAACCCGACCATGTCCACCTGTTTGTGAGAGCCTGGCCGATAACGTCAGCAGCGGAGATCGTCAAGGAGTGCAAGGGTGTCACCTCGCACGAATTGCGCGGGAAATATCCGATCTTGAAACGATTGCCCTCGATGTGGACGAGGAGCTATTTTGCAGCGACAGCTGGAAACGTGTCATCGGAAGCGATCCAACGCTATATAGCGGCGCAAAAGGGCATTTGATGATCCTGAAAACATACAAATTCAGGCTATACCCGAGCGGGGCACAGGCGCAGCAGTTGGCTGAAACGGTGGAGGCCTGCCGCAGGTGGTATAACATCTGTCTGGAGGAACGACAGCAGGCATGGGATCAGGAAAAACGCAAAGTTGGGAAATATGAACAGCTAGCGAAGGTCAAGGACCATCGTAGAGCCGATCCCTATGCGAGTAAGTTACATAGTCACATCTTGCAGGTGGTAGTACAGGATCTGGACAAATCCTTCCAGGCCTTCTTTCGACGGGCGAAAGCGGGGGAAACCCCTGGTTATCCCCGCTTCAAAGGAAGGAATCGCTTCGATAGTTTTGGATTGAAGGAGTATGGCAACGGTTTCAAGCTGGATGGTCGGCGGCTGCGCATCACAGGGATAGGACGGGTGCGGGTGCGTTGGCATCGTAAGATGGAAGGGGAGATCAAGACACTCCGAATTCGCAGACAGGCTGGGCAATGGTATGCCTGTTTTGCGTGCGAAGTGGAAGGACAGTTGCTTCCATCGACCGGCAAAGAGATTGGAGTGGATGTAGGCATCCATCACCTACTGGCGACCAGTGATGATGAGATCGTGGAGAATCCGCATTGGTATCGAGAGGAAGAGAGCAAACTACGGGTGCTGCAGCGGCGTATCTCCCGCCGGAAAAAGGGAGGAACGAACCGCCAAAAGGCGGTCAAGGCCTTACAGGGGCAACATGAGCAGATTGCCAACCGGAGGAAAGACTACCTGGACAAGCTGGCGAACTACCTGATCACGAATTACGATAGGATCGCCTTAGAGGATCTACACATTGAGGGGATGGTCCGTAATCAGCACTTATCGAAAAGCATCCTGGATGCGGGCTGGGGATACTTGAAACAACGCCTGGTCGACAAAGCGGTGGAAGCTGGCCGACAGGTGGTACTGGTAGACCCATCCTATACTTCCAGGACATGCTGTTCGTGCGGTGAAACGTTCGCTGAGCTCTCACTTGCGGATCGTTGGGTCGCTTGTTCTTGCGGGCTTTCCATGGATCGAGATGTAAACGCAGCGCATAATATTCTGAAAAGGGCGGGACACGCCCTTTGGGGCGAAAGCACAGCCAATAGGCTAAGGCTGCCCCAAGAAGCCCTGCCGCTTTAGCAGCTGGGGAGTGTCACCAAATGTCAGTACTGAAATGCAGGGCATCCGCCTCAAGGGCCTGGCTTTTGAACTTGCGTGCAGCCTTATAGAGACGGCGAGAACGGGTGTAATCAATGGCGATGGAGATGCCCATGATAATAAACGACCAAATGGAAGCTTCCACTACAGCATTTATAAAGAACAACCGCAGGATGGATTCGTAGATGATCCACGCAGAGATTACCAATAGAAGCAAAGCCTCAAAAAGGGCAGATAGATTTTCAATTTTGCCGTGGCCGAAGGGATGCTCCTTATCGGCGGGTTTGTCCGAAGCACGCACAGCAGAGTAGGTCGCCGCAGCAGCAACCAGATCCAGGCCGGAATGGGCAGCTTCCGCCAGGATGCCAAGAGAATTGGTCAAAAGCCCGACAACAAGTTTAAAAGTTGTCAGGAAAACCGCATAGACTACGGAACTCAAGGCGGCAAAGCGCTTTTCTGTTTTGGCTTCCTGGTTTGACATGAAATTCCTTTTGATTGGTAAACAGGTCAATTATAATGGAGAAATTTCCAACCTGAATCAAGCGGAAGGTTTTGATAATGGAATAATAATAAATTGGAAAGCAACTTCCTTATCACAGAAATTTAATCTTTTAAGATTTAAAACTGGTGTATTATTAGTTTATCTATGAATGAACCAACAGATTCCAATATTTATCGGTCGATCAAAGTGCGACCCCGTTTAAGACGGTTACGTACCAGACTCCCTTCATCAGGGAGTTATTTTAAAATATGAGGCTTCGATGAATGGACTAAGCCCGCGTCGGGTAGCAATCCTTTTCAATAAAGATGGCCAGGTAACCAAAGGCGATCCCCAGGATCTACTAGCAATCCAATGCACAATTACTGCCACGCAAAACTTATATAAAGCTTTAATGGGTTTGGGATATGAGGTTGTCAAAATCCCGGTAAGGAGTAATCTCGGGGAACTCGAAATCAGGCTCCGTTCTTTCTCTTCCAAAGATACTTTTATCTTCAGCAATTGTGATGGCTTCAATGGCAACAACATGGGAGCTGCTGAGGTTGTTCGCGTGATCGAACGGATGGGGTTTCAGCACACTGGCGCAAGCGCTGATTCCATTGAGCTTTGTACTAATAAACCGCGTTGCAAGGAAAGCCTGATGCGAGTTGGTGTTCCAACGCCTCGTTATCAGGTTTTTGAGCAGGCCGAAGGGGAATTTCAGTTGGAGTTTCCGGTCATTGTCAAGCCTTCGTTTGAAGATGCCAGTATGGGGATCGACTTATGTTCTGTTGTTGGCAACCAGATAGATTTGTTCAGCAGAGTTGCATACATTATTGAAGAGTACAAGCAACCCGCCATGGTCGAACAATTCATTGGCGGGCGCGAACTGGCAGTTGCCATGTGGGGAAATGAAATTGTGGAAATTCTGCCCATTGCAGAGGATGATTTTTCTGCCATCCCCGACCCGCTCCAGCATGTGCTGACCTATGAATCCAAATGGAAGCCGGAATCCCTTTTTTTCCAGAACATTCCCAGCCGAATTCCGGCTGCCCTGACCCTCAAGGAAGAGCAGACGGTGAGTAAAATTGCTGAAGCTTCCTTCCGGGCTGTGGGCTTGCGAGACCTGGGCCGGGTGGACATACGCTTCGACAATGGCATCCCCTATGTTATCGACATCAACGAACTGCCGGATCTCTCACCGGATGCCGGATTCTGGAATTCTGTGCGTGTTACCGGGCTGACCTATCCACAAATGGTCGAACGCGTTCTTATTCACGCGCTTAAAAGAGAAGGATGGATTTTATAAATGATTAATACTGCGATCAAAGATGACGGTTTACAGATCCATGCCGTAAATGCAGCCACCAGCGTCTTCAGCCAGGAAGAAGTGGAATGTGTGGATGAGCTTTGGGATGAATACCAGGCAGAGGGCCCGGAACAAAGTGGATATTATTTCATCGTCGATAAAGATGATGATCAGGTTTTGGGCTATGCTTGTTACGGTCCCCGCGCCCTTACCGATCGGACCTATGATCTGTATTGGATCGCAGTTGGACCCAATGCCCGCCGGGGTGGGGTGGGACGCGGACTGCTGAGCGCCACGGAAGAAGCTGTTCGTAAACTGGGTGGACGGTTGTTGATTGTTGAGACCTCCGGCCTGCCAAAATACGAGCCGACACGCGCTTTCTATCTCGCCACCGGATATGCGCTCGAAGCCACGCTGAAAGATTTCTACAGCGACGGCGATGACTTGGTTATTTTCACCAAGCACTTATAAATTTCTCCACGGAAAAGCAATCAAAAAGCCAGGAAAAAATAATCCCGGGTAATTTTATCGCGTGGCGCTGGTGATATAGAAATAATCCCGGGAATAATTCCAGAGATACCGTTCGACGTTAGCCACCATCAATTGGGGTAGCAATGGTTCTGGGATAAGCTTTGAACCAGATGGCTGAAACTTCACAAAGAGGGTCCAGTAATTATTGATGTCCAACTGGATTGCATTCCATGTACCCGCAGCTTGCATGGCCTGTGCCAGCGCTTCCATGGATAGGCTGGGGCCGCAGAAATAGAACAATGTTTTCTCGTCTCTACTCAGGCCGATCCCCGAACGTACCGTAGGTGAAACATCATTGACCGTATACCCCCAGTCCTGGGGGGAATTGTCATAAATGCGTGGATTGACCTTGCCTTGCTGGATGACCAACGGTCCATTCTGGCGGAAAGCAACCATATCGGGAGTCAACGACATCGCCGCCCCCCACTCACCCAGTCTGACTATTCCGCTTGTATAAATCGCCACCGTGCCTAATCCGTCTTTGGGAGGAAGGGCGGTAACTCCGTCAGCCATGGCGCCAAATTCGCCGTGCCTGGCTTTAAATCCGCCATTGAACGCAGCCAGAAGAACATTGGCGACCCGATCGGCTGCTGGTATGGCGCCGGAACGGGTTGCAGCATCTGGTGTGGCAATTGGCGAGGCGGGTTCGATGGTACCAAGCACAAAATGCAACCGGGTGCGGGTCAGGTCGATCGCCACGACCGCAACCAGGGTATAAGGCCTGGTAGGATCCGGCTGCAGGAAAGTCCGGTATGCCACGGTATAGCCTTGCGTATCCTGAATATAGGCTGACCAGACCCCTTCTCCGGGAGCAGTGCCGAGAGCGGTCAGAGCGACCGGCGGCCATGAAGATGGTGTAGGTGTGTAAGTTGGCTCCGGCGGATTCATTACAGCTGGGGTTGGTGTTGTTTGAAAAGCTTCAAGCGTCTGGATTGCGGGGGTGAAGGTCCCCGACTCTGTGGAGGTTGTGGTAGGGACCAAAGTTTGTGCCGAAGCCGGGAGTATGGTCCATGGTGCAACTGGTTTTTCGAGACCCGACTGATATTTCAGTTTTTGAATGGTATCCTGTACTTGATTGAAATCCATCTCCAACCCGGCGACAGCTTGATCTCCGATAATACCGCGCAGGAAATCCGCCCCTTGGGCTCCAAAAGCGGGCCAGGTTTGAATACTAATAAAGAACAGGATCAACAATACAATGCAAGCCCCGAAGGCAATTCCTAAGCAACTCAATATCCTACGAAAACGAGCATGCCAAGTTTCCGGTTCCCTGTCAGTCCTTTTTTTAAATCTATTCTTGCGTGTAGCTTCTTCGACCTTCGGATTGTTTTTCAATTTTCTCTTTCCATTTGAAGAAAGGACAAATTGCCGCAGAGCATGTTCAGGTAATTTTTTCCTTTGGACCAACTTCTCTCTTGGCGGCAGATTTTGGTTCTTTCTTTTTTACAGGTTTCTCAATGACGCTCTTTTCAGGTGGTTTCCTGGTATTTCTTTTTTTTATTTCTTTTTTCTTTTTCTCTACTGTTTCACCTCTTGGTTCTTCTTTAACCACAAACATCTCTTCAAACCTGGCTTGCATCGATTGCACCCCTGCACCGTTAAGAGTCTTGCAAACCTCTTTCCACTGTTCTCCAACCACGAAGCGCCAATCTAGAAAGACATGGCACTGGTATCCCCCTAGCAAAACAAATAACCCGTTCCCGATCAGTTCCTGGCAAGACCGGATATATTCCAGCCCGTTAACATAATCCTTGAAAATCGCATACCCTTCACCTGGCAATCCCAGCCCCTCGCTTAGCGTCTTCTGAACCAGATTCCCACTGGCCTTATCCATGTAAGCGGCGGAGGTCTTGAGCCAGCCACGCGTCTCGGCATATTTGTTATGATAGACCACCACACCGCGCTCGCTTGCCACCGCATTATTAGGGTCACCGGTGCGGTTGGAGTAGGCGAATACATCTTCGTTGACATTCCCTTCAGGCGTAAAGAAGTCATAGAGCAGGAAATTATCCACATCAGCAAAAATATAGCGGCGATGAGTGAGCGGGAAAATACGCCATTCATGACCCTGCACCAGACCCTCGTCTATGGATTCGTTCCACTTGGCGTAGCGGTATTCCATCCCATATTTCTCGCGATATCCTTCGATCTGTCCATGACCGAACATCGGCAGACCGGGAAGGGTCACCATAAGTGTGCAGACGCCGAAGTATTTATCCATGGTGCCAAATTGTTCAGCAGCAGATTTTTCATCGGGGTTGTTCATGAAGTTAACATACCGTTTGAGCACTTGCGGGTCAAATTCGAGCGTGTTCTTCATCACCAGGCGATAATTGGCATTATCCTCATCCCGCAACATGTGCATGAAGGCCGAGTTGTAGACTCGGTGCATACCAAGTGTGCGAACGAAATAGCCTTCCATCATCCAAAAAGCTTCAGCCAATAAGAGTGTATCTGGTACCTCAACTGCAACCCGGTCGACCACTTCTCGCCAGAACTCGTTTGGAATGGCCGCGTCGAATTGCGACCGTGTCATACCATACTCAGAGCGGGAAGGTATAGCGCCACCTGTTCCTGGTTCAGGGAACCAAAGGCGTTGAATATGCTTCTTCGCAAGCGTCATGGCTGCGTCAAAGCGGATAATGGGGAAATTGCGCGCCACTTGCAGGATGGTCTGGATGACCGCCTCTCGAACCTCGGGTTTGGAATAATCCAATTGTGCGGTGTCATTCCAGGGCATGGAAGTTCCATCGTTTCCATGGTAGATGTAGCGTGCACTGCCGGTCCAACGGTCAAGACGCTTGAAGACTACTGCAGCATCGGTTTTATCATAGTAATGGTCTTCAAGAAATATGCCCACGCGGTTGTCCCTTGATAAATCAGTGCCATTAAAGGTGTAATTAGGATAAGGTGAGTAGGGGAGCGAAAGGAACCAGTCAGGATGCTCCACCACCCAGTGAGAGTCTATGCCCATATGATTGGGAACCATGTCGGCGGATAAGCGGATGCCGCGCTGCCAGGCGCGCCATCGCAAATTCTGCAGTGCTTCCCAGCCGCCCAAGTCTCCGGCAATTTGATAATCCAACAGAGAATAGGCTGATGCGACTGCATCAGGGTTGCCCATCATCTGTTTCATTCTTTGTGAGGCCAGGCTACGCTCCCACAAGCCAATCAACCAAAGTCCGGTAATACCACGTTGTTTTAGAATCTCCAGCTCTTCATCAGGAATCTGGTCGAGGTGGGAGATGGAGCGTTGGTATCTTTTAGACAATTGATCGAGCCAGACAAAGGAATTTTTAGCAATCAGAACCAGTCGCGGCATCCAATCCTTATCCTGACTGAAGCGTTCGTATTCGGTGTAGTCGTATCCTCTGAATGTTAATACAGGCGCATTACCACCAAATCCGCCTGGCCCGGTGTGACGAACGCGCTCCTCCTTGACAAAATCAATACTGCGAAGAATTCGAGCGACAAAGTCCCCACCCAGGATGGGTCCCCACCGTTCTAGAAGGTATTCCAATTGGGCTTGGAGTGAATTAGGAGCTCGACGAGCCGGGGCGAGCAATACTTCAAAGAGCGTCTCACCACTGGAACCAAAGCCTGGCTGGGTCCCGAAATATTTTTGAAGATCAGAAATAATTTGCCCATATCTGGTTTGTTGTCGCAGTTCTGCATCATCGAACAGATCGCGATAGGGAACAAGAGCGGGGTTGGAATTGGCCAGGTAGAGCAGAAGTAGCTCCTCCAGAGTGGATTGCCAGTTGGATCGACCAGCTGTTTCCATCTCCAGGTAATGGTGGGATTCTATTTCGCCGCGATAAACCGCCATTGGTGGAAACTCTTCGGTGAACTTAAGCAGAGTGGCATCCGCATCGTTCCGGACATAATCCATCGCTCGTTGCATTGCACCAGGATTGTGTTGTTCATAATGGCGGAGTAGGATGTGCTGGATTTCATCTATCAATCCCATGGCATTTATGTCTGAAGCCGGGACAACCTGCCCACGCACAAAGGTTATCCGCTCCGCAAAACGACGGGCAGCCGAGAAATCTGCCAGAACTACATTGCCGTTCAAAGCAAATAGAGCCTCATCGAATTGATATTTCTGGCGGGCCTTGCGGGAAACGTGGAATTCAAATTCGGGCACACCAACCTCGTCTAGTACGATCAAACTCAATCCTTGTCGCTCTCAATCATACTCGATAAGCCAGTTTTGGGCAGGTAAAAGGCCTTCGGAAAACGCCGGGGAGAGGAAGGAAGAGGGGTATGGATGGGCAAAGCTTGAAAATTACATGATGGGCGGCACAAAAATATCCAGATAAAATTGTAAGCCGATTTACTGGGCCGGGATTGGCGATGGCTTGAAGAATATGCGTGATACGTGCGTAAAGAGATGGAAACGACGAGGTACCGTGAAACAGTTTAGCAGGAAAATGAATGGAATGTGGAAGATAGGGTACTGGTCTTTTTTCAACTGCCCCGAACTTTTCATGGGTGAGGAATAACATAACCTGGAAATATGATCATTAATCCATGAAAAAAAAAACCCTTATCCAAAATTCCACAAAATTCCACCTTGACGTATCCGAATTTTGGCTTTATCATGGAGGTGTAAGATGCCAGTAAGTTCACGTTGGAAAGAGAAAAACGATGACCCGAGGTTTCTTTACCCGGGTCATTCCATTTTAGATCGTCCGATGGAACGACTCTGACACACCATTTTTTTCTTTTGCCATAAGGAGGCAAATAATATGTCTGAACGTATCGTCGGCACGGTCAAGTGGTTCAACGGCAGCAAGGGCTACGGCTTCATTGCTCGTGAGAATGGCCCGGATGTCTTTGTCCACTACTCCGCCATCCAGAGCGAAGGTTTCCGCAACCTGGATGAAGGCCAGAAGGTCGAATTCGAAGTAGAGCAGGGCAATAAAGGCCCTCAGGCTACCAACGTCACCATTCTGTAATTCCTGACCAAACCAAAACAAAATTCCCGCCATTTCAGACGGGAATTTTGCTTTTAATACCTATCCGAAGACTATAGAAGCAACGCATTTTGAGTGCGGTCACTTAAAATGCGAACTCCACCTGAATTTTCAGGTAAGTTGGTATTATGAAAATTAAGGGATGGCCTTCCTGAAGACGCGATGGTTCTTGTATTCAACCCCGTTCAGGTTCTTCAAATCGGCCCGCATCTGCCTGGTGGTCTCAGCTACCTGGGTCATCTCCACGAATTTGAAATTAAATTCTTCCAGGACAGTCTTACCCAATTCGTAATAGAGCAGGGCGTTACCGCCAGTGCCCTGAAATTCGGGAAGAACACCCATACCATTCCCGGAGACGGTTTTGGTACGTTTCATTTCTATGAGCAAATCCACTATCCCGAAGGGAAACAGGTGGCCTTTGGCGCGCTGGAGGGCGGCTGAAGCATCCGGGAAGGCAAACAAGAAGCCGACAATATCATCGCCGTGCATGATCAATTTGATCAGGCGATGATCTGCCACCATGAAGACATTTTGTACCGCGTAATCGACATCGCCCTGAGTAAAGGGGTAATATTCCCAGTTATTTATGAAGGTCTTATTATACGTTCTTCCAATGCGTTGTGCCCAACCAACCAGTTCCTTCTTACTCTTGAAATTCTTTACCCACAGGTTGCCGCGCTTCATGGCCCACTGAGCGATCCGTTCCACCCGCTCAGGGATTTTGAAAGCCTCGGCTGGTAGGTAGCAGGATACAAAGTCCACTTCTTTCTCAAAACCAAGGGCCTCGACCAGTTTTGGATAATAATCATAGTTGTAATTCATCATGGTCATCATTTGACGATGTTCAAAACCTTCATTCAGGATGCCATACCCATCAAAGGGAGAAAGGCCTTTGGGCCCGATCATAGTATCCAGTCCGCGCTGGCGGGCCCAATCGAAGGCAGCCTCAAAAAGCGCCTTAGCAACTTCCATATCATCAATTGTATCGAAGAAATAGAACTGGGCCTTCCTGGTCTTGTGGTATTCGTTGAAAAGCTTGTTTTCCCCGGCGCAGATGCGGCCCACTACTTTGCCATCCCGTATAGCCAGAAAGAAGTCTGCATCCGAATGTTCGAAGAAAGGATGTTTTTTCCGGTTTAGCGGGAGGTAGGCATCCACGAAAAGCGGCGGAACCCACTGTGGGCAACCTTTGTAGAGATCATAATAGAACTCGACGAAGCGCTTGACTTGCGATTTGTTTTCGGTGTCAATTTTTTCGATGCTTAGCATGAGGATCTCCTTGGGAGGGAATAAGTGCTGATATACAATATATAACACAAATCTATTTTAGGGGTACGTTAATGATAGATTTTACCTAACATGGTCTTTATCAATTCCCTATGAGAGAATATGTCTTTCACCAAACCGGTTACAGATAGGCAAAATTATGCGATAATACTAACGATGTCTTGATAAGGCGAGATATCGGTTCATCTGTATAAAATAATTCCAAGGAGTCCGCCCATGTCTGAATTCAGCAGGGAAGAGTTTCATGTCAACGGCGAAGAACTGATCGCCAAAATCAAGGAATTAATTCACAAGGGGAACATTCGCCGAATCATCATCAAAGACCGGGAAGGAAAAACGATGATTGAATTCCCCTTAACCTATGGCGTGGTTGGCGCGGTGCTGGCACCGACATTGGCAGCAGTAGG
>Ga0116107_1001133_pt1 | contig 16940 bp, 14 predicted proteins | sample June2015DPH_6_10_FD_88969 | JGI IMG/M metagenome (GOLD analysis project Ga0116107, IMG submission 88969) | Peatland microbial communities from SPRUCE experiment site at the Marcell Experimental Forest, Minnesota, USA - June2015DPH_6_100 | ecosystem: Environmental > Terrestrial > Soil > Wetlands... | reverse complement strand
GATTACACTATCTCGCAGTTAAACTCTAGACCATTGTAATTTCAGCGATATCAACATATTATACCGATGCAACTAAATCCCCTCTCCCCTGCGAGGGGACGACACCGGGTGAGGGGTGGCTTCGTTGGCCATCCATATTCCCCCCTCACCCTGCCCTCTCCCCCCAAGGGGGGAGAGGGAAATAGCTTGTAAATTCCATGAAATGTAGGGGCGACCCGCTGGGTCGCCCGTAGCCGAGAAGAAAATGTAAAAGGCTCGTAAATGTCATGAAATGATTAGCTAGCGGGCATGCCTAAGTTCAAACAATTCTCTAATGCCTACCTCATAGCAAAAACCTTGCCGGACACTACTGGGGCAGTGCCCCACCCTGCATCCTTTTTTTGCCTTGCCAGACGTGAACCTGATTATGAAATGGCCGAATTGGCAGGGCTGAACGAGATCTTCCACAATGAAAAAAAAATTCTTGCCATTTATTAAGCGCTTGCTATCCTAAAGGGTATGAAAAGGAGCGCCGCCTCTCGTTGCCTGGCAGTGGCCGTAATCATCGGCACGGTTCTCTTTTTCTCTCTGTCCGGGGGCCTGGTTGCCGCAGTGGGCCACTCGCCGTGCTGCTGCCACCATGGTCCAGGCTCCGGCCCCGGCCTGGTGTCCGGGTGCTGCTGCCAGCACGCCGGGATGCCCGGCCATTGCGGGGGTTGCGGCCAGGACTGCGGCTGCGCTTACCGCTTGGGTTCCGGCCCTTCGGCCTTAAGCTCGCCGGGCGCTGCCTTTGGAGCCCCCACCTGGCATAGTTCCCCCCTGGTCTTGACCCTGTTTATGGCCATTAAAACTTTCCCCACCACCATTTTTCATCCTCCCCATTTTAATCAGTCCTGACCCAAACCTGGGCCTTGCTCACATTTTGAGTTTCGCGGCGCTTTAAGGTGGTGGAAGCCCAGGAAGCCTAAAGGCGGTTTTCTGTTATCTGTTTTCTGTGAAAGGCAAAATCAAAGTCAAAGGCATCTTAGCAGAGACGGAAAACAGTAAACAGTAAACAGAAAACAGGCATTTCACGGTGATATCCAGATTTCATAAAGGTAGATGTGAGAGATGATACATCCACGACGATCTTCCCGCGTCATCTTGCTGTTAGTCCTGTGCCTGGCCGGGGCTCTGAGCCTGCCGGCGCCATCCCTGGCCCAGGGTAGCGGCTCGTTACCCCCTGATTTGGCGGCCCTCATCGACGAGGCCCTCAAGGCCAACGCCGAAGTGAGGCAGATGCGGGCCTCGGCCCGGGCCTCCAAGGAGACGATCCGCTCCGCCGGGGCCCTGGACGACCCGGATGCCGCCTTCGAAATCGCCAACCTGCCCACCGACACCTGGAGTTTCCACACGGATCCAATGACCCAAAAGATGTTCGAGCTATCCCAGAAATTACCGTTTCCCGGGAAGCGGCGCCTCCGTTCCGAAGCAGCCGCGGAGCAGTTCCACTCGGACGATTACTCCTATCAGGACAAGGTCAATGAGGTGCGCGCCAAGGTATTGGAGGCCTATTGGGCCCTGTCCATGGCCTACCGCAATTACGAGCTGACCCAGAAAAACAAGCAGGCCTGGGAGGAGGTGGTCAAGGTGGCGGAGACCCGCTACGGCGTGGGCCAGGGCCTGCAGGCCGACGTCCTCCAGGCCCAGGTGGAGCTGGGCAATTACCTGGACCGCCTCTTTCAGTGGACCCAGAAACAGGAATCCTTGCTGGCGGATTTGAACGCCTTGCGCTCTAAACCGCCCCATACCCCCATATCCCGGCCCCAGCCCTTGAGGCCCCGGTCCTTCACCCTGAAGCTAAACGAGTTGCTGGCCCAGGCCGAGGCCCGGCCTCAACTCCAGGCCCTGAAAGCCCTGATCGCCAAACAGGAAAAGTCGGTGGACCTGGCCAAGAAGGAATATTTTCCGGACTTTACCGTCGGGGTCAACTACGCCCTCCGGGAAGACCTCGGGGCGATGAAACAATCCGACATGTTCGGCGGCAAGTTCATGGTCAATTTGCCCATCTGGCAGGCCTCCAAGATCAAGCCCAAGATCCGGGAGGAGGAGGCCAAACAGGAGGCGGCCAAAGAGGCCCACCAATCCGCCCGGAACCAACTGGCGGCGGCCATCAAGGACCGCGTCGCCAAACTCCAGCGCCTGGGCAAGCAGACCGCCTTGTTTGACCAGGGAATCATTCCCCAGGCCCGGCAGGCCGCCGCCGCCTCCCTGACCGCCTACCAGGTGGGCGCCCTGTCCTTTAACCAGCTCTATCAAAGCGAGATTGCGGTATATAACGCCGAAATGCAATTGCAGGAATATCTCAACGATTTTGAAGATAACTGGGCTGAATTGGAATGGCTGGTGGGGGCCGAACTCCCCCGGACGGCCGGAGGCCAAAAATGAGCCTGGCACGCGCTGGCAAGGTTTTATGGGGCCTGGGGATGCTGGTCCTGGCGGCCCTGGTATTCTCCTATTTTTCCGGGGTGCTGCCCTGGGGCGGAGGCAAAGCGGAGAAGAAGGCCCTCTGCTGGGTCTCTCCCAAGAACCCCAATTACATTAAAGAGGCGCCGGGCAAGGACCAGGAGGGCAACGAGTTGGTGCCGGTCTATCCCACCCCCTCCGGGGCAGGGAAGGCCGTCGGGCCGGCGGTGGCCCCCTCTCAGGGGGCGCGCAAAATCAAGTACTGGGTATCTTCCATGAACCCCGCCGAAATCCATGATAAGCCCGGCAAGGATTCTATGGGCATGGACCTGGTGCCGGTCTATGAAGAAGCCCCGGCCGCCCCAGCCGCCCCAGCCGGCGCCCAGGCAGCCGCGGCGGCGCCAGGCGCCCAGAAAGGGCGCAAGATCAAATACTGGGTCGATCCCATGGATCCGGGCTACGTCCGGGATAAGCCGGGGAAGGCCCCCTGCGGCATGGACTTGGCGCCGGTTTACGAGGAGGAGGGCGGGGCGGCGGCCGCCCCCGGCGCCATCGCGGTTTCCCCCACCACCGTCCAATCCATGGGGGTGCGGACCGCCAAGGTGGAGGTCAGGGCCCTGACCCACGATACCTGGACGGTGGGCCTGGTGACCTTTAACGAACGGAGTCTCTCCCAGATCAACACCAAGGTGAACGGCTGGGTGGAGCGCCTCTATGTCAACGCCACCGGCGACCCGGTGCGCCTGGGCCAGGCCCTTCTCAGCATCTACAGCCCCGACCTGGTGTCCGCCGAGGAGGAGTACCTCCTGGCGCTGCGAAATCTGAAGGAACTGGAGAAGAGTCCCATCCCGGAAATGGCGGCAGGGGCACGCCGGCTGGCGGAGGCCTCCAGGCGGCGCCTGGAGTATTTCGACATCAGCGCCGCCCAGATCGAGGCCCTGAAGAGCAGCGGCCAGGTGAAGAAGCATCTGGTCCTAGCCTCGCCGGTCAAGGGCATCGTCACCAAGCGCCTGGTGACCCAGGGCGCCTATGTGCAGACAGGCATGCCTCTGCTGGAAGTGGCCGACCTCTCCACCATCTGGGTGGATACCGATATCTATCAATACGAGGTGCCCTGGATCAAGGTGGGGCAGAAGGTGATGATGAGCCTGGCCTACCTGCCGGGGGAGACCTTTGCCGGCCAGATCGATTACATCTACCCGTTCCTGAACGGCGCCACCCGCACGGTGAGGGTGCGCCTGCGGTTCCCCAACCCCCAGCTCCAGCTGAAACCGGAGATGTTCGCCCAGGTGCAGATCAAGTCGCCGGTCAGCAAAGAGGTAGTGGTGGTGCCCTCCGAGGCGGTTCTGGACACCGGCCTCAAGCAGCGCGTCTTCATCGCCCTGGGCAATGGGCAGTTCGAACCCCGGGAAGTAAAACTGGGGGTCTATGGTGACGGCAACCAATACCGGGAGGTGCTGGCCGGTCTCCGGGGCGGCGAAGAGGTGGTCACTTCGGCCCAATTTATGCTGGATTCCGAATCCCGCTTCCAGGAAGCCAGACAGATGATGTTGGCCCCCCAGCCCCAGGAGTCCAAGGAAGGGCCGGCTCCCGGGGCATCTCCCGGGGCTCCGGCCGCCCCCGCTTCGCCGCTGCCCCCCATGCCGCCGGGGCATAACCATTAACCGGGGAACCAGGGAAGGTAAACCTGGGCCCAGTTCGACCTGGCAATGAGAGGCGCTCCCCAGCGCAGTTGGGAACGAGAACAGAGGGTGGCCGCCACGCACCCGACTGAAATCCGGAAAAGCAGGGAACCCCATGATTGCTCGCCTCATTGACTACGTCGTCCATAACCGCTTCCTGGTGGTGCTGATCAGCGTCATCATCACCCTGTTTGCCCTTTATGCCTCGTATAATCTGCCGGTGGACGCCATTCCCGACCTCTCCGACGTCCAGGTCATTGTCTACACCCAGTTTCCGGAACAGGCGCCGGAGATCGTGGAAGACCAGGTGACCTACCCCCTGGCCACCGCCATGCTGGCGGTGCCCCGGGCCAAGGTGGTGCGCGGGCTCTCCCAGTTCGGCGTCTCCTTCGTTTACATCATCTTCGAAGACGGCACCGACATCTACTGGGCCCGCTCCCGGGTCCTGGAATACCTCAACTATGTCGCGGGGAAATTGCCGCCCGGCGTCACCCCTTCCCTGGGTCCCGACGCCACCGGGGTGGGCTGGGTTTACGAGTACGTGGTGGAAGACCCCACCGGTAAGCACGATCTGGCCCAGCTGCGCTCCATCCAGGACTGGTACATCCGCTATCAGTTGCAAAAAGTGCCGGGGGTTTCCGAAGTGGCCTCGGTGGGCGGTTTTGTCAAACAGTACCAGGTGGTGGTCAACCCCAATACCCTGGCATCTTATGGCATTCCCCTTTCCAAGGTGCGGCAGGCCATCCAGATGTCCAACCAAGACACCGGCGGCCGGGTGGTGGAACACGCCGAAACCGAGTACATGGTGCGGGGCCTTGGCTATATCAAGGGCATCCAGGACGTGGAAAATATCGTGGTGGGGGCGGACAAGAACGGCGTCCCCGTCCTGATCAAGGATGTGGCCCTGGTGCGGCTGGGTCCGGAACTGCGCCGCGGCCTCACCGAAGCCAACGGCGAAGGCGAGGTGGTGGGCGGCATCGTGGTGGCCCGCTTCGGGGAAAACGCCCGGGCGGTGATCGACGGAGTCAAGGAAAAGCTGGAGGAACTCAAGACCGGGCTGCCCCCGGGAGTGCGCCTGGTCACGGCTTATGACCGCAGCGCCCTCATCAGCCGGGCGGTGGCCAACCTGAAGCAGAAACTCCTGGAAGAAATAGTGGTGGTGGCCCTGGTGTGCATCATCTTCTTGATGCACTTTCGCAGCTCCCTGGTGGCCATCGTCACCCTGCCCTTGGGGGTGCTGATCTCCCTGGCCATCATGTACCAGGCCGGCATCAGCGCCAACATCATGAGCCTGGGCGGCATCGCCCTGGCCATCGGGGTGATGGTGGACGCCGCGGTCATCATGATTGAGAACGCCCATAAGCACATCGAACACGCCCCGCCGGACGCCCCCCGCTCGCCTCTGATCCTGGAGGCCGCCAAAGAAGTGGGGCCATCCCTGTTCTTCTCCCTGCTGGTGATCACCGTCTCCTTCCTCCCCATCTTCGCCTTGACCGGCGAATCCGGGCGTCTCTTCAAGCCCCTGGCCTACACCAAGACCTTCGCCATGGCCGCGTCCTCCGTCCTGGCGGTGACCCTGGTGCCGATCATGATGACCACCTTCCTCCGGGGCCGGATTCCGGCGGAGTCCAGGAATCCGCTGAACCGGCTCACCATGTCCCTCTATCATCCCGCCCTGAAGGCGGTGCTGCGAATCCCGGTCATTGCCATCATCCTGGCGGTTGCTCTGGTGGCCCTCACCCTCTATCCCTTCTCCAAACTGGGCTCGGAGTTCATGCCCACCCTTAATGAAGGAGACTTGCTCTACATGCCCACCACCATGCCGGGCCTCTCCATCACCGAAGCCAAGAACCTCCTGCAGCAAACGGACCGGATCATCCGTAAGTTCCCGGAGGTGGAGTATGTCTTCGGCAAGGCCGGCCGGGCTGAGACCGCCACCGATCCGGCGCCCCTGAGTATGATCGAGACCGTCATCCGCCTCAAGGATTCCGAACACTGGCGTTCCGGCCTTACCATGGAAGACCTCATCCTGGAGATGGATCAGGCGTTGAAATTCCCCGGCCTGGCCAATTCCTTTGGCTATCCCATCAGGATCCGCATCGACATGCTGTCCACCGGCATCAAGACCCCGGTGGGCTTTAAGATCATGGGCCCCGACCTGGAGGTGCTCAACCGCCTGGCGGGAGACGCGGAAGCCATCTTCAAGAGCCTGCCGGAGACCGCCAGCGCCTTTGCGGAGCGGGTCACCGGCGGCTATTATCTCGATTTCGCCATTAACCGCCGGGAAGCGGCCCGCTACGGCCTCACCGTGGGGGACGTCCAGGACGTCATCGCCACCGCCCTGGGAGGCATGAACCTCACCCAGACGGTGGAGGGGCTGGAGCGCTACCCCGTCAACCTGCGCTATTTCGAGAATTATCGGGAAAACCTCCCGGCCCTGCGCCGCATCCTCATCCCCACCATGAGCGGCTCCCAGGTGCCCATGGAACAGGTGGCGGACATCAAGGTCCACCAGGGCGCCGACATGATCCGCAGTGAAAACGCCCGGCGTTCCGCCTGGCTCTATGTGGACATCCGGGGCATTGACGTGGGCAGTTATATCGTCAAGGCCAAAAAAGCCATTAGCGCCCGGCTGAAGCTGCCTCCGGGCTACAACTACCTCTGGAGCGGCCAGTTCGAATACATGGAGCAGGCCCGGCAGCGCCTGCAAGTCATCATCCCCATCACCCTGGCCGTCATCTTTTTCATTCTTTACGTAAACACCGCCTCCATCGCCAAGGTCTTCATCGTGCTCCTGGCGGTGCCCTTCTCCCTGGTGGGGGCCATCTGGCTGCTCTATCTGTTGGGCTTCCACCTGAGCCTGGCGGTGGTGGTGGGGCTCATCGCCCTGGCCGGATTGGACGCCGAAACGGGAGTGGTGATGCTCCTCTACCTGGATATTGCCTATCACCGCCACCAGGTCGAGGGCAGGCTTAACTCCTACCGGGACCTGGAGGACGCAGTCATGGAAGGGGCGGTGCAGCGGTTGCGCCCCAAGCTGATGACGGTGCTGGCCATCCTCATGGGCCTGCTCCCCCTGATGTACGGCCACGGCGCCGGCTCCGAGGCCATGAAACGCATCGCCGCTCCCATGGTGGGAGGAGTCGTCACCTCATTTTTCCTGGAACTGTTCATCTACCCTTCCATTTACGTGCTATGGAAATGGCATACTGATTTGCGCCACCTGAAAAAAGCCGCTTTAACCAAAAAACTCCTTAATTAACCCCGGGGCGGACCTGGAGGTCTCCCCCGGAGGTTGGGGCGCCGGCCCCGGTCAGGCCCTGGGGCCTCAGAAGCCTGCGTCTTCCGCACCATTAACCTGCTAAGGCCAGGTACCGCCGGGTGGGGTGGCGCCTGAGAGGAGCCCTGCTCCACGGCTAACCCATTCTCCTCCGGGTTTACAATGCGCCAAAGATACTTATTTTCAAGGGTAACCTGCCGTTTCTGGAGGAACCAAACAAAATGACCGTCAAGGTACTGGAAAGCCAGAAAAGCGTCTCCGAAATTGCCCGGGCCTTCCCGGAAGTCTGTGCCCGTTACCAATTCGGAGTCCTGGGAAGCATCGATATCCGGCAGAAACTCCAGGAAAAGGGGATTTCCTTTGAGAGGGAATGCTTGATTTTCGAAATCTGCAATCCGCAGGCGGCCAAGGGCATCCTGGAAGACAACCCGGCCATCTCCGCCGCCCTGCCCTGCCGCATCTCGGTTTACCAGGAAAACGGCAAGACTAAGATGGCCGCCATCCTGCCCACCGCCTTGCTGGGACTTTATCCCAACCCGGAGCTCCAGCCGTTGGCCCAGGAAGTGGAGGCCACCCTGGTCCGCATCATGCGGGACCTGGTCTAAATGAGAGCGGTTCAGGAAATGACGGATTTTTAAAGATGGCCTGAGGGTGAGACGGGTCCCTGAAGAACCTGGTGGGTGATACCTCTAAGCCGGAGTAAGGGTTGAATTCCGGCTCAAAAAGTGGGAAGAAATATAGCTCTGGCCTGCCCTCAGGGAAGTGATGGCGGGCAATAGCTCATCTCCGGCTTGCTCTTTGAGCAGGTAGCCTTCGGCCCCGGCGGATATGGCCCGCTCCACGTACTCTTTATAGTTGTGGATGGAGAGTATCAGGACCTTGACCTCCGGGTAGCCCTCCTTGACCCTCCGGGCGGCCTCGAAACCGCTCATGAAAGGCATGGAAACATCCAGGACCACCATCTCCGCCGGAGAGGTCTTCAAGAATTGCATGAGTGCCGGGCCATCGCTTACTTCGCCCACCACCTGCAATTCCGGGTTGGCTTCGATAAGGCCCTTCACCACCCGGCGCACCGGCGGATAGTCATCCACCAGAAGAATTTTATACTTACTGGAATTTCCCGATACCATCAAGCCCTCTCCTTTCTTCGAGGGGTATCCGCCAGGCCTGCCGACTTATTATCACTATAATCATCTTTTCGCTTAAAGCTATATCGGTAAAACTACTCATTTCGGGGCCGGTATTATTGCCTAGTTGCGTAGCATCGCTTATTGAATTAGACTCCATGTATTAATAGGACAGTTAAATATTGATCCCCGGTAATCTGCTCACCACGGCCATGGCCATTCTGCCCCACGACCAGCCGGAGCCGGCCCTGGAGCTGGCCCTGTCCCTGGACATCCCCTTCTGGCCGCAATTACCCCACCTCAGTTTTTTTGAGGATATGTACGTCCAGGCCGGTGAGCATTTCCCGGGCATCCTGCTGTTCCCGGAAACCGGCTCCATCCGCTTCGATACCGCAAAATTTTACGAGGAACTGCCCCAGTTAATGGAGCGCTGGGATGACCTGGACTACTTTGACCTCTCGCCGCAATATTCCGCGGTCTATCACCGGTTTCTGGAACTGGATTTAAGCAGTTACCCGGCCATCCGGGGGCAACTGGAAGGCCCCATCAGCTTCGGCTTGAAGGTCCTGGATGAAAACGACCGCCCCATCATCTTCAGCGATGAGGTGCGACCGTTATTGCTGGACTTCATGGCCCGCCGGGCCCAGGCCCAGTTGGCCCGCCTCAAGAGGAAGCACCCCCGGGCCTTCCTGTTCCTGGATGAACCAGGGCTGCAGTTCATCTTCAGCTCCGTCTGCGGATACACCGACCTGCGGGCCCGGGAGGACCTGGATCGGTTTCTGGCCCAGATCGACCGACCCCGGGGCATCCACCTGTGCGGCAACCCCGACTGGGAATTTCTCCTGAACCGCGACCTGGACATCCTCTCCCTGGACATCTACTCCAACGGCGAGGTCTTCCAGTATTACGGCAAGGCCATCCGCGCCTTCCTGAACCGGGGCGGAGTCCTGGCCTGGGGGATCATCCCCACCGGCTTCGAGTCCTTCCAGCAAGAGACCCCGGAACGGCTGGAGGCTTATCTGGAGAACTTATGGCCCACGGTGCTGGCCGCGGGCATCGACCGGGACCAGTTCCTGGCCCAGAGCTTGCTGGCCCCGGCCACCTGCTGCCTCATCAACCCCGACCGGGAAAAGACGGTGACCGAAGCCTATGCCTGGCTGCGGCAGATGTCCCGGCATCTCAGGGAGAAATATCGCCTGGCGTGAAACAGGTTGGCCGTGGCAAATTTGCAGCCCAGCAATTCTAGGGCGTGCCAGGCACGCCGAATGATGGCGGCCGCCGGCCGACCACTAAGCGAAACCACATGAGCGAGCCCCAGACCCCGGCAATTGTCCTGACGGTGCGCGATTACGGCGAAGCCGACCTGCTGGTGACCTTCCTTACCCCCGGGCAGGGACGCCTCACCGGCATCGCCAAACACGCCAGAAAAAGCCGGCGCCGTTTTGCCCACTGCCTGGAGCCCTTGAGCCGGGTGGTCTTCTTCTTATCTTCCCGGCCCCGCCGGGATCTGGAGTTCTTGCAGAAAGGTGAACTGTTGCGGTCGTTTCCCTTGCTGCGCCGGGATCTGCCCCGCCTGGGGGCGGCTGCGGTGCTGGCCGAGGTGGCGGGGTGGCTGGCCGGGCCCCCGGAGGCCATCGGCGAGATCTTTGCCACCCTGGAGGCAGCCTTAGACCTGCTGGATCAGGGCGACTTACCTCCGGATTCGCTGCTGCCCGCCTTCCTGCTGCGCCTCCTCACCCTGGGGGGCTACGGCCCCCGCCTGGACCGGTGTCCGGGTTGCGGCCGGGAGCCGGCCCCGCCTCTTAACTTCAGCATCCCCCGGGGTGGGGTCCTGTGCGGCGCTTGCCGCCCCGGGGCCCCCGGCCCCTTGCTCCCCATGAGCCCGGGGACCTGGAAACTGCTGCGGCTGGCCCAGGGGATGGATCGGGAAAAGTTGTCCCGTCTCCGCTTCCCCCGGCTGCAACGGGACCAGAGCCTGGCCGTCTTCAAGGCCTTCCTGCTCCATTACCTGGGACGGCCCATAAAATCCTGGTCCTTCTGGGAGAAGGTGACGGCCCCGGGCCGGCAGGAGTCATGAGTACCCCCGGTCCCCCGGACGCCTGGGAGTGAGGGCCGATCTTGCGAAAAGACCTCAGGGGTAAACCCGGGGGAATTTTTTTTACCGGATCGGAGGATGGATCTGCCCATGCCCATCTCCAGGTTGTTCACCGCCTTGATGGTGGCAGTTTTTGCGCTGCTGTTGGTCCTGGAGACCTGGCGTCCCCTGCGCCGCCGCAAACGCTTACGCGGGCAACGGTTCCCGGTCAACTTCTGCTTCACCGCCCTGGGCTTTGCCGCCGGGACCTTAGCCGTCCGGCCCGCGGCCCTGGGTCTGGCGTTTTGGGCCCAGGACCATTCCCTCGGCCTGCTACACCTCCTCTTCCCTCTGTCCCCCTGGGCGCAGGCAGCGGTGGGGATCCTCTGGCTGGATCTCACCTTCTACTATTGGCACCGCTTCAACCACCTCCGCCCCCTCCTGTGGCGTTTTCACAACGTTCACCACGTGGACCCGGACCTGGACGTGACTACTTCCTTCCGCTTCCATTTTGGAGAAGTCCTCTATTCCACCCCCTTCCGGCTCTTGCAGGTGGGCCTGTTCGGGGTTTCACCCGCCACTTATCTTCTCTATGAGTTCCTCTTCAACTGCGCCACCATGTTTCACCACAGCAATGTCCGCCTGCCCCTGGCCCTGGAGCGGCTGCTGAATAAGGTTCTGGTCACCCCGCGCATGCACGGCATCCACCACTCGGCCGTCGGCCCCGAGACCAACTCCAACTATTCCGTGGTCTTCAGTTGCTGGGATCGGCTCAACGCGAGCCTCCGGCTCAATGTCCCGCAGGCTGAGGTAGTTATCGGGGTGCCCGCTTACCTGCTGCCCGCGGACAACCGCCTGGCCCACCTGCTGCAACTGCCCATTTTGCGCCAACGCCCCTATTGGCGCTTCCCCAGCGGCAAGGCGGCCCGGCGGCGGTATTCCCCGGAAATCCCCACCAGCGCCATGCTGGAATAACGGCCTACCCCAAACCGGATCAGGTGGGGCTGGTTTAAAACCCGCCGCGGCGACCTTGCGCCCCTCGGGGGCCGCCCTTATCTTAACTGGCAGCTATTTCGGAATTGTAAGGAGGACATGTTATGCCGCAAGCCACCTGGTTGCAGGGCCAGCACGTTGCCCTCCTGGCCGAGGACCTTTATGAAGACCTGGAGTTATGGTACCCCTTGCTGCGAGTGCGGGAAGCCGGGGGCGAGGCGGTGGTGGTGGGGCCCGGCCCCGGCAGGACCCATACCAGCAAACACGGCTACCCGGTGGAGGTGGACCGGTTGGTGGGGGAGGTGGACCCCGCCGACTTCGACGCGGTCATCATTCCCGGGGGCTACGCCCCGGACCGCATGCGCCGCCATCCCGCCATGGTGGCCCTGGTGCGGCAGGCGGTCTTGAACCACAAAGTGGTGGCCGCCATCTGCCATGGCGGCTGGATGCTGGCCTCCGCCGAGGTGATTCAGGGCAGGAACGTCACCTGCTTCCACGCCATCAAGGATGACCTGATCCACGCCGGGGCCCGCTATCGGGACGAAGAAGTGGTGGTAGACGGCAATATCATCACCTCCCGGCAACCCAGCGACCTGCCGGCCTTCTGCCACGCCATCCTCGCCGCCCTGGCCGGAGCGGGGCGCTGCCCCGCCTGCCATATGGCGTTCAACGGCGGCCCACCCCGTGACTAGAGTACTGTTTTATGTTTTATGTTTTCTGTGAAAGGCAAAATCAAAGTCAAAGGCCCTTTAGCAGAGACAGAAAACAGGAAACAGAAAACTGCCTTACCGGGACACGACACCTGCCGGGTACCAGGACAGGTTATGGGACACCGCGCCTTAAGGAGGAGGTCCTCGTCAATACTTATGGAATAATTATCGCAGGTTAGCCATTTAGTCTCCTGGCCCGAATCTTGCCCCCCTGAAGAGTCGACGCCGCAGGATGCAGCGTCTCTGGGAAACTGCAAGTTGGGCCGGAGGGTGGCGGCCTAGAAAAAAAACCCTGCCGGCTAACGGGGCTGGTGGATGAAGCCGGGCTATTGGACGACCCCGGACAGCAGCGGCGGTCAAAATTGGGCGCTCCCGGAAGGAGAGAAGCTGGAGCGGGCCATGGTGGCCGGCCTGATGCTGGAGGTGGTCCTGGAGACCACGCCCTGGCCCGGCGATCCCCAAGACCGTCGCCAACTCATCAAGTCCCGGCTGAGGGATTCCCTGGTGGAGCTTCTGTCCGGGCGCATCACCCTGGACCGCTTCCGGGCCCTGATGCACCGCCTGGACCAGTGGTTCCCCTTCTATTATCCCCTGATGCCAGCCCCCTCGCCGCCGCCGGAAGAGCCGCGGCCCTATCCCCCGGGCGGCGGACCGAGCGCCGCCTCTACCTCTTCCCAAACCCTGGTGCGCCGGCGCTGCCTTAAGGAGTGGCTGGAGAAGCCGGGCAGCGAGATCCTGCCCCACCGGCCCCAACGCAAACTCCATCCGGAGGGCCTGCAAGATTTTCTGCAACGCACCCGGGGCCGCTGGTTTCGGGTGAAGGAGCTGGCCCAAGACTTCGACATCGATGGCAAGACGGCCTGGGAATACTTGCAGAAATTGCAGCAGGCCGGGCTATTGCTCCATAACGGCAGAAGGTCCGCGGCGGTGCGCTACCGCCTGGCGGATTCCTTCCTGAAGGTGAGGCTGGCGGCCTTGGAGCGCCGGGTGGCTCTGGCCCTGGCCCCGGCCGGGCTCCCCGGGTCCCGGATCGAGCAGCTGGTCGAATGGCTGGCGGCCACCGCCGGGGAGCACTTCTGGGAGGAGAGCTGGCCCCATATGTCCGCGACGCGTCGCCAAGAGATCATCAATCATCTGAAAAACGCCGCGGTCCTGGAGGTGGTCTACCAGTCGGACCGGCAAACCATGCTGCGCCTCCGGCGCCAATGGCTGAAAGAATAGTTTTTTGTTTTCTGTTTTCTGTTTTGTCGGAAAATATTAGGCGGAGGCTGGGCCCTGCCTGCCATTGAGGCGGCGAGCATAGAGCCCCTCCACCACGCTGCCAGGGCCAAGCCGGAGCTTGGGAACGAGAGAAAGGATCAGTTTTTGGCGGGCAGGTCGGCGGCGCTCTCTTCTTTTTTTCCAAAAATCCAACCAGTGGCAAAAGTCAAAAAGGTGCCGATCAACAAAAGCCAGGTCCATCCCAACGGGAATATTTTCTTCTCGGAAAGAATCAACAGAACCAGCATTCCCAGTGCGGACAGAGCCATGGCGGCGACATTGACCCGGTTGCCTCGCCTTTTGGTCAGAAGACCGAGGAGGAAAACTCCCAGTAAAGATCCGTAGGTGACCCCGCCAATTTTAAAGGCGAGCCAGAGGATTTTTTCAAAATGGCTGAAAAAGTAGGCGATGAACGCTAAGATAATGCCAAACATAACCACACAAACTCTTGAAATTAAAAGATAGTGGCGTTCATTTCCCGATTTAAAAATCACCGGACGATAGATATCCGTTACAAATGAAGTGGTCAGGGAACCTAAAGGCGTGTCCAGGCTCGCCATCACAAGCGCCGAGAGCATCAGCCCTCTCATCAATGGGGGCATCGTCTGCGCGATGAAATGGGGAAAAATTTTGTCCAATTTTGCAGGCAAAGGCATCCCGGGATGCTGGGCATAGAAGGCATACAGGCAAGCGCCCACAGAGAGGAAGATGATCATCATCAGAATACTGCCGATGGGTGTCAGCAGCATCGATTTTTGGCTTTTTTTTCTCGTTTCCACGGTCAGAAGTCTCTGCATGGACTCCTGATCCGTCCCAAAGGCCGCCATGGATCCAAAAAACCCGTTCAAAGTCGCCAGCACAAAGATATTGGGGTCCGAGAACAGGCCCTTCAGGAATGCCGCCGATCCGAATCCCGCCAGGGCCGGCCCCCAGTTGAAGATTTTCAGTTTTCCGGCGCCGCCGGCAATCGCGACCACGGCAGCGGCGCCTCCGTCAATGCGGGTGAGCAGGAAGCCGATGGCGACCACTCCCGCAATTACGTAGGTCAGGCCTTGAACCACATTGGTCCAGACTATCGCCTTGATCCCGCCCCAGGCGACATAGAGAATGCAGATGACTGAAAACAGCAGGATGGTGGGCAGAATAGGCCAGCCGATCAAGATGCTCACCGCCAAACAAGCTGCCATCAGCCGGACGCCGGAAGCAAAAAGACGCGTAATGAAAAACAGGATGGAGCCGGCGATTTGGGTTTCCGGCCCGAACCGATGTCTTAAAAATTCATAAATGGAGGTGCAATTATACCGGTAAAAAGCCGGGATAAACAGAAAGGCGATAGTGACCCGCGCCAGCAAATCGCCGATAAAAAATTGGGCATATTCCCAGTTTTCCATATAAGCGATCGCGGGAACCGCGATCAGGGTTAAGGCGCTGGTTTCCGCCGCCACAAACGCAAAACCAGCCGCCCACCACGGAATTTTTCTCCCCCCCAGGAAAAAGTCATCGGTGGATTTTTCTTCTCTGCCAAAGTAAAAGCCGACAAAAATCACCAGAACGAGAACCACTAGCAGGACCGAGTAATCCTGCCAGGTCAGATTGCTACCGCCGGGAAAAAAGTTTTGGATTTCCATAAGGAGCCAAACTATCGTATCAAAAAAATATTTGTATGGTTAGAATGATCTCACCATGGAACTGGCAGACCTTGTGGGAGAACGGTTGGTCATCGGCATTCCCGGAACCAGGGTCACTCCGGAGATTGTCCGTCATTTTCAGGAACTGCATGCGGGCGGGCTGATTCTCTACCGGATCAATTTTGACTCTCCGCGGCAGCTTAAAAAACTGATTGCCGATCTGGAAGAGGCTCTCGGCCGAAGACTGCTGGTGACCGCAGACCATGAAGGCGGGCGGGTCATCATGTTCAGGGACGGCATTACCGTGTTCCCGGATAATCTGGCGGTCGGATGCGCCGGAAACCTCGAATATGCCAGGAAGCAGGGCAAGATCGAGGCCAAAGAATTGAGAAGACTGGGGCTGGACGTGAATCTGGCGCCGGTGCTCGATGTCTTGACCGAGGCTTACAGCCCCAATATCGGGATACGTTCTTACGGAAAGGACTGGAGATTGGTTGCGAAGCTGGGCGCGGCGCGGATATCAGGAATGCAACAGGGCGGACTTTCAGCCTGCGCCAAGCATTTTCCCGGCAAGGGTCATGCACCCGTAGATGCCCATCTGGGACTGCCGGTCATCCAATCCACCTGGCAAGAGATGAGAGAGGTGCACCTGCAGCCTTTCGTTAACGCGATTCAAACCGGGGTTGATCTGCTGATGTCTTCTCATCCCTATTATCCCCAACTTGATCCTGATCCCCAAAAGATCGCCACATTTTCCAGAAGAATTATTTACGATTGCCTCCGCAAAGAGCTCAACTTCCAGGGCATCATTGCCAGCGACGATCTTGAAATGGGCGCAATCAAAGCGATTTGCCCTATCGGCGAAGCGGGGATTTTAGCAGCGCTGGCGGGACATGATCTGCTTCTGGTCTGTCATGACCTTCAGGCCCAGAAAGAGGTTTACTATCAACTTCTCGATGCCTATCAAAGCAAGCGACTTCCCCTGACAGAACTGGAGGAGAGCGCCGCGCGGATCAACAGATTGAAATTAAAGAGAGAAAAAAGATTCGCGGGGGGAGAACCCTGCGCCGAAAAAGAAGGTTCCATTCTGGCTGAAAGAATCTGCCGTGAATCTGTCCAGGTTCTCCAGGATGAGAGAAACTTAATACCGCTGAAGACCGAAGAAAAAAGAATTGGACTTATTTTTCCTCAATTTTCCTTTTTCGATTCTAACATCATGGTTGAAAAGGAAGTCTTGCATGAACAGGAGTTCGTCCGGAAGGAGTTTGAGAAATTTGGTCTTGATCCCGATATTCAAATTGTCTCCATCGAGCCGACGGATGAAGAAATTCATAGGGCTGTGAACCTTTCCAGAAACTCAGACCTGACCATCCTCTTCTGCCTTGACGCTCATCTCTATCGCTCCAATAAAAAACTGCTGGATTCGCTCCGGGATTCCGCCAAAGAGCTGGTGGTTGACCTTTTGCGCGACCCTTATGACGCGGACTATATTCAGGAAGGCGTTGCCTGCCTGACCGCTTTCGGCTGGAGAGCCTGCCAGATCAAGGCTGCCATTGAAAGAATTTGCTCTTCTCCTGCTAACTGAGCAGAGAGATGGTCCAATCTGCTAGACTCTCTTTAAAAACCAATACTCTCTTCATTAGGCTGCAGCAGGGTCCTCTTGGATTAAGATCCCTTGGGCCCCGTCTAAATGGTACAGTCGATCAACGGCGAGTGCCGGATGGCGCTCATGGGTTAGAATTAAAATGGTTGCGGTACTTTT
>Ga0116107_1001122_pt1 | contig 17004 bp, 18 predicted proteins | sample June2015DPH_6_10_FD_88969 | JGI IMG/M metagenome (GOLD analysis project Ga0116107, IMG submission 88969) | Peatland microbial communities from SPRUCE experiment site at the Marcell Experimental Forest, Minnesota, USA - June2015DPH_6_100 | ecosystem: Environmental > Terrestrial > Soil > Wetlands... | reverse complement strand
TCGAGAAGTCGGCGAGGATCCCCTGGATGGAGGTCTGGGTGGTCGCGAGGTTCTGCGCCCAGGTTGCGACCTGGCCCTGGCCAGCGTCGGCGATGAGTTGCGCGAGCGGCTTCTGGAGGTCCGTGGTGATCGTGCCAAAGTCGAGCAGGGCCTGGACGTAGGCCTTCAGGTTGGCGATTGCCGTGCTGAAGTCGCTCGCGTTGGCGACGGCCTCGAGCTCCGATTTCGCGCGGTCGGCCGAGACCCCAAGATCCTCGAGGCCCGTCTGCAGGGACCCGGTGAACGCCGTGAAGATCGCCTGCGGCATCGTGTTGTTCAGGAACTGGTTGAAGGCGGTCGAGACGTCGGAGGAGCTGCCGCCGAGCGTTGCGGACCACTGCGGGTTGAGGTTCGGGGTCTGTTTGAGCAGGACGAGGAGGTCGTTGAGCGAGTCCTGCGTCGACGAGGCCTTCTCGGCCATCTGCTCGGTCATCTGGGCGAGAGCCTGGGAGTTTGCGACGCCACCCGTGCTCACTCCACCCGAGAGGAAGAGGTTGCCCGACGTCACGTCCATCTGCCACTTCGTGAACCAGTCGGGCGGCTGGGAGGTCCCCGCCGAGAAGTTCATGCCGTAGGACTTCGCGGCGGCGGTCCCGAAGTACCCCATCGCGGCGCCGACCACAGCGCCCACGATGGCACCGACCCACCCGGCCGCCATGGCGCCCGACGCAGCACCGCTCAGCGCACCGCCGAGAGCTGCCTCACCCTGGTTGCCGCTCTGCTGGCCCTGTCCGCCGAGGTACGAACCGACGACCTGGCCGCCCATTTCCAGGCCTTGCGTCGTCGTGATCGACTGACCGCTGCCTCCTCCGAAAATGCCAGTCATGCTCGTGCCCTTCGGCGTAAGAGGGCCCTCGCCGCCGAAGAGCGCCTGTGTGAGCTCCGACGTCGCATCTTTCGACAGGTCGGACCACAGGGAAGTCCACATCTTCTTGAAGTCCCCCGTCGTCAGCCCCTGCTCGATGCTGGTGGTCAGGCTCTTCTCGAAATTGGCGAACGGATCCTTCATGGTCGCAGGCTGCGTGGCATTGTCGAGAGCCGTCTTCAGCGCAAGCGTCGCCCGTGCCGCGAGGTCGGCGTTCGCCCCCACCGTGGCCATGTACTGGGCGACAACGGCCATTCCCTTGTTGTATGTGTCCTCAGCGGCCGTGGACTCGTCGAGCGTGGCCGCGATGGCCTGGACCTGCTGCTCAAACTGGTTCGTCGGGTTGAGTGCGTCCTGCAAGTGCTTCTGGAGAAGCGCGAGCATCGCCTGCGCCTTGTCGGCGGCACCGCCATCTCCGAACGCGACCGTCAGCCACTTGCCAACATCCTCGACCCCCTTGTTGTAGGTGTCCCAGGCGGCGGCGCCAGGGTCCAGCTCGTTGGTGAGTGCTGTGATCGTGGACCGGTAGGCGGTGCTCCCGGCCTGCGCCGTGGCGAACGTCTGGGTCACGTAGTCGAGGGCGGCGGCGAAATCCGTCTGGCTGATCTTGCCCTGATTGACCGCTGTCACCAGGCTGTTGACGGAGGCGTTGTAGTCGGCCGTCTTCTGGCGCATGGGGTCCATGGCCGCGATGATCGCGTTCGATGCGTTCACGGCGGCGGTGAGACCGCTCGCCTGGTCCTTCGCCGCCGCGTACGCGTTCTTGATGCCTGCGAGCACCGTGAGGTAATCGCCTCCAAGGTTGATGTGCTTGGAGGTTGCCTGGGTGAGGGCGCCGAGCTCCGAGTTGTAGGCGGCCGTCGCCTTGGCGAGAGGATCGAACTGAGCCTGAAGTGCGGCGTACGCTTTGGCGGCCTTCTCGGGCCCAGTTGCCTCGTCCTCCCAGAAGACGTTCAGGCCGGATTGTGCGAGGGCGGCGCTCTGCGCGGCCATCACTTTCAACTGGTCACTGAAGGATGTCGCGCCGGCCGCGGCGACCCTGAGCTGCTCATCGGTTCCCCCCATGAGCGACTGTGTCGCCATCGTGAACGCCGCCATCGTGCCAGCGCCCTGCCCAAGGGTTTCGAAGAAGGTCTCGATGGAGCTCTTCCAGGTGTTGAAGGCAGACGTCCCCTCAGTGACCGTGGTCGCGATGGTTTGCATAGCTCCGGAGGCGGCGGGTAGCAGGACCGATCCGATGGAAACTCCCAGCGCGGTGAGGCTGTTCTTGAGCTTGTCCCAACTCCCGGAGGTCGTGTCGCCGACCGCCGCGGCAACGCCCTTGTAGCGGGACTCGACCTGGTCGAGGATGGCGTTCATCGCGCCCATTTGGTTTCCCGAGTCGGCCATCGCCTTGATTTGGTCCTTCTGCTCCTGCGTGAAGGCCACACCGGACCGCGTGAGGGCACTGAGGCCCGCGGTCGGGTTCTCAAGGGCGCGGCCGAGCTTCTGGACGGCGGACGGCACGTCCGTTCCCAGCGCGGCCGCCATGTCGTTGGCGGCCTGCATCATCCGCTCGAAGGTCGGCCCGGTGACGTCGTGGAAGGTCATTCCGAGCGCCTCAGCCTGCTTCTCGGAGACCAGTGAAAAGCCCGAAACATTCGAGAGGCTCTGCGCAAGGTCGTCGAGCCTTTCCCTCGAGATGTCGGCCGCGCCCGCGTTGGCCGTCCAGGTGGCCGTCAGCTTCGCATCGGTGAGCTCAGCTGACGCGGCCGTCTCGCCAAGCTGCTGGAGGCCCGCCGCAATGCCGCCGATCGCCGCCAGTGCGCCGGTGGCCGTCGCGAGCCCTTGCAGCTGCGAGAGCAGCCCGTCGAAAGTCGACCCCAGACCGGTCACGGACGTTTGAAGGGTTTCGTACTTCGCAGTCAGGGCATCGAGGTCCGCGGAGAAGCGCTCCTGGCTGATCTTGCCGCTGTCGTAGGCGTCTTTGAGGACCTGCTGCGAGGCGGCGAGTTTCTCGGTCGCGACGCGGGCCGGCTCGAGGGAGTTGAGGAGGTTTTGGAGGGTCTTGTCCTGCTGGTCCCCGGCCTGCTTGACCGAAACCACCGACACGCCGAGCGCGTCCATCTGCGACTTGATCGCGTCGATGACAGCAGTGCCACCGGTGTTGGTGATCGCGATCTCGATGATGGCACGCCCAGGCATTACGTCTGTCCCTTCCGTGCGGAAAAGTACTTTTTCAACGTGGCCGAAATCCTCTGGCGCGACTCGGGAGTCGCCACGCGCCTGACCGCCGCAGCTGACATGCGCACTCGTGTTTCTGGGCTGAGCGTTCGCCCAGTCAGTGAGGCCGAGATCCGCGCACAGGACTCCGCTGAGAGCCGCCGCACACGCGCGGCCTCAGCGATCTTTGCCCTGGTGACCGGGTCGGTCATTGCGCGCCGCATTTTCTCGGAATGCTCCTCGCGGGCGCCGGGGCGCGCCCAAAAAGATCTGAGGGCCGCCAGCGACTTTTCCCGGTGCTCCGCGGTGAGCTTGTGCCCGCGTGGACACCGTCCTCCCTCCGTGGTATTCAGCATCTTCACTCCATGGAGGCGGAGGGACCGGATGACCGCTACCTCGATCTCGTCCACCTCTTCCGGCTCGGCAAGAACAACCGGATGAATGATGGGCCGAAGGCCGAGACGATCTAGCTTCCTCACCCATCGGTTTTTCGGATTGTGCCCCTTGCTGCTTCGCGCCTCGACGAGGTGAGCATTGAGGCGGTGAGTCAACAAGTATGCGGTCTGGCCCACGTACCTGACGCGGCCGTCCCTTGGGTCGAGAAGCTCGTAGAGGGAGACCAACCTCATCAATAGCCCTTCAGCAATCCCGGCCCTCGGTGCCCCTCGGGCGAGGGTCTGTCGGTGTATTCCTCGCCGCACTTGCTGCAGACGTGGACGCGGTCCCTCTCGGCGTCGCGGCAGGCGGGGCAGGTCTTCCAGGAGAGGAGCTGTTGAAAGAGCACGCGGAGCGCCTCAAAGAGCCCATCAGGGAGGCAGTCGTGCTCATCGTCCCAGATCCCCTCGGCCCGGAGGGCCGCCATCACGCCGGGCCAGTTCACGCCGGACGGCCCGGCCATGCCGACGTAGACCTGATCCTCGACGAGCAACCACGCCGACACAACCGCTGAGTCCACCTCCGAGAGGTCCTCGGGCAGCGGCTCGCCAGCGAGGAGGCATGAAGTTAGCTCCCTGAGCCTTTTCCCTGGGACTTCGCCCGCCCCTGCGCGACGTCGTTGCCGGCGCGCACGAGGGCCCAGAAGAGGTCGGGAAACTTCGCGATGAGGTCGTCCCGGTGCTCGTCGGAGTACTCGTACTCGGGGCCGCTTGCGGTGGGCACCCCGCGCCAGCCGAGGCAGATCTCGACGCCGATCGCCTGCTGGACCTCCGGGGCGTCCATGGTGGGCGCCGTCACGCTGGCGCGGCAGACGGGGCACTTGGCCGCGCTGTCCTGGCCGAGAGGGATGATTCCCACGCCGCCGCACTTCCGGCAGAGCTTGTACTTCTGCTCCCAGGCCTTGCGCATCGCAGCGGTGATGGGAGGGACGAGGAACTCGCCGTCGATGAGGACCTCGCCATCGACGGTCGTGAGGGTGACGAATTGGGGCTGATGGTCCAGCCCCACCAGAATCCTCGGCATCGTGCTCCTGCGCTTTCTGCCGCTCAGGCGGCCACGAACACGGCGCCGTAGTCGGCCGTCGCGTTGAGGAGGGTCGCGGTGATCGGCGAGCTCGCGTTCGACTGGTAGTACGACTGGAAGTCCAGGGTGAGTTTCTTCGCGCCAGGGGTCGCCGGGACGCCGGGAGCGGCCGACAGGGCGATCAGGGTCTCGGGCATGAGGAAGGTGAGGCTGTGGCCGGCGGTCATGGCGACCAGGTCAAGCTCGAGGCTCGTCGGAGAGCCCGCAGCGCCGGCGGCGCTCATCGCCTTGAGGCGCAGGGTGTCGACGTCGTCCCAGAGCCCCTGGATGGTCCCGGAGATAGTGAAGTTGCCGAAGGAGACGAACGCCGGGTAGCGGTTGCCGTCGAGGACCTGCTCGGCGGTTACGTTGCGGGCGATCGTGAGCTTCATCTGCTGGATCATCCCGGTGACGCTGCCGCCGACCTTGACGCCCGACCCGAAGAGGTTATACCTCGAGGTGAGGTACGTGTTCGGCGCGGCGGAGACGGACGTGGCAGCGTTGAGCGTCGGCCCTGCGCCGACGAGGCCGACCACCTCGACGGTGAGCGTGGCCTTGTCGGGGTTCTTTTGGACGTCGATCGCGATGCTCTTCACGGCGCAGCCGGGGATCACGTCGAACTTGCTGACCCCGGTGTTGCCGAGCTCCATGCCGAACGACAGCGGGTCGGCACCGAGCACCTGGAAGACGTGGCTGTAGGGGTCCGCCGAGCCGCTCTTGGTGTAGGCCGCCAGGAGGAGCATCAGCCAGAGGCCGACGCCCACCTCGTCGACCGGCACCACGATGTTGCCGTCAGCGGCGAGCACGTCGCGGCCGGGCTGCGCCGGGTTCGGCATGCCGTTGATCTCGTAGCGCGGCTTGATGGCCTGCTCGTGGAGGTCGAAGGTGCGGCTCATCAGGGGCATCACGTGTCCCGTCAGAGTCGTCGGCTGCGCGCCCCGCACGAGCTCCTTGTAGATGAGTACTCGATCATAGGTTCCTTGACGAATGGCCATTTACTCCCCCTTCGCGGCTTTCGTCCGCGGGTTGTAGGCGGACTCGAGCGGCGCGACGTCGGCGACGCGGCGCAGCTCCTCCACCTGACGGTCGTCGAGCTCGACGGGCTCGCTGGGTTGGTTGAGGTGGAGGGTGAGGGTGCGAGCTCCGGGCCCGATATGGAAGGACCGTTCCTCCCCCGCCGCTCCACTGGTGAGCGTGACGGTGTACTGCGCCATGGCACCTCCTATGTGGTTCGCCCGTGGGTGAGCGTGCACGCGTAGAGCCGGCAGTCCCCCAGGTATCCGAGGTTCTCGATCTTGGTGAATTCCAGCATGCTGCAGCCGAGATCCGGTCGAAGGCCCGCGATCGGGCAGACGGCCGCGTAGACCGCCGCAAAGACGTCCTGGGCGACGCTCGCATCGCCGAGCTGGCCAGGCACCAGGAGCTCGATCTGCCAGGTCCAGTGCTCGTCCTGGTGCACGGCGCCGAGCTCTTCGTTGGGGTCGTACTTCGTCTCCTCCCAGTAGAGGTTGAGACAGAGGCCGGAAGCCTGTTGCGCCAGCTCGATCGCGAGCTGCTCCGAGAGGTCCTTCTCGAGGCGTATGGTGGGCAGCGCGGCGGTAATTGCCACCGCGATCGCATCGCGGATGTTGTCGTGCGCGCTCACGGGACCATCACCTCCTCGGCGTAGGCCGTGAGGTCAGCGAGGTGCCCGGGAGGGATCCCGGCAAACCCTCGGGCCGGAAGGACCGCTGCCGGCCGCAGGCGGCGCCGCGATTCCTTCCGGAATCCTCTCTTGGTGGCGCGCATGTAGGTCCTTCTCCGCTTGGCCTGGACCCCGTAGAGGTGGATGAGGGCGAGGCCGATCTGGCTCGACTGGACGTTGAGGAACGCGGTCGCCCCGCTGGGTGTGAGGCCGTACCCGGAGACGAGCGCCTGCTCGAGCTCTCCCGTGCGCACCAGGAGGGAGCGGAAGCCTTTCTCCTGCTCCGTGGCGGCGGCCGCGCGAGCCCAGCCAGTCCCGTGGATCGGGTCGACCTTGACGTCAAACGCCTCGTGCGACGCCTGGAGGAGCTCGTCGGCCGCCTTCGCCGCGACCTTCTCGACGCCCGTGGAGGTGACGTTCTCCTCGAGGGCAGCGAGCGTGGCGTCGGCCGCGGTCTGGTCGAGGTTGACCTTCCAATCCATCAGTGCACCGTCCGGATCCGGAGGGGGGCGATCCCATTCCAGATGAGGTCGGGAGACGGCGCGATGCCCTTGAAGCCGCCCTGGCCGATGTAGAGCTGGTTGCCGCGGTGCTCGAAGTAGTACCGGACGAGCTGCCGGATGGCGAGGCGCAGCGGCGTGGGCATCATGCCGCCCAGGCCGCTCAGCGCCACAGCTCCCGGCGCCCCGGCCGCGGCGCTCTGAATCTTGACGCGGTAGTTGGTGAAGCCCGGCATGACGAGGGCGTGATCGGTGTTGCCCGGCTGGATCGTGGCCGCCGCCCGCACGACCTGTTCGGTCACAAACGTCTTGTCGGGGGCGCCAAAGATGGACCAGTTGACGGCCGCGCCGGACGGCACCTCGAAGCCGAAGCGCAAGGGCGAGCCGACGTCGGCAATCGCCACCTCCGAGCCGGTCACGACCGCCAGGTCGTCCGTCGAGGCCTGCTGAATGGGCCCGATCGGGAAGGCATAGCCGCCGTGGCAGTAGACCGTGAGGGATGCCTGCCGCTGCAGCGGAGAGGGCCACGACTGCCCCGGAATGAGGGCGATCCGCGGGTACTCGCCCAGGATCAGCGAGTAAACCGAGGAGTCGACGACCGAGACCGTGCCGTCCGGAGCCGTCGCCGTGATCTGGGACACGGACAAGACGGGCGAAATAGGCAGCCAGAACGAGCCCTGCTCCCGGACATCGGCGAGGTCGACCTCGCCGACGAGGTAGGGCTGGACCGCGAGGAAGTGGCGGCCGCCGATGTCCTCGTCGTCGACGGTCACGATGAAGTCGCCCGCCACGAGCACGCGCCCGGTATAGATCTCGACGGACTCGCGCTGTTCGGGAATGAGGTCGCGCACCTGCTCGCGGGCCCGCGGGTCGACACCTCCCTGCATGCTAACGACCGACACGGACGCCCAGTTCAGGGCCTCGTCGAGGAAGATCGGCTCGACGGGAGGGTCGGCGAGGCGGGTGACGCGGATCATGGGGTCCCTCCGGGCGCTGCGAGCCTCGCGGCCGCCTCGTCGACGCTCCGGTCGAACGCCGACCGCTCATCCGGCGAAAGCCGGTCCATCGACATCGGGCAGACGATCCGGTCGGTGAAGCGGGCCGGGATCCTCCGGTGAACCAGGCACCCCGCCCTCCTGAACACCTCGCCGAGCCAGATGTCGTGGAACTGGCTCCGCGTCACGCAACCCATCGCCTCGTAGGCCGGGCGCGAGAGGACCGGAAACCAGAAGTCGTTGCCCTGGTTGTTCTCGCAGGTGAGGAGGGCCGGCACGGTGTGGTCGTAGCGGCGGATGACGTCGTCCCAGGCCGGGGTCTCGCAGCCGACGTCGTCGGCGAAGACGAACAGCCAGTCGCCCGTCGCGAGCTCGACCATCTCGTTGATGAGGCGCGGCAGCTCGGAATACCCGTCGTTCCGGCCGACGATGGCCTGGCAGGAGAACTCGTAGAGGACCGCGAGGGTGGGGGCGTCGTGGTGGTCGGCGTACACGAGCAGCTCGAGGAGCTCCGGGCAGGCGGCCGCGCGTTCCAGACCGTCGAGCGTTCGGCGCAACTCGTCCGCGCGATGGCGAGTCGGCAGCAGCAGGGAGATCAATGCGGGGCTGCTCATCCCGCCGCCTCCGCCTTCTTCTCCTCTGTCTCGAACACGTCGAGGACGTGCCCCTTGAACGGCACCGAGCCGCTCCAGTGGGTGAGGTCGAAGTAGGGGTCCAACCAGATCGAACCTCCGAGGGCGCGCCAGCGCTTGCAGAAGGTGATGTCCTCACTCCAGAGCTTGTCGCCCTCCATGAACGGGTTGAAGAGGGCATACCGGTGCTCGTCGTAGGGCTGGTCGGCCGTGTACTTGAGCTCCGGGTGCGCGTCCATCAGCTTCTTCACGGCGACGCGCGAGACCATCAGGCATCCGGCGGGCCCCGCCTCGAGCTCCACGCACCCCGTCCGTGGGTCGATGTTGAGCCCGGCGGCGAGTTGCTCCGGCGTCCAAATGAGCGGGAAGCCGATCGGCTGCTTCTTCCGCGGGTAGGCACACATCACGATGTCGTGGACGCGGGCGTCGGAGAGCAGCCGGAGGGGCACCTCGCGCGGAAACTCGACGTCGGAGTCGACCATCAGGACGTGACTGAATTGAGGGAGTCCCATGAACACCGCGAGGATCTGGTCGCGCGCGCGGGTCACCATGCTCTCGGAGACCAGGTAGCAGGTGTCGGTGGGGACCCCGAGAACGGCCATCTGGACGGTTGCCGCGCAGATCGACTTCGCGCACGACGTGTGCAGGGTGCTCCCGTAGGCCGGGACGGCAATCATCAGGCCGGTAAACTCCCCTGGCAGGGAGAGGGCGCCCTGGGCGCGCGTTTCCCCGTCCGGTAGGTACAGGCCGCTCGCCCTGCGCCGGATCTTCACCGGCGCCCTCCAGGACGGAACCTCGTGCGTCGCTGCCCCTCCTCGACGGCGCTCTCGGCTGCCTTGTCGGTCGCCGTCTCGACCTCAGGCGCCTCGGCCGGCGCCGCGGACGTCAGCCCCGAAGCCTCGACCCTGACCGCCTTGCCGAGCCCGATGAGGAGGTGCCCCGACCGGTCGTCGGTCTCAAGGACCTCGCCGACGTGGACCGGGTGCCCGTTGGCGCTGGTTGGTTCGACGATCTTGACCCGCATGGATCACCTGTATTTCTTGAGCCCGATGAGGTTCACGGAGAAGGTGAACGACGGGGTGCTCGTGCCCGAGGCGCCCAGGGTGTAGGCAGCGGCGACGAACTGCTTCCTCGAATCGATGGCGACCGGGATCGCCTGCTGCAGGGGCGAAGCGCTGACCTCGCTGAACGCCGCCCCGGGAACGTCCGTCCACGTCACGCCGTCGTCGCTCTCCACGAGCTTCACGTCGAGCGTCGGGGTGGTACCGGCGCTCGCGGCCGCCGCGTCAAGAATCGCAACCCCGCGCGCCTCGAGGTTCCCTTGGTGGACATTGACGGCCGAACCTCGATCTGTCGCGGTCACGGTCTGTGTGCCGACGAGGTTGAGGACGGCAGTGTCGTCGAAGAGGTCGATGTCTCCCATAGCCGCGTCTCCTTCAAAGCAGTGGGAGGGGCCCGCTCCGGACCCCTCCCGGTTCACCGCTCGTTGATTCAGGGCCTGAAGGATCAGGCCGCGATGTCCGACGCATAGGAGAACGACCCCACGTGCCGGACCCCGATGTCGAGGTCCTGCAGCGCGACGACGCGGACCGCGCCGATGGTCGACTGGCTGTAGGGGTCGACCAGGATGTCGAGACCGCCCCACAGGCCGACGATCAGGTCGGCCCAGTTGCCGAAGAACATCGCGGAGAGGCCCGTCTGCGTCTTGGTGAGGGTCGAGGACACCTGGTTGGTGGCGTAGGCGTCGTACCCGTTGACTTGACCCGGCTGGTTGCCTCCCTCCCACATGAAGATCGGGAAGGTGGTTCCAACCTTCGGCGTCGCCTTGAGCAGCCCGCGCACCTTGGGGTTGGTGATGTACGCGAGGTTGCCGATGTCGGCGTTGGCGATCGCGACGGCCGTTTCGAACGCCAGGACGTTCGCCCAGGTGGGCACGCCGCCGGTCGTGGTCGTGGTCCCAATGACCACCTGGGTCACGCCGGTCGTGGAGATCACGCCGTACGGCTGGTTGGACCCGCCGCTGCCGTGGAGGCACGCGAGGTCGATGCCGAGTGCGACGACGGCCGCGAGGTCGTCCCGCATCAAGGCCTCGACGTCGACCGAGGACTGGAGGAGAAGCTTGCGGGAGATCTGGGTGACGGAGCCCCCCGTGTGCGGCGACATCGTCACCTGGCCGACGGCCGCCCCCGTTTCCGTCGGGGAGCCATCCTCCGCCACCCAGTAGAAGCCGGAGGCCGCGGTCTGCGACGGAATCGCGATGTTGCCGATGAGCCCCGTCAGGACCTTGGCGCCGGCGGCGCGGACGACCATCTTGTTGCGGAGCAGCTCGATGAAGTTCGCCGCGAGCAGCTCCGTGGCGATCAAGTCGCCGCCGGCGGTCGCGGTGCCCTTCAACATGTCAGACGCCCGGAACTCGGGGTTGGCGACCATCACGTCGAAGGGGATGAACGCCCCGCGGGCCTCCTTGCCGAGATGCTTGGCGACGGCGCGCGAGCACTCGAGCTCGAACGCCGCCTCCTTGAAGCGCTCGCTCGCGTTGGGCTCCGACATCGAGCGGATGAGGCGGACGAGCGAGTACTTCCGCAGATCCTTCTTGCCCATGCCGATGCTCGGGTCGGTCGGGAGCTGCTCGGGGCCCGGCTGGGAGGCGGGCGGGTTGACGGGCTTGGCGAGCGCGGCACGTCGCTCGCCGATCGCGTCGGCGGCGACGATCGTCTCGTCGAGACCCTTCATTTCGGCGAGAGCCTTGTCGTAGGCGGCACGCTGCTCCGCCGTGAACGCGCCGGTGCCGTCCGTGATCTGCTTCAGGATGGCGTCGGCCTGGTCGAGGAGCTGCTTGCGCTTGTCGCGCAGCTCTTGGAGTTTCTTGGGGTCCATTGTCCTGTCTCCTGTGCTACGTGTCCGTGAAGCGCCTGCGCTCGAGCTCGATGCGGGCGCGCTCCACCTCGAGGCCTGCCTCGGGCTTCGCGTCGTTCGCCTCGCTCGGGGAGCCTGCTCCCTGTCGCGAGTCGAGGTAGCGCTGGAAAACGTCGGCGACACTGCGGATGCCGACGGAAGTCTGCGGGTACGCGGCGAACACGACTGGCGAGACGTCGCTGATGTCCGCGTCGGTGACCTCGCGGAGCGGGAGCTTCCCGGCCTTGATCTCCGAGTCGTCCCAGTTCTCACCATCGGGCGACGCCGCGAAGGCGAAACTCATCTTGTTCACGTCGCCGCGGTCGATCGAGACGGCCAGGTCGCGGGCATCCTGCGTGTCCGGCAGATCGCAGTCGAACTCGAGGCCCTGGGCCGTCTCCTTCAGCCGGAGGGTGTTCGCGGAGGTTCGCCCGAGCGGGAGCGGGGCGCCCATCCCGTGCTGATACCAGCACACGACATCCTGCTTCTCGTTGAGGGCCCGGGTGAAGATCCCCGAGCGGAGGACCTCCCGGAAGCTCCCGAACGGGGTCCCGATGACGGTCTCCTTGTTATAGGGGGCCGCGAGCCCGGCGAGGCCGGCCGCCTTGCCGTCCTCCTGGCGCCGTACGCGAAACTCGGTGACCTCGCGGCGCTCGATCCGGCGGGGCTCCTCCGCGCTGCGCTTGAGCTCCGCGGGTTCGAGGCCGGCGTCCTTCAGGTGCGCGGCCGCGTGGTTGTAGACGCCCTGGACGTCGGAGTCCGGGATATCCGCCCCACCGCGCGCGCCGTTGAGGACCCCGATGATGCTCTGGCACGCCTTGATGTTGGCCGCGTGGACCTGGCCGTCGCCCGAGACCATGTGATGCGGTAACTTATAGCTCGATTTCACGTTAGGGTCCCCGTCGTAGGAACGCCAGGCGTGCAGCAGCTTCAGCTCCGTCTCGTTTGCCTTGCACCTCTTCACCATCTCGCCGCCGTCCCACGCAACGTCCGTGGTGGCCGTGTGGTGAACCGCGATTGCGCTGCGAAGATCAGGGATGCGCGCCATTTCCGCCTCCGTTGCTGCCAGGCCGCCAGCCGGCGGCCACGATCGGCCCGAGTTGCTGGTCCACGTACTCGCGGTGCTCCATCAGCCAGCCGGAGATCGTCTGCCGGACGGCCGGGTCCTCGCCGCTCTTGATGGCCTTCTCGATTGCCGCCCCGACCTCCTGGCTCGCCCGGCGGGTGATGCGCTCCCAGGCCGCGTCGAGGAGGGGCCCAAAGTCGCCCGCGCGCGTGCCCCGGTTGGAGGGAACGTGCACCCCGTTGACCATGACGATTCGACCGGGCGCCCGCGTGTCCGGGTTGGAGTCCGGCACGTCGGTCTCAGGTTCCGTGTCGGTCCCCTCAACGACGGGGCCAGATGCGCCCATGTTGAGCGCGATGATGTAGTCCTGGCCGGCAGGGCCTCCGATCGGGTTGTAGCCAAGAGCCTCGCGGATCTCGTCCGCGTTGAGCCAGCCGTTCACGCGCCCGAGCTGCAGCCCCTTGGTGAGGGACGCGTAGTCGCCACGCATGAGGGCGTCGAACTGGAACTCGACGAAGTACTGCGCGGTGTCCTGAGGGGGAAACAGCTTCTGGAGGGCCTGCTCCCACCGCACGATCCACGGCCGCATGCAGTAGGTGACGAAGGCGATCGTGAGCTGCTCGATCCCCGTTCCCCAGTTCGAGGACTTATCAGTCGCCTGGATGAGGTGGAGGGGGACGCGGTAGGCCCTCGCGATGTCCTCCACCTGGAACTTCCGCAGCTCGAGGACCTGGGCTTCAACCAGCTTCATGCCGGTCTCCTGCCACTTTGCCCCCTCCTCGAGCAGCATCACCCGGAAGGCGTTGGGGAGGCCCGTGTGCTTCTCCTCGATGCTCTTCATGAAGCGCTGCGCCGCCGGATCGCTCATGACGCCCGGGTGCTGGACCACGCCGGAAAGCTGGGCGCCGTTGGAGAAGAAGCGCGAGGTGAACTCCTCGGCGGCGAGCGAAAGACCGATGGTTTCGGCCATGAGGCGCACCGGCGACTTGCCCAGGAACCCGTCGAACGAAAGGCCGGGCACGTGGAGGATCTGGTCGCTGGTCAGGACGATGGGCCGGCCGTCCGGGAGAATGATCTGGTACTGCATCTGGTGCAGGTTCCAGTCGAGCCAGATCGAGGTCACCCGCGCCGGCGGGATCGGCCAGAGCTCCGCCACCTCGCCGTTGCCGTTCCGCACGATCTCCGCGTACGCATTGCCCCAGATGCAGAGGTGCGCCTGGAGCGTCTCGAAGAACGTGAACGAGGTCATCATCGGGTTCGGCTTGTCGTGGACGATGCGGAAGAGAGGGTGGGTGGGCGCCGCGCGCTTGCCCGCCGGTTGCAGCTGCTGGCAGACCCGCCGGGGGAGCGACGCCGTGGTCTCCGAGATGACCCGGGTGCACGCCAGGACCGCCGTGGACTTGGACGCGGTCAGCTCCGTGACGATGGGGCCCGCGGCCGAGGTGAGGTGGAGCTGGTCCCACAGCGACGGGGCGATCCCCTTGAGGCTCTCCAGCACCGTTCGCTTCTCGACGCGCAGGCTTCGGGCGAGGAGGCCCATCAGGCACGCTCCAGCTTGACGCCGATGAGGATGAGCAAGGCCCCTCCGACAAGGAGGCCGGCGGGCGTGTAGATCATCCAGGCGCCAGCCGACAGGCACACAACTCCGAGGCCGGCGAGCACGTCGGCCGTGAGCGACTTCCCTTGCTCGCTCATCCGAAGAACCTGACCCCGCGGTCCTCGTAGATCGAGCCTTTAGGCGGCGCGGTGGGCGTCACGATCGCGCGTCCGCGCGCCATGATGGCGGCCACGATCGGGTCGATGCGGTAGTTGGACAGCTTCTTGTGCGGCCGTTTATTGCCGTGGGCGTCTTCCTTGGTGACGAGGTTGCTTGCGCACCAGCGAGCGAGAGGGTTGCCGTCGTGGATGAGCTTGGGCTGCTTGCCCTTGACGCTGTCGAGGAAGAGCTGCGTTGGCTCGCCAAAGTTCGGCAGGTTCTGCACGAACTTCACCATCTCGATCCCGGTTGCGGCGAACATCGCGTGCTGGAGCCTGACCGCGTGCCAGGGGTCGTAGGCCCACTGAATCACCGCGTATTTCTCGCTCACCTCGACGGCGCGCTTGAGCACGAACTCCTCGTCGATCTCGTCGCCGGCGGTGAGCTCGAGCCACCCCTCGCGCACCCACTGGTCGTACGGGGCATGGTCGCGCTGGTGGCACTCCTCGAGGTTTTCCTTCGGCAACCAGGCGAAGAAGCGGTACGTCTCGAACGGCCACTCCGCCCAGGGCGGCCAGTAGAGGGTGAGGGCCGTCAGGTCGCGGGACGATGAGAGGTCGATCCCGGCAAAGCACGGACGGCTGTCGAACGCCGACCACTCGCGATGGCCGAGCAACCGGAGGATCCGGGCCGTCTCCGCACCCAGCACGGCCTCGGGACCCTGCTCTCCTCCCGCCACCAGGAGACCCTCGAGGCGGGACGGCGCGCCGCACTCCTTCCACTGCTCGTCCGGGATCGGCTTGACCTTTGCCGAGACGCGGCGCCCAAGGTGGAGGCGCAGGTAGTCGCGCTCGACCTCCGGCTCGACGCGGGCCCGGTTCGCCATGCTGCGCAGGTACTCGATCCGAACCGAGGTCCCCGGGTGGCCGAGCGCCGGGTTGGCGCGGTAGAGGTTGCCCTCGTCATACGCGTCCGCGTCCTCGTCGCACCCGTCGGCCTGATTGTCGATGGCGAAGACGATCGCGAAGAACTCGTTGTCCTCGAAGGACCGGTCCTGCCAGCCGCGGAGGACGCGCACCGCGTGGTCGTGGAGCTCCTCGTACACAGTCCCAGGCCGGTCGTCGCCGGCGGTGGTGATGTTGGTGAGCATCGCCTGGCGGCGCTTGCCGATGGCCGTGCGCAGCTTCGTGTAGAGCTCGCGTTTCGGCCACTCGTGCACTTCGTCGCAGGAGATCGAGTGCGGGTTGAGCGAGTCGGCGCGCTTCGGGTCGGACTTGAGGGGCCGAAACTCGCAGCCCGTACCCGGCACGAAGATACGGTGGTTGTTGAAGCTGTCCTGGACCTCGAGCTCCTCGACCAGGTCCGGGGACTGGCGGACGATCTCTGCGGCGATTCCCCACACGGCCGCGGCGGCCTGCTGCTTCTCAGTCGCGAGAGAGTAGGCCTTGGCCCCGGGCTCCTGGTCGGCCACGATCATCCCGAGCTCGTGGCAGGACTGCCAGAAGGACTTACCGTTGCCGCGGGGCTCCTCGATCCACCGCTCCTTGAACCGGCGGCTGCCGGTCGCGGTGCGCATCCACCCGTGGCTGATCCAGTCGACCGCCGCCTGGTACGGGAGCGGCACGAACTCCTGGCCGGCGAGCTCGCCCTCCACGTGCCGGCATAGGGTGTAGAAATCGAGGAAGGCCTGGGCGGCATCTTCGTCGAAGTAGAACTCGTCGCCGCGGGCGCGTGCCGCCTCGCGGGCTGCCGACACGTCGGCAGCGGTCTCCTCGGGTGTGATGCCGCGGACCACGATGCTCGGCCAGCGATCGAGGTCCGCAACGTGCCGCTCGATCGCGAGGCGCGCGAGCTCGTTGACAAGCACACTCCCGTCCAGGACGCCGGCGACGTAGGCGTCCACGATCGGGTTACTCGCGTATCGCACGGCGGCTTCGGATCTCCTGGAGCTTTGAGGTCGGTTTCCGGGTGCCCGCGCTGCCCTTGACCCGCGCTCGTGAGGTGACGTCCAGCCCGAGCTTGGCCGAGAGCATCGCGATCTGGTCGATGGCCTTCCGTTGGTCCCCAACCTCGGGACGCCTGGCCACCATCTCCGTGGTCTTGGGGACGATCACGCCGAGGCCCCTACAGCCGAGGCACGTCCGGTCTGCCGGGTCGACAAGCACCGGTGTGGCCGGCTTCCCGAGGTGGTTGCGCTTGTGGCGAAACAGGGTCCCCTTCGGCGTTTCAAAACGTTTCGAAACGCTCCCGAATGACTCGCCACGACCGAGGGCCGAGTCGATCTCGGCCCGGTTTGGGGACGTACAAGTCGAACACGGACGGCCGGTTGGCTTGCGAGGATGGACAGCAGGAGCGGGATCCCCTTCGCGCCCGCGAGGCAGCGGGCGCACCCCGGAGCCCTTGCACGCGGGGCACTGGTATGGGCGCCCCTCCTTCTCCGTCGTGACGTACCTGCCGGCGAGGTTCACGGCGAGACACGCCTGCTCGAGGTTGTCCTCCGCCACGGCAAGGGCCTCGAGGTCGCCGACGTCGGCCGACTCGAGGAGCTGGTGATCCTCGAGCCGCTGGCAGAGTGCATAGAACCTCCGGCGCTGCGTCTCCGAGAGGTAGTCCGGGCAGCATGGCCAATGCTCCGGGAGGGAGCCGTCCCCGTTGCCGCCATCCCCAACCAGGCGGAACGGGCGCGAGCTGTCACCCTTTGTGGTCATTCGCCATCCTGGGCCAATTTCGTATCATCCCGTGGGTGTGCGCGACCGTAACACGCTGGTGATCGAGCCGTTTGCGCAAAAGTTTCGACCCCCCCTACCCCAGCAAGGAAAAGGAATCGTTAGGAACTGTTTCGAACAGTTCCGAACAATCCGGCAAAGGTTACGCATCTCCCGCACCCGCACCCGTAAGAGAAGACAAGACTAACAACTCTCCCGGAGCGGCGG
>Ga0116107_1001120_pt1 | contig 17012 bp, 15 predicted proteins | sample June2015DPH_6_10_FD_88969 | JGI IMG/M metagenome (GOLD analysis project Ga0116107, IMG submission 88969) | Peatland microbial communities from SPRUCE experiment site at the Marcell Experimental Forest, Minnesota, USA - June2015DPH_6_100 | ecosystem: Environmental > Terrestrial > Soil > Wetlands... | reverse complement strand
TTGAAGCGCGGATGGAGGCTACGGCTGAAATGAACCATGCTCATGCAAGCCATGGTGGATTCTGCACCTGGCCGGAATTGCACGAACTGGCCCAAAGCGGACGGGTGATGATCGCCGCGCACGGTTACACCCATTGCCGCTTGGACCGGCCAGGAGTGGACCTGCACGCGGAGATTGTTGTGCCGCAAACGCTGCTGGCCGCACGCCTCGGCCGACCGGTCGACAGTTTCGTGTTTCCTTACGGGCGGTTTTCAAAGGCCGCCCTCCAGCGAGCCAGAGAGCATTATCGGTATGTGTTTCGCATTGGAGGCGCCGCCAACGGCAGCTGGAGCAGCCGGCTGTTGTATCGCATCGACGCGGACGGCATGGAGGGTCCCGGGTCGCTTTTCACGCCGGCCCGTCTGGCGGGCTATCAGGTGCGATCTTTTTGGAATCGCCTGCGCGGCAGATGAGCGTGGATTCTAGAGAGCGAATTTCCAGTATGGTGATCGAGTGATCCGCTCGTAATATGAAATCCGCCACAAGACTGCTCCCCGCCGTGCTTTCTGCGCTCATGCAGAAGTACGGGTGCTTGTGTCCACCTTTGACAGCAGATGACCTTGCACAAGACCGGCAAACCCAGGTATTGCGTATGAGGGAAACTTTGGCTGGCATTTGCCGTGCCGTGTGTGCCCTCCGCGGAAGGCACTAGCTACAACATTTCCAACTTCAATGATCAGCTCTACCGAGGCGAAAAAACGCGCCCAAGAGACACTTACCGGATTTCCACCGCACATCAAAGTCGCCTATCTCGCCTTTGCTGAAAGCGGTGAACCGGCGTGCCTCGATGTCGTAGTGCTTGGGGTGCTCCAGTTTTATCTGGCCCGGAAGCCCAAAGAATCGCTGGATGCGCTGCCGGGCTCGACCCGGCTGATTGAGGACCTGGGCTGCGACTCCCTGACGATGATGGATACGGTTTTCATGGTGGAAAGCCTGTTCGAGATCAAAATCAATGACAGCGAACTCCCCCTCATCGTGACCCTCGATGATTTGCGTGACCACCTCCGGCGGCTGGTCAAGGAAAAGGCGAACGCCAAGCCGGCGGCCTGATCTGATTGTGCCATGCCTGTCCCGCGGGCTGTTGTATCAGGTCTTGGTTTCGTGACCAGTATCGGAAACGACCGCGCTTCCGTGACGGCCAGCTTGCGGGAACTTCGATCGGGAATCGAGCGATACGAGTTTCTCCCCGGCGTTGACCTGCCGGTCAAGGTCGTCGGCACAATTAAAGGCTTTGACACGTCCGCGCTGCAATGGGCCGGGTGGCGCTGGCCGGAGGGCTACAGCTTCAAACGGGAAGCACTGCGGGGCATGGCTCCGCACGGGCTCTACGCATTGTGCGCGGTCGAGCAGGCGATCGCTGATGCTCGTCTGACGACGGCGGAAGTCACCGCCGAGGAGACGGGCTTGTTTTGCGCCTCGGCCGGCTCACCGCGCTTGACGCGGCACTACCTGAACCAACTCCACGATTCGCGCGGCGAACGCGTGGCGCCGATGGGAATCGTAAGCACGATCGCTGGCACGTTGAATTTCAATCTCGCGGCGCACCTCGGGATCCGCGGGGCGGTCGCCGGTTTTGTGTCGGCGTGCGCTTCGACGACGCAGGCGCTCGGCTATGCCTTCGATGAGATCAAACTCGCGCGCCTGCGCCGTGTCCTGATTGTCGGGGGTGAAGACCTCAACGTGGATTCGATTTTCCCGTTCCATGGCATGAGAGCCTTGTCGCGGAATCCGGATCCGGCGCGCGCCTCGCGGCCGTTCGATCGCGATCGGGACGGATTTGTCGGAACCGGCGGTGGGGTCGCTCTGCTCCTGGAGGAAGCGGAAGCAGCCCGCGCGCGCGGTGCGCCCATCTATGCGGAAGTATTGGGTTGGGGCCAGTCCGCTGACGGGTATAATATCGCGAACTCGGATCCCGACGGGCGCGGGCTGGCCGCAGCCATGCGCCGCGCTTTGGCCGCGAGCGGTGTCGCTCCGGCAGAGATTGATTACGTGAATGCCCACGCCACGTCGACGCCGACTGGCGACGCGTCCGAGGCGCGAGCACTGCACTCGGTGTTCACCAAGGCAGGCGCGCGTCCGTTTATCAGCAGCACTAAGGCACTGACGGGACATGGCCTGTCGCTTTCGGGTGTGATGGAAACGGGATTTTGCGTGGTGAGCATCGCAGAGGGTTTCATCCCGGGTGCGGCCAATCTGGAAAATCCGGATCCGGTCTGCGCCGGCCTCAATCTACCGCGAACAACCCTGTCGTCGGCGCCGCGCACTGTGCTTAAGAACAGCAGCGGCTTCGGTGGCAGCAACGTCTGCCTCGTTCTCCGCCGATGGGAAAATTGAATCGCGGCGCTCATCTCTTTTGGCACGTGCCTGCGAGCGCACCAAGGCTCGCGAATCTCTTTTCCATCAGCCCGTCTTCCTAAACGCTGCCGCTTCATGTCCGTCATTTTTTCCTTACGCACGGCCTCCAGCTGCCCGATGCAGATGCCGAACCAGGGTACTTTCAAGCCCGGGCGCAATGGACGGGCGGTCATTCTTGTTCATGGTCTGACTGGCACGCCGAACGAAATGCATTTTCTGGCCTGGTTCTTAAACTCCCACGGTTACACGGTGTCGTGTCCGCGTCTGGCCAATCACGGACAGCCGCTGCACATCCTCAAATCCACCCGCTGGGAGGAGTTCTATGCCAGTGTGCGCAAGGCCTACGAGGACCTGCGTGCTGACCATCACCAGATTTTCGTCGGAGGATTGTCGATGGGCGCTTTGCTGGCCCTCTTGCTTGCAGACGAGTTTCAATCCGCGGTCGCCGGCGTAAGCTGTCTGTCGCCTACGCTATTTTACGATGGCTGGAATGTGCCGTGGTATCATTTCCTCCTGCCTCTCGGCTCACGCACGCCGCTGAAGGATTTCGTCTTTTTTAAAGAGGAGCCGCCTTACGGACTTAAAAATCTGCGAATCCGGGAAAAAGTTCACCAATATTACATGAAGGCGGACATTCATGAGATGCGGGACGTCGACCGTTTTGGTTATCCGTATTTTCCGGTCCGCCTGCTGGGCGAGCTTCGCCGGCTTGTCAGACATCTAGAGAAGCGCCTCCCATTCGTTCATAGCCCCTGCCAGATCATCCAGGCGCGGCATGACGACATGAGCAGTGTGCGCAATGCGCAATTCATCTACGATCGTGTCGCGTCCCGTCGCAAAGAAATCGTCTACTTGGAGGATTCGTATCACGTCATCACTGCTGATCAGGAACGCGGCAAGGTTGCGCAGAGCATGACGGATTTCTTCTCCCAAGAAGGGCGCCATGCATAGGATGATGCTGCCCAGTGACGTGAATACCGCTGTGGCGGCCCGCGGTCACGCGCCCGCTGGCTTCCGCGTTTTCATCGACTTCGACAACACGATAACCTGCGGCGATGTCCTCGACGACATCATCGAAAAATTCGCCACCAACGATAGCTGGCGTGCGCTGGAGGAAGCATGGGTGGCCAGTCGGATCAGTACGCGGGCGTGCCTGGAAGGGCAGTTGCTCGTTTTGCGGGCCAGCTGGCCCGAACTCGCGCAACACTTGGACCGCGTCAGGCTCGATCCGGGATTCGCCGCCTTGCGGGACCTTTTGCGCCGGGAGCGCATCGAGTTGACCATCGTGAGCGACAATTTCGACCTGTTCGTGGACCACATCCTACGGCAACATGGTCTGGCCGACGTCCCCTATCGCGCCAATCATCTCGAAATCGCAGCCGACCGGTTGTTTCCTTCGTTCCCCTTCGGCAATCCAGACTGCCCGCATTGCGCCCACTGCAAAAAGATTCACTTCATGCCGCCCCATCGCGACGGTCGACGGGTCATTTTCATCGGCGATGGCCGTTCCGACATCTGCCCGGCCCGACACGCGGACATCGTCTTTGCTAAGACTGGCCTTTTGTCCTATCTGCGAGACGCTCAAATTCCATGCATCGCCTACGACGACCTCACCGGGGTCGCGGACGCGCTGAAAAAAAGGTTTCATGAAAACAAAATCTGAACCGACTTTGACGAAAGGATCGCTGGACGACAAAGCGCTGCTCGAACTGGAAGCGCGCTACTGCTCCTGGGGCGACACCGTCCACTACGCGAAGGAATTAAACTTCTTCACCGAGGCCAAGGGCAGTTTTCTCTACGACCGAAAAGGGACGGAATATCTGGACCTCCAGATGTGGTATTCAGCGGCTAATTTCGGCTACCGCAACGTCAGGTTGAACACGGTGTTGAAAAAGCAAATCGATACTTTGCCTCAGCTCGCCTGCCAATACTTGCACGAGGAAAGGGTGCTGCTGGCCACCAAACTCGCGCAACAAATCGAGCGGACCCTCGGCGTGAAAGGCCGCGTGCATTTCAACGTCGGCGGTGCCTCTGCGATTGAGGATGCGATAAAGATCGTGCGCAACCACACGGGCCGAAATCATAGCTTTGCGTTTATGGGCGGCTACCACGGCCGAACGCTGGGCGCGACCGCGATTACCTCGAGTTATCGCTACCGCGAGCGCTTCGGCCATTTTGGCGACCGCGCCAATTTCATTCCGTATCCCTACTGCTTCCGCTGCCATTTGGACAAGAAGCCGGAAGACTGCGGCCTGGCATGCTTGCGGCAGTTCGAAAGACTGTTTGAGTCCGAGTATTACTCGGTGGTGAACCCCAAGAACAATCACAGCGAATACGGCGCATTTTTTATTGAGCCAGTCCAAGCCACGGGCGGTTACATCGTTCCTCCTGCCGGCTATTTCAAGGAGCTGAAAAGGGTTCTAGATCGCTACGGAATCTTGCTCGTCGACGACGAAATCCAGATGGGCTTTTTCCGCACCGGCAAATTCTTTGCCATCGAACACTTCGACATCGTGCCGGATGTGATCGTCTTCGGTAAAGCCATGACCAACGGCTTGAATCCGATCTCCGGGATTTGGGCCCGCGAGGCTCTCATCTCACCGCAGGTTTTTCCTCCTGGTTCGACACATGCGACGTTCTCCGCCAATCCCCTCGGCACCGCGGTAGGTCTCGCGGTTATGGAGATGATCGAGGATGAGGATTTCGAGGCCACGGTTCCTAAAAAGGGCGCGTATTTCCTTAAACGACTGCAGGAGCTTCGGCGCAAATACCCGTGCATCGGTCACGTCGAAGGGCTCGGCCTCGCGCTGCGGATGGAGATATGCCGCGACGACGGACACACGCCCAATCGAGAACTGACCGACGCGATCATGAACATCGGCCTAGGTGGAGAACTCACCGCTGGCGGAAAAAAGCGCGGGTTGATTCTCGACATCGGCGGCTACTACAAAAACGTCTTCACCCTTGCTCCGTCACTCTACATCACGGAGGATGAGATTGATCTTGGTGTGGCTTTGTTCGAGGAAGCTCTGGTGCGCGCACGCAAAGTGCGCGTCTGATCGGCGCTGGGCCATGCCGGCCAGATCATGAAACGTGCTCAAACGAAGCTTCCCGGCGCTGTCGTGGTCGGACTCATGCTCGCCATCGTCCTGGACACGTTCATCCAAATTGCATGGAAGCTGGCGGTTTCGCATGTCCCGGGAGACGCGTCCTTGGCTGCTACCGCCCGAGGGGCGTTTTCGAGCCCGCTGTTTTACGCGGCCATGCTGGCCTTCGGCGCTCAGCTTTATAACTGGCTGCGTGTGCTTGCGCGGGCCGATCTAAGTTTCGCCCAGCCGTTCACAGCCCTCAGCTACATCTCCGTGTTGGCAATTTCCTCGCATTCACTGCACGAAAACATCTCCGCCTCGAAGATGTTCGGCGTGGTCCTTATTTTCCTAGGGGTTTTCTTCATCAGCCGGACGCCCTTCTACACCGCCAATGCCAGCGGACGCGATCAGGCGAATCCCAATTTGCTCCGCTCATGAGCCCGGAATTGACAGGCATCTTCGCGCTCGTCGCCGCCGTAACGGTGGAAAGTTTCGCCCAAATGTTTCTGAAAATTGGAGCGGCGGGCGGTCCGGGAATCCTTTTGGTACCCTACCGTCGCTGCGTCGGCCGATTTTCTTTCAGTTCGATCGCCGCTAGTTGGGTTATTCTTGGGGTGATCGCTTATGGGTTGGAAATCCTCCTGTATACGTTCGCCCTGCATCTCTTGGACGTCAGCGTGGCATTCCCTTTGGGAAGTCTCTGTTTTGTGGGCGTCGCCATGCTTTCGAAAATGATTCTTGGCGAAACGGTCGGACTGATTCGGTGGCTCGGAGTTGGGTGCATTCTCGTCGGAACGGTCTTCGTAGCCATGTAAACATGCCCATCGACCGACAGGCCGTGCAGGTCAAGTTTGTGGGTCGAGCGGGGGACCTTGATGAATCGCTCTGGCGCGACTGCTTCCGGGATCCCCTAGAGGGACTCTTTTGGTATCACACGCTCGAGACATCCAGTCTCGAGGACCAGTTCACCTTTTCCTATGGGCTGATCACGATGACCGGTAAACCGGTGGGAATCGCCCCGTGTTTCCTGCACGATGTCCCCATCACGCTGGTCGCTCCGCGTCCGGTGGCTTCCGTCCTGGCCCATCTGTCCAAAGTGTTCCCGAGGGTGGGCTACCAGCGCACGCTTTTTGTCGGCTCTCCCTGTTCCGATGAGGGGACGATCGGCCTGATTCCGGGGATCAAACTCACGGGCGTCGTGAACGAGCTTGGCAATGCCGTGCGCAACAAGGCCCGCCAGCTCAAGGTGCCGATGATTGTCTTCAAGGATTTCCCGCAAGCTGATCTTTCGGCAATCACTGGGCTTGGCGGATTCTCTTCGACGGTTAGCTATCCAGGCACTGTCGTCACGCTGCCGGCTCCCAGCAAGGATGCTTACTATCGATCCCTTTTTCACACCCAGCGGCACAACTTTCTCAAGAAACTGCGCCGGTCTCGTGAACTCTTGCCACTTGAAACGAGCATCGTAAAGCGGCCGTCGGATCGTGAACTGGCCGAGATTTTCGGCTTGTTCATGCAAACCTACGAGAGGGGCAAAACGAAGTTCGAGCGACTGAACCTGCGATTCTTCGAGCGAATCCGCGAGCAGGCGTCAGCACAGTTTATCCTGCAGCGCGATCAAGCGAGTGGCGCTCTCGTGGCGTTCATGTTGGTTTTCCGTCTCGGAGACCGCGTAATCAACAAATTCATCGGGCTCGACTATCGCCGAGGGACCAAGGCCTATCTTTATTTCCGTCTCTTCGACGCCGCCTTAGATTATGCCTACGACAGTGGGGCCAAGGAACTCCAGAGCGGCCAGACCGGCTACCGGGCCAAGCTGGATCTTGGCCATCGCCTCGTGCCTCTCTTTAATGCCTTTCGCCATGAGAATCCGCTCGTGCAGGCCATCTTCCGCGCAATTGGTGGCCGTGTGACTTGGCAGTCATTGGACAGTGATTTGGCCACGTTTCTGCGCGCGCATCCCGACGGTGATCACAGGATGGCCGGTGAGCTCAGGCAAAGTCCAAACCACTCAAATCAGCGAAATCCAGCAGACGACTGATTTTCGACGCTCGTAGTCAGCTCGGCCAGTCACGATTATAATGAAGATTTACACGGATGCCTCAAAGCTACCCTTAGCGGAAGGGGTACCGCCATCTGCGCAGCTATTGACGGTCGTGTTTCGCCGCGCGCAGCAGGGTGAGAATCGCGTTCCGGAATTCGGCGGATAGCTTTGGCCACGTTGCGACGATTTCAGCCAATTCGGAGCTGATTTGGGCGGAATTTAGTGAGGCTCCTAGTGAAGGTGGCGGTTGTTCATTTTTGCATCCGCTTTTGAAATCAGCGTCTTGCGAAGCGGATTCCGTGGGTTCGACGGAGCGAGTGCAGCGAGCGCAGATGGGGCGCGCGCAGCGCGAGTGCGCAGCACCTGCCGCAAGGCAGCCAATCCCACCCTCCGTCGCCCATCAACAAGCTCAGGCTATGGATGGCAAGCCCCTCTCCGCCACCCGCCTACGTCCCGGCCTGCCGGGACTACGGCGAGGTGCCGCGCCGGAGCTCGGGAAGCGAAGGCGGGCATGACACTCAGCCCAAGAGTCTACCCCTAAGAAACTCTGCCGCCCGCGGCGCTCGAGCCATGGCTGGCAGGCCATCCGTCAGCCGACCACGATCGTCGCCGGCCTGGTCGCTCCTGGCAGAATCCCAGGCGAAGGCTGCGCGCCGCAGGCCTGGGCGAGGGCGGGCACCAATGGAATCACGGCGCCTTTCTTGTTTTTCGTCGTTGAGGCCCTGACTTCGATGAACGGCTTTGGCGCATCAAGGTGAACGTCGCTCCACATGAGCTGCTTGATTTCGCCGCGGTAGACAGACTCGCGCACCGCACGGATGCCGGAGACGGGAGGAACTTCATCCCGCCGAGGTCGCCCCCGGCCGGGTCAGCGAAGCCTCGATCTCGACCACCAGCTCGGCGCGGCAGATATCGGCGCGCAGAAACACCACCTGGTCGTTCGCACCCAGAAAACCGCGCTCGAGCCGGGCGACCACGCGTGGATGATCGTCTCTGCGCCGCACATAAACCTTGAACCGGCGTTGCCACGAGCCGCCGGCGCCGAGCGTCGCGCCGACGCCCGCGGCCTCGCCGATCAGCCGCAGGTTGTCCAGCGTGCACTCGAGTTGGGCGTCCAGTTCGCCCGGCGCCACCGTGGTGTGCCCACGGATCGCGGCCGTGCCCGAAATAAACACATGGGTGAATCCGCCCGTGTCGGCCACCGTGGCTCGCGAAAAGCTGGGCGGGCGGGGACCATGCTCCGGCGGATAGTCGAAGGCCGGAACCTGGCGCGGATTCTCGAAGTGCCGGCCGGGCGTGGATCCGGCGACAAATGCCACCGCCAGCGGGCCGGCGGAGGTACCCACCCCCGAGCTTGACGGCAGAAGCTGCTGGAAGTGTTTGCCTAAGCGCGCCTCGAAAGCCAGGGAACGCGCCCGGCAGAACCGACGGTAGTTCTCGAACCCATCCTCGCAGGCGTTGATGTGCGGCACGTAGTTCCAGAGGCGGTAGAGGTGCAGGCCTTCGGTCGCCGCGAACAGGCGCCGGTAGAGATCGGTCGTCGCCGCTTCCAGGTTGAGGTCAGGCCGGGCCAGCCCGAAGCCGCCGCTCAGATCGCGTCCGGGAAAAAGCCACACGTCGTCCCTCATCGTAGCCGCGCCAGTAGCCGCCAATAGCGTCTCATGGTCGTCGCCCGCGAGTCGTTCCAGCGCCACGCGCAGTGCCGGCGGATCTTCGCGAGAGACGCAGGCGGCGGACCCGCCAAACGCCACCCGGCAAGCAGACGATTTCAAGGCGGCAGAAACAGAGGAAGGCATTCAGCTCTCAATGTACCTGGCGGTAGTGCCCGCCAGTAGTGGCGCGCGGAAACAGCGGGAGAAACCGAAATCAGGGGTAGGCATCATGTCGAGAGAACATACTCCCAAAAAGGGACGGGCAAGATTTTACTCTCGAATGCTCACGAGGCGGCGAAGACCCGCGGGACCGTCAGCCGAACACTCCTTGTCGCAACGCCTCAGTGTCAGTCTTTCCGCGAGCGGTGAGGGGAAATTCGCTCAGCAGGAGCCAGTGTCTCGGCATCTTCCACGTGGCCGTGTCGGCGCGCAGCGCCGTGCGGATGTCCTCCCGTTTCAGGCGGGTGGCCAGCGCCGCGCCGAGGACCGGTTCCGCTCCCGGGCCGACACCGACCCAGACATCGCGCACGCCCGGAATGCGGTGCAAGCGTGCAGCGATCTCGGCAAGATTCACCCGGCGGCCGGCAATCTTCACCATTGTGCCGCGACGCCCCAGCAGCACGACCTCGCCATGGGACCTCAGCACGGCCCGGTCCGCCGGCGTCCAGCAACCCAGACCGCGCGCGCGACGTCGATTACCGCAGGTGAACACGGACGGGCTGCACACCCGCAGCCGCTGGCCGGGCAAAGCCGTCAACCGCACGCCCCGCATCGCCCGCCCCACGCTGCGTCCGGCCAGCGTGGCCGCGCCCGAGCGGTCATACGAAATGCCGCCGGTCTCGCTCGATCCGTAAAAGCCGTGGATGCACCTTCCAAACCGCGCCGCAAACACCTGCGCCACCTCGGGCGGCAGCGGGGCGCCGGCGGAGACCGCCAGCCGCAGGCTGGCCAAGGCCGCCGGCGCGATGTCAGACATCGCCAACCCGCGGAACACCGCCGGAACGCCGGGCAGCACTGAAGGCCGCCAGCGGGCAAATTCGGCGGCGACAGCCTGCGGCAGCGGCGAGGAGCCGACGACAATTGGCACGCCTTGCGCAATCAGCGGTATGGTCAGGTTGCCGAGCCCGTAAGAATGGCTGAGGGGAATAATCGCGTAGTTCATATCGCGACGCGTGATGCCCATGGTCTTTGTGACCTGCCGTCCGTCGGCCAGCATCTGCGCCGCCGTAAACACGAGCGGCCGTGGCCGGCCGGTGCTGCCGGAGGTGAGCTTGATGAGGCAAACCGCCGGGCTGGCGAAGCGCCGGGCCCTCGCGGGAAGGACGACGAGCCGGGCCCCGTCCCAGCGGAAGCCGGCGCGCAGTTCCGTGGCGAGTGCGTGTTGCGCGGCGTCGGGTTCCGCGGCGTCGAGCGGCACGGCCACGGCGCCGGCATGCATCAATCCCAGAAACACTTCAAACCACGCCACTCCGTTCGGCGACGCGAACACGACGGCGCGTCCGCGCAGAGCCTTCGCGGTTCCGCCGTGGAGATCGAGCCACGCGCGCGCGCGCGCGTCCAGCTCCCGAAAGGAAACCACCCGCCCCGATGCGGCTTCGGTGACCGCGGGTGCCTCCCCGCGGCGGCGGAGCGTGCGGATCCAGGCATCAAGCAACGGGTGGCTCATGGGAAGCGGGGGTTCGAAGCGGGCGCACCGGCGGACGGCGTGAAATGCTCGAATTCAATCACGAGCAGCGCCGCCAGCACCATCAGCGCGACTGTGCCGCCCAGCGCGCGCACCACCGGAATCCCGCTCAGGGCCAGCACGCCGAAGGAGGCCATGGTCGTGAGCGCGGAGAGGCGCACCGAGACGGGGGGCGGCTCGCACCGATGGGCGGAGGTCGCCGAGAAAATCGCATAGTTGTGCGTGAGGCAGACACCGAGGAAGGCGCCGAGCAGGTGAAACATGTTGAGCGGCTGCCCCATCCAGCCATACAGTCCGAACACCCCGAGACACGCGCCGCAGGGAATCGAGAAGATGCGTGGACCCCGCCGCCAGCCGTAGATGAGGAACACGCCGGCGCCGATGATCGACAATCCCACGAGGCTCAGTCGCAGGGCCGACTGCCGGTAGCGCGTAAACACGCGATTCAGCGACTGCAGCTGGTTCGTACTCACGCTGTGCGCTTCCACCGGCGGCGGCTCGACGGGTGCGGACCCGCGGGCGATGGTGACAAACCAGCTCAGCGACCGGTCGCGATGCAGCAGCAATGCGAGCGGCCCCGTGAGTTTTGCATGCAACGCCTCCACCGCGGGTTCGAGGTCGCCCGCCGTGGAAGTGGCGGCGAAGTGCGCATACGCGTTAAAAAACGGCGCGAAGCCCCCAACCTCGAAGCCCGCCGCCTCCAGGGCCACGCGCAGCCGGGGTGCAAATTCCGGATGCTCCCGGGCAAAACGCACCGCCCGGACGTAGTCTGCGGTCGTGGGCACGACGGCACCCGTGCTGGCCAATTCCGCAGTTCCGCCATCCCGGGCGCGCAGCCAGGCGTTGAGGACTTCCAGTGAATCGCGTGCCTCGGTCAGGGTGGGGCCGTGGGTGAGCCAGACAGTGCGATCAGCCCCGTCGCCGAACAATGCGCGGATGCGGGCGTCCTCCTGCTCGAAGACGGGCGTGGAAATCTCCAACTCCCGGATGTCATCTTTCCAGGCGAGTCGCGCGAGGCCGGGCAGCGCTGCCAGCCAGAGAACGACGAGCCCGCGGCGCAACCCGCGGCGCAAACCCGGTGGCAACGCCTGTCCGCCCCGGAAGGAACGCGTCTCAAGGTAGGCGTTGCGCAACGTTGAGAAATAGACCACCGCCGCCGTCAGGGCACAGAGGAGTCCCGCGCCCACGAACACGCCAAGCTGCCGGATCATCGGCAGATTGGAGGCCAGCAGCAGGGCAAAACCTGCCACGGTGGTGAAGCAGCTCGCCAGGAGCGGTTCAAGCAGCCGGCGGATTTTCGCCCAGTAATCTTCGCCAGGATGGGCCGGCGGCTGCAGGTAGATGTAGAAGCCATAGTCGATCGCCACGCCCGTCAGGAGCGAGCCCACCACAAACACAAAAATATGCACCTGCACGAAGGCCAGGGTGACGGCGGTCCACGCGCCCAGCACAGCCAGCAGCACCGGAGGCGCGAGGTGCAACCCGCGATGCATGCCGGGCAGGAAGATCCACGCCACCGCGAACACTGCCGCGAGTGAAAGCGTGTTGAGCCAGGAGACTTCGCTCTGGATGCGGGCTTTGCTGGCGGCGGCGAAGCGGTTGACGCCCGTGTACGCCACGGCCAGTCCCGGAAAGTCGGTTCGCACCGTGTCGGTTGCCCGGGCAATCGCCGCAAAGACGGGCGCCTGCCCCTCGTCGCGCAACGGCGAGGCGGCGATGCGCGCCCACACCAGCGCGGGCGTTCGATCACTGGCGGCGCCGGTGCCGGCCGGCTGCACGAGGGCCAGACCGCCCTTGAGACGTTCGAGCACACCGGGCATCAGCAGCAGGGGATCGGCGGGCACAATGTCCTGAAACGCCAGCGCTTCGGGCGTGGCGAGATAATCGCCCAGCGCCGTCGCAGCGCGGTTGGCCAGCCAGTCGGTGAACTGCACCGCTTCGCCTCCGGTCGTGGCGTAGGCGGCCTCCTGTTCGCGCAGCCAGAATGGAAAGAGCAGCGTGAAGCGCTGGGCGAACAGCTCGCGCCCAAGGGCTTCGCGCGGCGCGGGGTCGTCGAAAGCGAGCGCTTCCGCAAACGCCGGGTCTCCGGCCAGCGCGGCGGCAAAACGCCGGGTGGCCTCGGGCGGTGCGCTCTTGCCTCCTTCGACCGTGAGCGCGAAGAGCATCACGCGCGCCTCGGCCTTGTTGGCCAGTTCGCGCACCAAGGCCAGCTCCGGTGTGCGCTCGCCCGCCGGGATGAGGTCCAGCACGTCGGTGGAGATTTTCTCCCGGAAATTGAGCCGGGCGAGCCAGCCGGCGCCGAGGAGCGCCGCGGCGGCGAGCACGCTCCAACCGAAAATCTGGCGGCGGGTGACGATCATGGGTCAGCGGAAAAACCGGCGAAGCTCCTCGGCGGTGAACGGCGCTGGCGGCCGCGGGTCGCCGACGAAAATCTCGACGCGTTGCACCGCGGAGCGGCGCAGCTCGATCCGGCGCACGAGATCGGCCTCCCCGGTGACGATGATCGCGCCCAGCGTGCGGCGGAGTTCCTCGGCGCGCGGCACCAGCGCCAGCGTCCACGCCTTGTCCGCCCGGCGGCCGTAAAGCTCGAAGCTCGCCGCCAGTGACGCGAAATCGAAGCGCAGAATGTGCAGCAGCGCTTCGTTGGCGGCGTCGGCGCGTACGTCGGCTGGCGGAGTGGTTTCGCGTCCGCCTTGGCGCATCAGCATCCCTTTGCGGTCGATGATGACGATGCTCTCTTTCGGCTCCCGGTATTGAAGACTCAGTCCCTGAGTGGCATCGATGCGCACCTCGCCCTTGAGCACGATGGGTTTTTTGCGGAAGGGAAACCAGCGGTGCTCCTCGAACGGGGCATCCACGGTGGTGCGCTGATCGAGGCCGGCGAGCACATCGCGCCACGCCGGATCGACCGGTTCGAGGACGAGCCGGTGCTCCGCCGAGATGAGTGGCGGTTCCTCGGCGGCGCGCGCGGCAATCGCAGACGCCAGCAGACCAGGCAGCAAGAGCAGAACCGGAGCGACCACGGCAGACAACTTCGCCATCCGCCGGCGGCGGCGCAGCAGGGCGGGGAACCGGTGCAGGAGCAGTTCGGTGATCAGGCGCGTGTGCATCCACACGAGCCGGAGGTTGTCGCGCCCGTAGCGAAAATGGGAGACGCCGCTTTCGCTGGGCCTGAAATATCGCACCGGGGCCGCCAGGTTCACCGCCGGCACGCCGGCCCAGAAGAGGCGCACGGCCGCCTCGGTGTCGAAATCGTAGCGGCGTCCGCCGCGCCGCGGCTCCATCACGTCAAGCAAGGACCGCGCGGGGTAGACACGGAAGCCAAAGAGCGGATCATCGATGGCCGGCCCCAGCGTTTCGAAACGCACCATCCCGATGCTGAGCTTACGGCCATACAGCCGCTCCGGCGGCACGTCGGGCCCGAAGATGGGGCGCCCGAGGATCATCGCCCCGGGCTGGTGCTGCGAGGCCGCCATGAACCCGGCAAGGCTTGCGGCCGGATGCTGGCCGTCGGCATCCATCACCAGCGCGTGAGTGAAGCCATGCGCCACCGCGTCGCGCAGACCGGCCAGCACGGCCGCGCCTTTGCCGCCGTTGCGCGGCAGCACGAGTACGCGCAGGCCGGGCTCATGCTCCGCCATCGCCACCACCGGCAGGTGGCTGCCATCGGTGCTGCCATCGACGACCAAAAGCACCGGACGCCAGTGGCGCAGCACCTCGGCCACGACCCCGCCCAGGCGAGGACCGGGGTTATAGGCCGGCAGAAGGACAAGATGCGTGGGCGACGGACTCATGAACGGAACACTGCCAAGGCTGGCATCATGAGGTGGCTTCCGAAGGGGCGGCGACGGCGGAAGGCGGGGAGTGACCCATGAGAGCGCGGCGGAACCACGTTTCCACCTCGGTCACCGTCGCTGCGACCATGCGCGTTTCCGGCGGAGGGAAGCATTTCCCCAGCGTCAGGGTCACATGCGCCGGCAGCCGCGGGAGTTTCCACCAGGCGCGATTCTTGATGAGAAGGTTGGAGTCGCAGGTGATGCGCACGGCTTGGATCGGCACGCGGGCGCGCTGGGCGATGAAGGCGAAACCCGGCTTGAGGGGATTGAGCAGGCCGTCGCGGGTGCGCGTGCCCTCGGGAAAAATGACGAGGGTATGCCCGGCGGCCACCTTGGCGCTGGCCGTGCGGATGAGACCAATCCCGCCGTCATTGGCGAAGTAACCGGCCGAGCGCGCGGCTGCACCGAGCACGGGATTGCGGCGGATGGCGGGCTTGAAAATGCACACCGCCTCGGGCACGCGGGCAAGCAGGTAGGTGATGTCCATCAACCCGGGATGGTTGGCCACCAGCACGAGACCGCGATCGCGCGGCAGGCGCTCGAAACCCTCGTAGGTGACGGGAACCAGGCGTGACTGCCGGAGCCACCACACCCAAAGGGAAAAAAGCCGGTGGATCAGCCGCTGAAAGAAACGCTCGACCCGCGGCGTGTCCGGCAGCCAGCCCAGGAGCAGGCAGAACAGGCTCAGCAACAGGCCGCCGCTGCCAAAGAAAAAGAACGAAAGATAATACACCGAGAGCTGGTAGGCGGTGAGGCAGACGCGCATGGCGCTAGGGCAAGGTTGCCGGGGTCGGCGGACCGGGCTCCGGGTTGAGCGGCAGGAAGTTGAACCAGAGCAGCGGATGCTGTCGAACCAATGTTTCCAATTGCGTCAGCACCGCCTGAAAATGGACGCGAGCACGCCGCAGATTGGCTTCGCGGCCCGCGCCGTCGGGCGTGAAAACCGGCGAGGCGACCACGATGGTTGCGGCGTTTGATTCCGGCACGCCCACGCAGAACACCACCGGCCGGTCGAAGAGCAGCGCGAGATGGTAGATGGTGAATGGAAACAGGCGCGGCCGCCCCAGGAAGTGAAACGGCTCCGCCTTCGAGCTGAATTCCAGCCGGTCGCACTGCATCGCCAGCGAGTGGCCGGCCTCCACGGCCTCCTTGAGCGCAAAAGGGAGGCCGGCCGGATCGTTGACCCAGATGAACGACACCCATTGCCCGAACAGCCGGCCAAGCCAGCGGGTGTCGTCGGAGTTGCCGACTTGCTGGCGGATCATCGCCAGGGGCCGGCCGCGACCGCCGAGCAGGAATCCGAGCAGGTCCGAATCTCCAAAATGAAAGGTGCCGAAGAGCGCCGGCCGGCCTGAGTCCACGAGCGCGTCGAACGCGGGACCGTGCGCCGGATCGAGGCGGCAGTGATGCGGCACGCCGCGCGCCACGCGCAGTTTGACCATGAGGAAATCTGCAAACGCGAAGAAATGCCGCCAGACCTCGAGGAGCCGCGGCGGCCGGCCGAGCACGAGCGCCAGGTACTCGCGGGAATGGCGCCGCTGCGCACCCATGAAAGTCAGCGCCACCCACGTGCCGAGCATCAGGCCGGACTGGAAAAGCCGCCGCGGCAGCCAGTGGTCCGCATGCTGGAGAAACCAAAAGCCCCACGAGGGGCCGGGATTGCGCGGACGGGGGTCGGAGGTGCTCACGACCACTGCAGGGTGAACCCGCCGCCGGCGCCGCGCCAGTGCATTTCGCGTCGTCCGGCGAGCGCTTCCGCAAAATCGGGCAGGGTCGGACATGGGCCGGTTTCCTGGTCCGCTCCGTCCGGCGCGATCGGCCGGGTGGCGAGCATCCACGTGCCGCGCTCCTCACCGCCGAGCAGCACCACCTGCCGCGCGGAGTCGATCAACGCCGTCAACAGCGCCTGCTCGACCAGCCGCCGCCGGCCAGTCAGCGGGAAAAAGCGCCGCACCGGCTGCTGCCGTCCGATGAGCACCTGCTGCACCGCGCTCGGATGGATCGAAGTCTGGAACAGCAGTGGGCTCGCCTCCGGGAAACTGGTCAGGTAATCCTCCAGCGCGCGCGTCTCCGCATAGGTGGTCGCATAAACCACCGTGTCGTCCAGGCCGATCGCGAGGCCGTCGAGGGTCGAGCCCACGAGCAGCCCGAGATGCGTCATGCGCCGCAGCGCGCCGCGGGAAAACTTCGCGGCCAGCCGGTCGCGCGCGCCGTCCACGGTCTCCTCGGCGGCGGGGTGTTCGACGCGCAGGAAATGGATGTGCCGTTCAATCATGGGTCAAAAGCATGGCGGCATGGGCGCCGCCAAACGCG
>Ga0116107_1001117_pt1 | contig 17045 bp, 14 predicted proteins | sample June2015DPH_6_10_FD_88969 | JGI IMG/M metagenome (GOLD analysis project Ga0116107, IMG submission 88969) | Peatland microbial communities from SPRUCE experiment site at the Marcell Experimental Forest, Minnesota, USA - June2015DPH_6_100 | ecosystem: Environmental > Terrestrial > Soil > Wetlands... | reverse complement strand
TGAGCAGCTACGGAGCGCAGGCGCCGGCGGGAACGGGCCCGATCGCGGGGCTGCACAATGCGGAGAAGAAGCTAGATGCGATCGACAAGCTGAATGTGTTGCATCTGCGCCCCGGGTATTTCTTCGAGAACCATCTGGCGGGAATTCAGATGATTCAGATGATGGGGGTCTTCGGAGGAGCGCTACGAGGGGACCTGAAAATTCCGATGATCGCCACGCGCGACATCGGGGCGTATGCAGCGGAGCGCCTGCTGAAGCCGGATTTCAACGGAAAGCGCACGCAGGAACTACAGGGCGAACGGGACTTGACCTTGACCGAAGTTGTTGCCGTGATTGCCAAGGGGCTGCGCAAGCCGGATTTGCGCTATGTACAGTTTCCCTACGACCAAGTGGAAAAAGTGCTGGGGCAGATGGGGGCGCCGGCAAAAACAGTGGCCAGCTTCATCGAAATGTTCCAGGGGATCAACAACGGCATCGTGACGGCAACGGAGACGCGATCGCCGGCGAACACAACGCCCAGTTCGATCGAGACGTTTGTGAAGGAAGTGTTTGCGCCGGCGTATCGAGGCAAGGCCGTCAGTGCATAGGTGCAATTGGCTGGCGGGTCGGACATAATAGCAACGCATTGAGCGACAGTTTACTCATCACAGGTGCTGCGCAGATTCTGACGCTGCGCGGTGGAGTTCCCCGAAGAGGCAGTTCCCTTTCCAAACTGGGCTTGATTCGAGAGGGCGCGCTGCTGGTGCGCGACGGCAAGATTGTGGCTGCGGGGCCACGGGCACAAGTGGAAAAGCAAGCGGAAGCGCGACGGGCGGAAAAGCTCGATGTGGGAGGCCGCGTCGTGTTGCCGGGTTTCGTCGATTCTCATACTCACTTGATCCATGCGGCGAGCCGCGCGGAAGAATATGAACTGAAGATTCAGGGAGCGAGTTACGAGGAGATCGCGCGCAAGGGCGGAGGAATCCTGAATTCCGCGAAGAAACTGCGAGCGGCAACAGCAGAAGCGCTGAAACGCCGGGCGCGCGCGGCTCTGGAGGAATTTGCGGCGCACGGCACGACAACGGTGGAAGCGAAAAGCGGGTATGGCCTGGATGTGGCGAGCGAGTTGAAAATCCTGGGGCTGCACCGTGTACTGAATGCGGAGCAGCCGCTGGAAATTGTTTCGACGTTCCTGGGGGCGCACACGGTGCCGGCGGAATTTCGCAGCTTGCCGGATGGCAGGGAACGCTACATCAACCTGCTGGTGGAGCAGTTGCTGCCGGAGGTGGTGAACGATCGGCTGGCGGAATTTTGCGATGTGTTTTGCGATCGCGGCGCGTTCACGCGGGAAGAGTCGAGGCGCGTGTTGCGCGAGGGCCAGCGGCACGGGCTGGCGCCGCGGGTGCATGCGGAGCAGCTTTATCATACGGGGGCGACGCGACTCGCGGTGGAGCTGAAAGCAGCGAGCTGCGATCACCTGGAGCAGGTAAATGCTGGGGACATCCGGGCGCTGGCGAAATCGCGCACGGCGGCAACGCTGCTGCCGGGTTGCGATTTTCATCTGGGGCTGAAGCAGTATGCCCCAGCGCGGAAGTTGATCGAGGCGGGGGCCATCATGGCACTGGCGACGGACTACAATCCGGGGACGAGCCCCACGATGAGCATGCCGATGATATTGTCGCTGGCGTGCACGCAACTCCGGATGACGCCGGCGGAGGCGATTGCCGCGGCGACGATCAACGGGGCTTACGCGCTGCGCCAGGAAAAGCGCATTGGCTCGCTGGAAGCGGGCAAGCAGGCGGACCTGGCCGTATTCGAGGTGGAGGATTATCGCGAAATTCCCTATTATTTTGGAATGAACCGCTGCTGGATGACCATGAAACGCGGCCAAATTATTTACATGCGGGATTGAAAGAGTCGTAGCCAACCGGGGCGCGGAGAAACTGCTCCCCTGCAAAGACGGAACTCAGCCCATGAAACGATTGATTGAGTGCGTGCCGAATTTTTCCGAGGGACGCGATCCCGCGAAGGTCAGCGCGATTGTGGAAGCCATGCGCGGCGTGCCGGGCGTCTACGCGCTGGACAAGGAGATGGACGCGGACCATAACCGCTGCGTGATTACGCTGGCGGGCGAGCCCGACGCGGTCGGGGAGGCGGCGCTGCTGGGCGCGGGCCGCGCCATGGAACTGATTGACATGAACGTACACACGGGAGCGCACCCGCGCGTGGGCGCTACGGATGTGCTGCCGTTTATTCCCATCGAGGGCGTGACAATCGAAGATTGCGTCGCCCTGGCGCGGCGCGTCGGCAACGAACTCTGGAAGCGCTACCGCATCCCGGTCTTCTTTTACGAAGCGGCGGCCATGCGGCCGGACCGCGTCAACCTGGAGAGTATCCGCCGCGGGCAGTTTGAGGGGCTGCGCGACGCCATGAAGCGCAACTTCGATCGCCAGCCGGACGTGGGCGAACCGAAACTGCATCCGACGGCGGGCGTGACGGTGGTGGGCGCGCGGAAGTTTTTGATTGCCTACAACGTAAACCTGAACACACCGGATGTGGGAATCGCCAACAAGATCGCGAAGGCCATACGGTTTTCGAGCGGCGGTCTGCGCTACGTTAAATCCATGGGCGTGGAATTGAAGGCGCGCAACCTGGCCCAGGTGTCCATCAATTTGACGGATTTCGAGCAGACGCCGATGCACCGGGTGTACGAGATGGTGAAGCGCGAGGCGGAGCGCTACGGCGCGGTGCCGGTGGGCAGCGAGATTGTGGGGTTGATTCCGAAGAAGGCCATCGAGATGGCCGCCGACTATTTTCTGCAGTTGGAGAACTTCTCGCCTGCGCAGGTGTTTGAGAACAAGCTGGAAGCGGTGTTGAGCGGCGCGCCGGCCGAAGCGAAGGGCAAGAACCTGGCCAACCTGGCGCGCCCTTTTCTGGATGCGGTGGCTGAACCTACGGCGACACCGGGAGGCGGCAGCGTGTCGGCCCTGGCGGTGGGACTTGCGGGAGCGCTGGGACAAATGGTCGCGGGGTTATCGCGGAAGAAGAGATCACAAATTCTAAATGTGGAGAAGCTCTCTGAACATCTTGATGCGCTGCGACGGACGACGGACGAATTGACCTACGCAATTGATCGTGATGCGGCTTCGTATGATGCGGTGATGGCGGCGTTCAAACTGCCGCAAGGTAACAGCGAGGAGACGCGGCTGCGCGAGGAAGCCATACAGGAAGCAACCAAAGGCGCAGCGGAAGTGCCCATGGAAGTGGCGGAGAAAGCAGCGGCGCTGCATGCCCGGTTGGTACAACTGGAGGCCATCGCCGCGGCATCCATGAAGTCAGATCTGCGCGTGGCACGTCTAATGGCAATAGCGGGAGCGAATGGCGCTCTGGCCAACGTGGAGATCAATCTGGAAGGATTGAAGGATGCGGCGTACGCAGCCGCCATGCGCGGAAAAGTTGACGAACTGCGCAAACGCCTCATATAGCGTATGGGATGTAGCGTAAACTGGATTCTGCCCCGAAGGCCCGGAAGGAGCATCTCATGAAGTGGACCAATACGGTCTGGCGGATGTTGGCGGCATGTGCCGTGCTGGCATTGCTGGCCGCCACCGCGAAACCCTCAAAGGCGGGAAGTCTGAGCGCGGATACGATCGCGCTGTTCCCGAGGGATACGGGGGAGTTTGCGTATGCGGATTTGAAGAAGGCGCGGACGATGAAGTGGTTCCCTGCCCTGCAGGAGCAGATGCTCCCGGAACGCTTCCGGCAATTTGAAAAGTTCCTGGCGTCTGCGGGAGTGGATCCGAATACCCAGGTGGAAGAGCTGGCATGGGGCCTGGTGCCGCAATCGGCGGCGAAGCAAGAGGGCAAGGCCATGACCGGGGACGTCCCGGAGAGCGAACAGATCGTGGGGATCGCGCTGGGAAACTTCAACCCGGATTCAACGGAAGCGTATTTCAAGCAGCAGAAGCTGGCTACCTCCAAATCGCGTGGATACACGCTGTTTGCCTTCGGATCGGGAGTGGGGCCGAATGACCTGTTTTTTTTCTTCATTGATTCGAGCAAGGCGGCGTTTGGGCACAAGCAACTGCTCGAGAAAATGATTGAAATTCGCTATGGTGGCGAGGAAGGTTTGTTGGGCAATGACAAGCTGTACAACTTGATCAACGAGGTGAACGGCTCGGGGGTGGTGTGGGCGGTATTGGACGCGAGTTATACGCGGCTGGCGATGGGGCAACTGGCGCCAGAAGTGCAGCAATTCCCCGAAGCGGCGAAACTCGTGCAGAACATGCAATCCATGATCATTAGCGCAACGGCAAGCAGCGGGCTGGAGGCTAAATTCCAGGCGGTCTGCGGTTCACCCGAGGATGCGAATACATTGAGCCAGTTGATGACGGCGGGGCTGCTCTACAAGAAATACCAAGCCAGCAAGGACAACCCGGAACTGGGGCAACTGCTGGATCAGGCGAGCGTGACGCCCTCCGGGGAGCGCGTGGTGATACGTATGTCGGTGAGCGACGATCAGATGACCTCGCTGATCAAAAGGAATACGTTCGCGTTCAAGATGTGATTCGCCTTAATTGTTAGAAGGCGGATCCAACTCCCAAAATCCGTCATTCCGACCGGAGGGACGGCGCTTTTTGCCGTCCTGGAGCGGAGGAATCCCTCTGCGATTTTCGATTTCGGGCTAGCGGAAACAAAGATCCCTGGGGCAGAAATGCCCCGGGGGATTTTTGTTTGGAAGACTATTCCGCGTCCGGGGAGGGAGAAACGAACTTGGTCAGGCACAGGACCGCGGAGGTCCCCCGCGTTTCGCAATGAACTTCATCTACACCCGGCCAGGCGAGATGGCCCTTGTCCGCAGCTGCTTCCTCGATGGGCAGAAAGACTTCCATTTCAATGCGATCGGCCAAGCGGTGAAACGCGACGTCGCAAGGAGTGGCGGAAACATGCAGGCCAAAACAATGCCGGCAGACCGAAAGTACGGAGGATTGCAATTCGAGGATAAGTTCGTTGGCCAGCCCGGCGTTGTCGGCAAAAAAGCGCGCCACACCGCCCACCGCGGCGGCCAGGCGCTCATCGGGGTCCATGCGCAAGCGGAGGTGGAGTGGGCTCGTGGGCAAGGTCAATGGTCGTTGGCGAGGGATACTTCACAGGCTTCGCGACAATCGGGACAGTAGTACAGCCCATCGGAACATAGGCGCACGTTGTGCTGGCCTTTGCAGATGGTGCAATATTTTTCGCACGCGCAGTACTCCTCGGTCTTGTCGCACTGCGTGCAGACAATCTGCGGGTGCTCGCCTGGCATTCGCGCCTCCGAAGAGAACTGTACCTGAGGAGCGTGTGGCCAGCAAGCGTAGCGTGAACGGCGATTTACAGGGTCGCAAGAGCTGCCGTTCGCGCGCAAGCCTGAGAGCGATTGGTGGGTCAGGTTCCGGTTAATGCTGCGAGCTCAACCGGTCGATGCAACACCATCTAATCAGTGGATCCGACAATACTTCCTCTAGAGAACCGATCTGTCGGGCTGTACTCAATCAGAACCTAGCCAGGGTAGTGTTCCGTTTGATTCAACGCTCGCTAACGATTTTAGCTTTTGACACCACTGCAAACAGACTTCGAGCTTAGTGTTGCGTCGACCCATTGAGACCACCGCGATTATCGGGCATTGAGTCCATACAACCGCTCTTAGACGCGGTACAGAGATGCTTAACAAGACTCGACTGGGTAGACGGACGCGTGACCCACTGAATCCATTGACTCTACGCGGGGGTGGACATAGTATCGCGCTCAGGTGCGCTCCAACCCGAGGTATCAGTATCTTCAGAGAGGTGAAATGACGATGCCGCACCGCCCGTGGCCGTTTTTGACAATCGCGATTTCCGTTCTGCTTTTGGCGTGTTCCTGTGCGCCACCCGTCTCCGAGAGTGACAAGGCCTTCACCGACGCGAGAAACAACCTCAAATTTTCCGATTTCGATGGGGCGTTGAACAATCTCGACAAAGTAGTTAAATCAGCCAAGGACGAGTCTCACCGTCAGCAAGCGCTTGTACTTCGCACTGCACTGGTGACGGCGCTCGCCGATGCCCACAGACAGATGGCAGAAGCCTATTACACCGGGGCACAACAGCCTGCCGCCAAGTCCTCCAGCCCCTTTTACAAGATGCGTTCCGACTACTACAGCACCGCGAATACGCTTCTGATGGACGCGATGCAAACGGTGATGAATCAGCGCGCCAAACTAGGCGACAAGGCCGTGCCCCTGGAGATCAGCTTTCCGAGTTTCACGGGAACAAATCCTGGACTGACAAAGATCAAGGAAGGTCAATTCGTTTCGGATTCCGACCGGTTGAGCGCGGAGCTCCAGGCAGACCGCAACACTCTTGCAGTCGTCCTTTCAGCGATCGCTGGCGCCGGCCAGGACCCCAACAAGGGTAAAGAGGCCTTCAATAGCGGCAAGGTTGACGTTGATCCACGGGTCTACATCATCGAAATCAGCAACAGCTTTCTTAAGACTGGTGCCATGTTTGAGTCCAGCGGCATCAACCAGCCGGATCGCCTGCGCACCGTCAATGAGGTCGTTCGCGCAAATCTGGATGTTGCGCTGAAGTTGCTCGCCGCGAAGCCGGACAAGGACCTGGAAGCGCGCGCCACGAAAATGCAGGCGGGCTGCGACAAGACGCTCAAGAAGTTCGGGAAGTAACGTCTTCTCCAGCCGCCTGGACATGTAGTCGCGTAATCGCAATCTGACCCGTCACCAAAGAGCGGGCTGTTTTGACCCCCTTGTGGCACGCGTGTTAACATCCGGTTTGCCCGAGCACGCGGAATGGAATCGGCCACCTCTCCCCCCATCGCTGTCCTTCGCAAAACACCGTTAAACGCGGTGCACCGCCGTCTTGGCGCCAAGATGGTAAATTTTGGCGGCTGGGATATGCCGGTGGAATACCCTTCCAGCGGCGGACTGATGGCAGAGCATCGGGCGGTGCGCAGTGCATGCGGCTTGTTTGACGTGAGCCACATGGGCGACATTCGTGTGCACACCGGCAAGAGTGCCGGCGGGGCGCTAGCGGCGGTGCAGCACATCACCATGAACGACGTGTCCCGGCTGGCGACCGGGCAGGCGCAGTATTCGGCCATGCTTTACCCCGAAGGCACGTTTGTGGACGACGTGATCGTCCACCGGCTGGGCGAAGACGATTTCTTGCTGGTGATCAATGCTGGAACGCGAGAGAAAGATATTTCGTGGGTGCGGGAGAATACCAAGGGCTTCGAATGTCAGGTGGAGGAGTTGAGCGACGCATACACGCAACTGGCCATCCAGGGGCCGCGGGCCGTGGAGGTGCTGCGGAAGCTGACGGACGCGAATCTGGACGGCATCAAGAATTACTGGTTCACGCACGCAGCGGTTTGCGGGCTGAAGAACACGTTGATCGCGCGAACGGGTTACACGGGGGAAGATGGATTTGAGATATACGTGCCGTCGGACGTGGCGACGAGCCAGCGCGTGTGGAACAAAGTGCTGGAAGCGGGGAGGGCGTTTGGCATTGTTCCCTGCGGGTTAGGCGCGCGCAATACGCTGCGGCTGGAAGCCAAAATGGCGTTGTACGGGCACGAAATCAGCGAGAAGATCAACGTTTGGGAAGCGGGGCTGGAGCGCTACTGCCGTATGGAGAAGGGCGAATTCATCGGGCGGGCGGCGCTCGACAAAGCGCGGGCGGCGGGCCTGCGACGCACGCTTGTGGGGCTGGAGATGGTCGAGCGAGGGATCGCAAGGGACGAGTACCGCTGCCTGAACGAAGCGGGGGAAGCGATTGGTGTGGTCACGAGCGGGTCGCCTTCCCCAACACTGGGCAAAAACATTGCGCTCGCCTACGTGCCACCGGCGATGGCGGGACTGGGCACGATTATTTGGGTGGAGATTCGTTCGCAGAGATACCGCGCGCAGGTGGTGGCAACTCCGTTTTACAGGCGGCCCAGGAAAGTGCAGGCGGTGTAGGCCCGGACCGGCCGGGGAATCCTTAAAGGAGTCGTGCAATGGCGTATCCAACAGAGTACCGCTATACGAAAGAGCACGAGTGGATCGTCGTGAAGGGCGGCGTCGCCACGATCGGCATCACGGACTACGCGCAGCACGAGCTGGGCGACGTCGTGTTCGTGGAATTACCCAAGGCAGGAGCGAAGCTGGCGACCGGGAAGATCTTTGGCTCCGTGGAATCCGTGAAGGCCGTGAGCGAGATTTTCGCCCCGGCGAGCGGGGACGTTGTGGAGGCAAACGCGGCGCTGCAGGACAAGCCGGAGACGCTCAACAGCGACCCGCACGGCGCCGGATGGCTCGTGAAAGTGAAGCTGACAAATCCCGCCGAACTCTCTTCCCTGCTGGACGCCGCGGCGTATGAGGCGTTCATCGCAGAAAAGCAGAAGGAAGCGTCGAGTTGATGCGCTATCTCCCGAAGAGCCCTGCCGAGCGGCAGGAAATGCTGGCCGCGATCGGCGTGCAATCCGTAGAAGAGCTGTTCTCCACAATTCCGGAAGCCTACCGGCTGAAGAAACCATTGAACCTCCCGGGGCCGCTCTCGGAACCCGAAGTAATTGAATATTTCCAGGCGCGCGCGGCCGAAAATTCCCTGGGCTATGCGAGCTTTCTGGGTGCGGGTGTGTACAACCACCTGAGTTCCGTGATTACGGACACGGTGCTGCAGCGGGGCGAATTCCTGACGTCGTACACGCCCTACCAGGCGGAGATTTCGCAGGGAACGCTGCAGGCGATCTTTGAATTTCAGACCCTGATGTGCCAGTTGACCGGGCAAGAGGTCGCGAACGCGTCCATGTACGACGGATCAACGGCGACGACGGAAGCCGTCTTGATGGCAGAGCGGCTGACCGGGAAGCGGCGCGTGCTGGTGGCGCGGTCTGTGCATCCGGAATATCGCGAAGTGCTGAAGACATACGCGAAGAATTCCGGGTTGAGCGTGGAAGAGATTGCGTACACCGCGGCGGGGACGGCGAATCCGAAGGGACTGCAAAGCGCGCTGCGGAACGATGTGTGCGCGGTGGTGGTGCAATCACCGAATTTTTTTGGCGCGATGGAAGCACTGAGCCCTTTGGTGGAAACGGCGCATACCTGGGGCGCACTGCTGGTAACAGCGATTACTGAGGGAGTTTCGCTGGGCGTGATGAAACCGCCAGCCGAAGCGGACATCGTGGCGATGGAGGCGCAGAGTTTCGGGCTGGCACCGAGCTACGGCGGGCCGTTCGCCGGCGTGATCGCTTCGAAGGAGAAATTCGTGCGCCAGATGCCGGGCCGCCTGGCGGGGCAGACCGTGGATCTGGACGGGCGCCGCGGTTTCGTGCTGACGTTGGCCACGCGCGAGCAGCACATTCGCCGGGAGAAGGCCACCTCGAACATTTGCACGAACCAAGCGCTCTGCGCGCTGGCGGCCACCGTGCACCTGACGCTGCTCGGCAAAGAAGGCCTGCGCGAGATGGCGGAGCAAAACCTGGCGAAAGCGCAATTCGCGTTGAAGGAGCTACTCACGATTCCGGGCGTGAAGCGGACGTTTACGGCGCCGTTCTTTAACGAATTTGTGGTGGAACTGCCGCGGTCGGTGAAGATGGTGAACGCCGAGTTGTTGAAGGAAAAGATTGTCGGGCCATTCGTGCTCGGGTCTGCCTATCCGGAGTTGACGAAGCACGCGCTGGTTTGCGTGACGGAAACGACATCGCGCGCGGAAATTGAACGAATGGTTGCGGCGGTGAGACGCGCATTGCAGCAGCCGCTTTGACCAGGGAGGGTGCGGCGAAGGAATTGCCGATGGGAACCTTTGACCGAAGATTTCAGCGATGAATGACAACATCAAGAAAGTTTTGCGGCACCCGACCCAGAGCGAAGGCTTGATCTTTGAGAGGTCCTCGCCGGGGAAGCGCGCGTTTGATCTTCCGCCACTGGACGTTCCTGCGGCCGATGCGGCGAAAGCGCTGGGAGAATTTCACCGCGGCGGGGGCGTGGAAGGTTTTCCCGAAGTCAGCGAGATCGAAGTGCTGCGCCATTTTACGCGCCTTTCGACGTGGAATTACGCGATTGATCTGGGGATGTACCCGCTGGGTTCCTGCACGATGAAGTACAACCCGCGCGTGAATGAATTTGTGGCGCGGCTGGCGGGGCTGGCCACGGAACATCCGTACCAGCCGCAAGAGTTGTCGCAGGGCTGCCTGAAGATTCTGCAACTCCTGGAAAAGTGCCTGCTGGAAATCACGGGTATGGATGCGGTGACGCTGCAACCGGCGGCGGGAGCGCAGGGCGAGCTGACGGGAATTCTGTTGATCCGCGCGCATCACGAGAAGCTGGGGAACCCGCGCAAGACCGTGCTGATCCCGGATTCGGCGCACGGCACCAATCCGGCAACGGCGATTATTGCGGGCTACCAGGTACAGAACATCAAGTCCAGCGACGAGGGGCAAATTGACATCGCGCACCTGGACCAGCAGGTCACCGGCGACGTTGCGGCGCTGATGCTCACCAATCCCTCGACACTGGGAATCTTCGAGCAGCGCATCGCGGAAATCGCCAAGGTGCTGCATGCCAAGGGCGCGTTGCTCTACATGGACGGCGCAAACATGAATGCGCTGACGGGCGTGACGCGGCCTGGCGACCTGGGCGTGGACGTGATGCACCTGAACTTGCACAAAACATTTTCGACGCCGCATGGCGGAGGGGGGCCAGGCGCGGGTCCTGTTGCCACCAAGAAATTTCTAGAACCCTATTTGCCCGTGCCTGTGCTGGTGGAAAAAGAAGGCGGCCGGCTGGCGCTGGATCACCACCGCAAGGAAACCATCGGGCGGGTGCGCGCGTTCGGCGGAAATTTCGGCGTGCTGGTGCGGGCGCTGGCGTACATCCTGGCGTACGGCCCCGGCGTGCGGCGGGCCACGGAAGATGCCGTTTTAAACGCGAATTACATCCGGAAGCGCCTGGAGGGCGTGTTTGATTTGCCGTACACGCGGCCGTCGATGCATGAAGTTGTGTTCAGCGACGCGCTACAGAGAAAACACGGCGTGAACACCATGGACATCGCCAAGCGGCTGATCGATTACGGATTTCATCCGTATACGACGGCGTTCCCGCTGATCGTTCCCGGCGCGTTGATGATTGAGCCGACCGAATCGGAATCGAAAGAGGAGTGCGATCTCTTCATTGATGCCATGAAATCGATCGCCAGGGAAGCCGAAACCCATCCGGAACTGGTGAAGACGGCGCCGCATACCACGCGCGTGCAGCGGCTCGACGAAGTGGCGGCAGCGCGGAAACCGCTGCTGCGTTGGAAGCCCCCTGGGAAAAAGAGCGAGACTGCGGATTAGTCCGAACCATCCCTATTGAAAATTCGACTCTCGTGCAACTGAAATTTATGGACACGGCCACGCCACGTGCCGCCGAAATCCTGCCCTGCGCCTGATACAATGCTGAGAGTGAAAAATGGGAGACCGGCCAGATTATGAGTGTTGTGCAAGACGCGTGGTTACCGAAGTCCATCTTACTTCTTCACGAATACACCTTTGACAAATTCGTTGTCGATCTGATTGCGGGAGTCACCGTGGGGCTCGTGGCGCTGCCGCTGGCAATGGCGTTTGCCATTGCGTCGGGCGTGCCGCCGCAAGCGGGAATCTACTGCGCGATCGTCACCGGCTTTTTGATTTCGGCGCTGGGCGGCTCAAAGACGCAAATCGGCGGGCCGACGGGCGCGTTCGTGGTTGTGGTGCTGGGGATCATCACGCGGTACGGCATCGATGGACTGTTTACGTGCACGATGCTGGCGGGCGTGCTGCTGGTGCTGATGGGAGTGACGGGGCTGGGAGCGCTGGTGAAGTATTTTCCGCGCCCCGTGGTTGTGGGGTTCACGAACGGCATTGCGATTCTGATCGCCAGCACGCAAATTCGCGATTTCTTTGGCATTCGCATGGAGCATGTTCCGGGCGATTTCTTTCACCGCATGGGGGCGCTGGCGGAGAATTTTTACACGCTGAACCGGGCGGCATCGATCGTGGGCATTGCGTCGCTGGCGGTGATGATCATCTGCGTTAGATTCTTCAAACGAATTCCGGGAGCAATTCTGGTATGTTTCGGCGCCACCGCGGCTGTGGCCTTCTTCCAGATCCCGGTGGAGACGATTGGCACGCGGTTTGGCGGCATTCCCAGCGGGCTGCCACACCTGGCGGTGCCAACGTTGAAGCCCATCTTGCTGCTGCACCTGCTTTCGCCGGCCGTGACAGTGGCGATGCTGGGCGCGATCGAGTCGCTGATGTCCGCGGTTGTGTCTGACCGCATGAGTGGAGACAAGCACAACCCCAACGTGGAATTGATCGGGCAAGGGGTGGCGAACATTTTTTCGCCGCTGTTTGGCGGATTGCCTGCCACGGGCGCCATCGCGCGCACGGCGACGAATGTGCGGGCAGGCGCAAAAACGCCGGTCGCGGGGATGATCCACGCGCTGACCCTGTTGGCGGTGATCCTGTTTGCCGCACCCCTGGTGAAGAATCTGCCATTGGCCGCGCTGGCCGGGATCCTGTTCATGGTTGCGTACAACATGGGCGACTGGGCGGAGATTCCGGAAATTCTGAAGCTGACAAAAGCTGACATTGTGGTTTGGCTGTTGACATTGAGCTTGACGGTGTTTGCGGACCTGACGCTGGCGGTGGAAGTGGGAATGATTCTGGCGGCGTTCACGTTCATCCGGAAGATTTCGATGACGACAACGGTTTCAAAAGTGACCGATGAATACATCGAAGATGGCCGCGCTCATATTTTGCAGGACAAGGACATTCCGTCCTACGCGGCGGTCTATCGCATTCACGGGCCGTTCCTGTTCGGCGTGACGGACAAGATCTCCGCAATCACGGACCAACTCGACGCGCTGCCGCCGGTTGTCATATTAAGGTTGCGCAACATGACGGCGGTGGACGCCACGGGGATCGCGGCGCTCGAGGAACTTGCCGATATATTGCAGAAGAGCGGGCGGGCCATGATGATTTGCGGCGCGCGTCCGCAACCTGCGGCGCTCATGAGAGAAGCAGGATTCGACCGGCACGTGCCCCCCGAGAATATCTGCGAGAGCATCACCGAAGCGCTGAAACGCGCGGAAGAAATCTACCAAGAGCAGCAGTCAACGGCGGACGGGCAAACCCTCAACCGCTGAAGCAGTACGCCGCTGCGCTCGAAGCCCTCCTCCAATATCGGGGGCGCGGGGCAAAACTGAAGCTCCGATCCCTTCAAGAAGCGTCACTTCGGACAAACTTATATGGAGGGAGACCGCACCAAAAATGAGCTAAGCAAGAGTGGCCGGAAAAGAGAAGCCCGGGCAGTTGCCCGCCCGGGCCTGCGAGAGGAGGAGCAAGCGAAAATTATCGCGCGAAACGCGGCGCGGGTTCCGGAGGAAGTTGCACGCTGGGGGCTTCCACGGGGCGGCCACCACGGGCTTGCGATAGCCGCGGGGCAGCAAGCGGCTCTGGCCGGCGGACTGGTATGGCCACGTTTTCTCCTTCGCGCGTGAAATTAAGGTGGTCGTCGTCGCGATCCCAATCGATGCAGATCAGGTCGCCGAAATGGACTTGTTCCGTGGCCAAAAGATTGGCCATAGGGTAGACGACATGGCGCTCGATGGCGCGCTTGAGGTGACGCGCGCCGTAGCGCTGGTCCGTGCCTTCTTGCAGGAGGAAATCGCGGCCAGGTTCGGTAACGCGGAAAAGGAACTGGCCTTTGGCGGTTTCGAGGACGCGCTGTTGCACCATGGTCAGCTCGATATCGAGAACCTGCTCGAGCTGTTTGCGCTGCAGCGGGTGGAAAACCACGATTTTGTCCAGGCGGTTCATGAATTCGGGGGAGAACTTGCGGCGCGCCGCCTCGACGGCGGTACGCTCGACTTTCTGGTCGAGGTTGGTCTTGGGCTTATCGCCGGACTCAATGAAGCCGTAACCGCCGGCCATGAGCTCGGTGATGTCGCCGCCGCCGAGGTTCGAGGTCATGAAGATGACGGTTTGCGAGAGGTCCACGCGGCGATTGTCGCCGAGGGTGAGGGTGGCTTTGTCCAGCATGCCGAGGAGCAACTGCCAGAGGGCATCGCTGGCTTTTTCAATTTCGTCGAAGAGCAGGAATGAAAGCTTCAGCTTGTCACTATGGGAAACCGCCAAGGCTTCCTGGGTGATTAAAGGATGAGTTTCACGATGGCCGAGATAGCCTGGAGGCGAACCGATGAGTTTTGCGATTTCGTGGGAGTGCTGGAATTCCGCGCAGTCGACTTTGATAACCAGGTGAGCATCGCCGAACAGGATTTCCGCCGCCGCTTCCACAATGCGGGTCTTGCCGGAACCCGTGGGTCCGAGAAAAAGGAGGTTGCCGACCGGGCGTCCCGGGGAGTTAAGGCCCGCGGTGAAAACCTGGAAGAGGTCCACGAGGGCCTGCACGCCTTCTTCCTGGCCAACGATCTTGGCGCGAAGCGATTGATGGAAGTCGCGCGTGTCGTTGCTGCGGATGCTGGGGTCCAGTTGTTGTCGCACGGCTGCTTTCATACTTTCTACCTCGGCCAGGATCGCACTTTGCTTTAATGCCCGCCCAATGGAAGCAAGGGGCATCACGAAAGCAAAGTAGCGCGGTCAGGTCTAAATATGCATGGAGCGTGCCACATTGCGGGGTTTGCACCGCTAGCACAAGAACCTATGCGCTCAACGACATACGCGTGTTGCAATCCTGGAAACCGTCTCACTGCATGAGACGATGTTCCACACAAGCGCAAAGTGAGATTGCTGAAACACGAATTATCGCAGAAGGGTTGACAAAAAGAGGCGCTGGGATGCAGCGTTCCTGCACCAACGGACAGGTAATTTTTAAGCTCAACGCTCTTCTTTTTTGTGCCCTTGCAGCGTTTGCCGCGCCGCGGCGGGCGAAGCTGCGGGCAGCGCAGGCGGGTTGGAGACATCCCCGGCGACAGCTTCGACAGGAGCGTCTTTGCCAAGGCCGTCTGCACCTAGGATGGCCGCAGCGGCTTCCCTTTCTACCGATTCGGTGGGGACGAGGGCGCCTTCCTGCTCGCGAACGAAGGTCAATTCCTTGTGCAGGCCGTTCCAATCGATGCGCACGAGGTCGCCGACACGCACCTGCTGCGTGGCCAGCAAGTTGGCCAGCGGGTAGACGACGTGGCGCTCGATGGCGCGCTTTAGATGGCGTGCACCGTAGCGCTGGTCCGTGCCTTCCCGCAAGAGGAAGTCGCGGCCTGCGTCGGTGACGCGAAAGAGGAATTTGCCGTTGGCGGCGTCCAAGACGCGCTTCTGGACCATACCGAGCTCGATGTCGAGCACCTGCTCGAGTTGCTCGCGCTTCAGCGAGTGGAAGACGACCAGCTTGTCCAAGCGGTTCATGAATTCGGGGGAGAACTTGCGGCGCGCCGCTTCGACGGCGGTGCGCGCGACTTTTTGGTCGAGGTTGGTCTTGGGCTTGTCGTCGGACTCAATAAAGCCGTAGCCGCCATCCATCAGTTCGGTGATTTCGCCCGCGCCCAGATTGGAGGTCATGAAGATGACGGTCTGGGAGAGATCCACGCGGCGATTGTCGCCCAGGGTGAGGGTGGCCTTGTCCAGCATGCCGAGGAGCAATTGCCAGAGAGCGTCGCTGGCTTTCTCGATTTCGTCGAACAGCAGGAACGAGAGCTTCAGCTTGTCGCTGTGGTGCGCGGCCAGCGCTTCCTGTGTGATTAAAGGATGCGTTTCGCGGTGGCCGAGATAACCCGGTGGCGAACCGATCAACTTGGCGATTTCGTGGGAGTGCTGGAATTCGGTGCAATCGATCTTGATGATGGCGCGCGGACTGCCAAACAGGATTTCCGCCGCGGCTTCCACGATCCGCGTTTTCCCGGAGCCCGTGGGGCCGAGGAACAGCAGGTTGCCAACCGGGCGGCCCGGGGAATTCAGTCCGGCGGTGAACACCTGGAAGAGCTCGACGAGCGCTTGCACGCCCTCGTCCTGCCCGACGATCTTGGAACGCAGCGCCTTCTGAAATTCCACGGTTTCCGCGCTGCGTATATTTGGATTTAGAGATAGATCGGCTGTCCCCATGACCACCTCCTAGCGCCCCCGGAATCCGGGATGCGCACTCCCAAAGCGACCGCTGGTCCGGCCGAATCTCTTCACTTCATCCTTGCGGTCAAACTGGTCGAGTTTCACCTGGATGGTGGATTGCAGGAGCCGCAACTGCAAAAGCAGCTCGCGCGCCACCGCGGGCGATTCGGAAAGACGAAGTACAGGCGGGAAGAAGTCCGCCAGGTCCAGATTGAGGTTTCGCAGGGAGTGGGCGAGCTTCTGAACGGCGGGGGATTGCGGGTCGGATAAATCGATCTGATTGTTTAACTGGTCGCGGAGGGTACGCCAGTTGAGTTCCACGAAAGGATGTTTCTTGCTGACTGCGCGAACAATTTCGTCGGTGATGCGGGCGCGATCGCCGAGCCGCGCCAGATGGAGTTGCCGCACTTTTCCACCGCGGCGCACGTTGTGCACCAGGTAGTAGGCATTTCCTTTGCGGCGAACGAATGCCATCGCGGAACCTCGGCCAAGCTGCCGGACAGAGGGAGCAGCCGCCGAAAACGGATGGCCTTCTCTCCGTCTGGTGTCTGTAGTGTAAGCCAGTTCCACTACAGGATGCAAGATAAGATGCGCCCAATGAGCAATGGTTGCCTGCCCCGGCGCTGCAGCCATGCTCGCGCAGTTGCCGCTTGTTGCTGCATCCATTTTTTCACTGCATGCCATCATTGTTTTGGTCCTGTGCCACAGTGACGTTGCGCTGCGGCAGCCTGCACTTCATTCAACACTTCCCAGCGGCAAGTTTCTCTTGTGAGCCGCGCGGGTCCTCCTTACCATAGAGCCCGCTCGAGCCATGGAGGTTTCCAAGATGTCCTGGGATCCGGTGTACCGGCTGGTGAAACTAATTCCGCGCGGCCGGGTTATGACGTACGGGTCGCTCGCTAGAGCTTTACGTCTGCCCGGCGGGGCGAGAGCCGCGGGCAGGGCTATGGCGGCGACCCCCTCTGGCAAAGGCATAC
>Ga0116107_1001114_pt1 | contig 17065 bp, 15 predicted proteins | sample June2015DPH_6_10_FD_88969 | JGI IMG/M metagenome (GOLD analysis project Ga0116107, IMG submission 88969) | Peatland microbial communities from SPRUCE experiment site at the Marcell Experimental Forest, Minnesota, USA - June2015DPH_6_100 | ecosystem: Environmental > Terrestrial > Soil > Wetlands... | reverse complement strand
CGGATGATCGTGGTCGGCTTCCCCGTGTGAGTGGGTGTGGGAATGGGGATGGTCGTGGTCATGATGATGTCCATGGTCATGGCTGTGACCGTGTTCATGGTCATGAACGTGGTGATGGGCGCTAATGCCCACCGGATTTTCACCGGGCAATCCGCATCCGCATTCCTGGCACATCAGTCAACCTCCAATGAAGTGAGTTCCATTTCGCGTCCCGCGCAGAGTTCCGCGCTGGGACGATGGCAATCGGGACATTCGGCGAACATCCGGGTTGCCGCAAATTCACGGCTGCACGCGGCGCACCAGAACCGCGCCGGGACATCCTCGATGAGCAATTGGGCGCCTTGCGCCGGTGTGCCGTCGGCGAGGGCCTCAAAGGCGAATTGCAGCGCGTCGGGCACCACCCCGCTCAGGGCGCCGATGCGCAGGCGGATGGCATGCACCCGGCTGGCCCCGGCCTGCCGGGCCTTTTCGAGTACCTGATCCAAAGCGCTTTGCATGATGGATAATTCGTGCATGGTTCCGTCAAAAACCCGGACCGGCCTGCCGGGCCAGGGCCGGGTTTTACACGCTTAAGTTATATCGCCCGTCCCACCCTGACAAATGAATTTCCGGGCTGAAGTGCCTCCTCAATACACCAAAACCACCGCCCGAACGGAATTGATTAACCGCGGACTACGCTAATTTGGGTAATAATATACCTATTACAACAAACGCAAGACTGGGAAGATTGGAAAACTCGCGGTTCCGATTATTTTTTAGCTTCGCGCTTTTTCCTGTTGCTCGCCTGAAACTCGGCTAATTGTTCGTCTGACTGCCGCTTGCTGTTGGAAAGAATTGTTTTAACTGCGTTCTTAAAAACTCCAACAGGCGCGAGAACGATTTCGGTTTTCGGTTTTGTTTTTCCCATATTTGCCGCCTCCGTTTCATTATTCTTGTGACCATTCCGTAGGCTGGAAGCCTCCCATTTGATTCTAACGCTCCAATAGCAGTATGTTTGATGTCTTCATCCGGCCCAAGCTTGCTAGTCCATGTGCCATCTTCAAGCTGATGTGAAACGTGCGTAAACCCGAATGCATCGCTGAATAAAGCGACTTTTTCAAATTCATACTCAAGGGATGGATTGTCGCAATACGAATAGCCAAGCACCTCAAAAACTTTCACATAATTTTCAAACGAATAGTTGAAAGGGACTTCTTTTGGCCAATAACAACCTGGTTCGTTTAATGGCTCCCACCAATTGTCTTGGTCACGCTTGGCAGCCCACGCAACACAATTATATTTTTTGTCTTTTTTGCTGGTTATCTTATATCCCGTAGCATTTAGCTTGGGATATTGGTCTTCCAAATCTTGGTCAAGCCTATCCCTCACACGATATATTCATTCGCAATGCCCCACGCAACCCACCGGTCAACTGCTTCATAAAAATTCACAGCATCTTTTGCCGGATTCTCGCCGGTCAGTTTCTCCAAAGCGGAAAACCATCTGTCAGGATTGCGTTTTAGTTCATTTAGAATCATAGGAATCGCTGATTCGCGCATATCCAATATGGCCTTGTATGCTGGATTTTCGTAGCGCCTTGCGATCACCGAGAAATGTCCGGTTTCATTTTTCCACTTTTTCACAAGTGAATAAAATCTTTCTGCCAACACATCAGTTGGCGCTGCGTTTTGGGAAGTTGTGATTTGCGATTCAGCATTAACCCAAAATCCTTTTGCTTCGCTAATGCCAATGGGAACTGCTACTGAAACCGGCTCGTTTTGTTTTCCAAAATACGAACCATTCAATGCGAGAACGCACGAGGTAGCCGTAGCACCCCGCGTTGCTAATTGAATTATTTTCTTCGTTTCCATTAAGACGTTTTAGTTTGCTGCTTTTGCTGCTGTATCGCTTCAGTACGCTTGATAGCACCATCAAGCCACTGCTGTATGATTTTTGCAGTTGCAAGATTCATCGCAAGGGAAACCTCTAATTCTCTCTCGTACCCATGTTTCGCTTCACGCTTTTGAACAATTTCATTTCCACACGCATCATTAATACTTTTGTCTGGAAAAGGGACTCGTTCGCTAAAAATTGTCATCACCATATTACCCAAGGTTGGAGCGGGACCGCCATACACTCCATCAACATGCACTACTCGGAAATAATTGCTTTTGGTATAATGGTAAATAGTCTCGCCCCCCGCTGGTGTGGGTTGAGGCTGTTGCGTTTTTACTTCATCACTCATGGTTATCGTTTTCGTTTTCCCCCGTCGCTGTTTTAACATTCAGTCCAACCCATGCTACCTGTCAATCCACGATAGGTCAAGCGTCGCCCCACAATTGAAGGAACAGCCTTCAAAAAGCGTTCGGAATCAGTCGTTTCCCGCTCATTGAAGCGAAATGATTGTTCGTCCAAATAACGAAATAAATGGGGCTGGTCAACGCTTACATAAGTTCCACGAATTGACCTTTTTAACAAACACCAAAAGTTTTCAAACCCGTTTGTATGGACATTGCCGCGTACATATTCCTTGGCGTGGTCAATCGCCTGATGGATGTAATCGGAATTTAACCCATTATATGACGGCAAACCGGTTTCACGTCACAACTTCCGCAGTTGCACGAGGGTCGCGCCCCAGCCGCTGAACTGCGGATGATCGAGCGTGAAGGACACCACGGCCGGATGTTTGGCCAGAATTGCGTGGACGGTGCGCCGCAGGTTGCCGATGCCTTTGCCGTGAATGATGCGCACCTGAAGGATGCCCCGCTCCCGGCACGCCGCCAGATAATCCGGCACGAGATCCTTCACCTCGCGCGGCTGGAACGTATGCAAATCCAGCACGCCATCAATCGGCAGTTCAATCGGTTCGTCAGCCATGTCTCATCCTGGCAGCGGCCTGATTCAATTGTAGGGTCGGCGCTGTGCGCCGATTTGATCGAGCCACAGGCTCGACGCTACACAAAATCAGGGCACTACTTCATTTTTTTCTTCACCCACGCCCTGGCCTGGCGCGGAGTTTTCAATTCATCCTGCAACTGTTTTTCGCGGATTTCCGCGAGCATTGCACCCATCGCCGGACCCGGTTTCACGCCCAGCGCAATCAAATCGTTGCCGGTGAGCAACGGCGGCCGAATCGCCGGCTGTTTCTCCAGTTCCGCCGCCTGCTGTACCAAAAATTCGTAATGATCCAGCGCGCCGTGCGAGCCGAGACAATCCAGCCGGTGCAGTTCCAGTTCCAGCGGAAACGTCTTGCGCAACAACAGCCGCCGCAGCGTGGCCTTGCGCATTTGCTTCACATCCTTGAATTGCATGTGCTGCCGCACGCACGCAACAATTTCCTCGATTTGCTTTTTGGGGAAGCGCAGCCGCGTCAAAATCCGTTCCGCCAGCGCCGCGCCGACTTTTTCGTGGCCGTAGAAATGGATTTTGCCCGTGACGGGATCGAGCTCGGCCGTGGCCGGCTTGGCGATGTCATGTAAAATCACCATCCACGGCAGCGATGGATGCGCGCCCGGCGGCAGTTTCTCCAGCATCAGCCGGATGTGCTCAAACACCGTGCCTTCGGGATGAAAATCCGGCGATTGCCCGCACGCAATCGTGGTGACGACCTCGGGCAAAACGCCGGGAAGCAATCCGCTTTGGAGCAGCAAAACCAGCCCCCGCGCGGCGGATGACATCATATTCTCCCTCGCCCCGCCCAAACGGGGAGAGGGCCGGGGCGAGGGGCTTTGAATTTTTCCAGCTTCGGCCTCCTCACCCCGCCCCTCTCCTCCGCCGGAGGAGAGGGAGATATCTTTGCTTGGTGGCGAGAACAATTTGATGAGTTCGTCGCGAATCCGCTCGGCGCTGATGAGTTCGATTTTGGGCGCGAGCGTTCTGACCGCGGCAAAAGTTTGCGGCTCGATTTCAAAATCCAATTGCGCGGCAAACCGCACCGCGCGCAGCAAACGCAAATGGTCTTCGGCGAACCGTTCGCCCGGCGAGCCGATGGTGCGGATGATTTTCGCGCGCAAATCCTTTTCACCGCCGACCCAATCGTGGAGTTTTTGCGCTACCGGATCGTAGAAAAGCCCGTTCACGGTGAAATCGCGCCGCTGCGCATCGGCCTCGGCGTCGCCGAACGTGACCTGCTCCGGATGCCGGCCGTCGCGATAATCCGCCTCGGCGCGAAACGTGGCGACCTGGAATTGATGCCCGCCTTCCAGGACAACCATCACCCCGAATTTTTTGCCGACGGCGACAGTGCGTTTGAAAATTTTTTCGATCTGCTCCGGTCGCGCGGACGTGGCGATGTCGTAATCGTCCGGCTCGCGTCCCAGCAGAAAATCGCGCACGCAGCCGCCGACCCAGAACGCGCCGAAGCCGGCGGTTTGGAGACGATGGACGATTTCAACAGCAGTGGCACGCAGCGGCTTGTCAGTCATTGGTGCTTACGATTTACGATTTACGCGGCGGTTTGGCAAGTAGGACAGGCGTCGCGCCTGTCTCTGAACTTTGAACTTCAATTCCGAAAAAGATGGTCGTTGCCATGAAGGACGATCCATTAGCCGGCAGGATTCATGAAGATGGAGACAGGCGCGACGCCTGTCCTACTGCGCGGATACGCCTGAAGTTTGTGACGGCTTCGTACACGGCGCCAGAATGGCATCACTCATGCCGTGGATGATCTTTTTGTCGGCGGGGTTGACCGTGGCCAGCACGCCGCCGAGTTGCGGTCGCGCCGCGTCGCCTTCGCCAGCCACGAAATAATATGGACACAACCGCACCCGGCCTTTCATCGGCACCACCACATTCTTCTCGAAATCAAACCACTGCGCTTCAACCAGCGCGGGTTTGTGATATCGCTGGAGAACGCGCGGCGACTGCTCGAAGTGTTGAATGGCATCATCCACCGCCTTGGCCCAATCTTCGTGCGACAAATCACTGCCGAGAAAAACCCCGCGTGCGCCCCACGCGTGCTCGGAAAAGCCCGACACTTTCAAAATCAAGTCGCGCTCGCGCTGCGACAACGCCTTGAGTTGCTGCCAGTCCGTCAGGTTCAATTCCGGAATGGCCGCCTGCGGCGGCAGCGGCGCCGGGTCAACGACCCACGTGCAGGGAATTAGTTTTTTCAAACGCGCCAGGAAGCCTTCGCCGAGTTCCTGCCGCCAGAAGTCGTGCAGGTTGCGATTCCATAACAGCGCGAACAGCATTTTCTCCTCGAAAACCGGCTTGGGCGGCGGTGTGAGACGGACGCGTTTTTCGGCGGCCAGTTCAAAAATCTTTTTTGAATTCGGCACGTTGGCCAGGTCGAACAACTCGAAAAAGCGATACACCGCGTCGCCATCGACAAACTCGCTGAATTGTGAATCGTGAACCGTGAATCGTGAGCCAAGTTGTTCGCACAACCAATTCATCTCCGGCCGATACGTCGCCGCTTCCTCCGACACGATGATGTGAACTTGCTTCGCATCACCGAAGATGGATTCAAACCCGCGTAACATCCCGTCCGCAGCGCCGAGCAATTCTATTTTTCGGAGGGGCGAGCTCTGCGAGTCCCCATCTTGATTTGGGCGTCGTGGAACTCCGCCCTCCGAAATTTTTGAATACGTCTGGTTCAGCCACGCCGTCAGCCCGATGCCGCCGGGCACGGAATCCAGTTCTGTAATGCTGAGGCCGGTTTCCGTCAGCAAAATGTCGGGGCGAATGACACGCGGCACATCGTTCTTGAACGCGGGCGAACGCTGGAGCGCGATGAGGTCCGCCGGTTTGCCGAGGTCGAGCCAGCGCGCGACCCAGTCCGGCTGTTCGCCTTCGGCGCTTTTGCGGTACAGCAGGTTGACCGCGCGATAAAATTGCAGCAGCACGCGGCCCAGTGATTCGATTTCCTTCGCCAGATTTTCGCCGAGCGGAAATGGCGTCGGTGAGATGCGCCACTCAAGTCCGGCAAACAGCCCACCAACGGGGAGGGCGTCGCGGATGGACCGCGCGGCCTCCGCCGCAGTCTGGCCGGATAAAGGGGCATCAGCCGTGTTCAAATTCACCGTGACATGGTAGCGCAAGTTCAATTTTCGGCAACGGCTTCTCCAACCACCGGCAGTGCTCAAAAACCGGGATGCGCCGTTGCGCCGTTGTCGGAAAATGGTTTTGGAAAATCTGCTTGACAGGAGCTTGGTAGTACTGGTAGTCGCGCAAACGTGCATTATGAATCTTCATTGAACATAAGCTGAATTGAATTTAACCGCAGCCTACAGCCCGTAGGCGGAACAAGCCGCTCTATGAAAACTCAAAACACCAAAAACTTTCCTCTTGCGCTGGCACCAGCCGCGCTGCTGGCGCTCCATTTATCCATCCTTCAACCGGCACAAGCCGCTTCGTGGACCGCCAGCGGTCCGCTGAACGCGGGGCGCTGGTTTCACACGGCGACTTTGCTGGCCAATGGCAAGGTGCTGGTTACGGGAGGGTGGAACAATGACACCCACTTCCTTTCCAGCGTGGAGCTGTACGATCCGGCCAACGGAACGTGGACGACCAACCGCCCGTTGAACAACGCGCGCCAGTTCCACACGGCGACCTTTTTGCCCAACGGCAAGGTGCTGGTCGTGGGGGGCCTGGGTGCAAGCGGCGCTCTTTCCAGCGCGGAGTTATACGATCCGGCCACCGGCACATGGACAGCGTCCGGTCCGTTGAACGACGGACGTCATTCGCATACGGCGACGTTGTTGGCCGACGGGCAGGTGCTGGTCGTGGGAGGCTCCGATGACACCAAGGTGCTTTCCAGCGTTGAGCTGTACAATCCTTTCAACGGCACCCACACGGTCACCGGCCCCTTGAACAAACCGCGATGGGGACACACCGCAACTCTGCTGCCCAACGGGCAGGTGCTGGTGGTGGGAGGAACTGGTACCAATGGCATTCTCTCCAGTGTCGAACTTTACAACCCGGCCAGCGGAACGTGGATCACGACCAACTCCCTGAATGTCGGGCGCCAATTGCACACGGCCACCTTGCTGCCCAACGGACAGGTTCTGGTCGCCGGGGGCTTTGCCGGCGGCACTTCTCTTTCCAGCGCCGAGTTGTTTGATCCCGCCACAGGGGCGTGGACGGTCGCCAACCCAATGACCGCCCCGCGCCGGCGGCACACGGCCACCTTGTTGCCCGACGGGAAGCTCCTCGTCGCGGGGGGCTTCGACAATTTCAACAACCCGATTGCGGGCGTGGAGTCGTTCGATCCCACCACCGGCACATGGACGCTCCTGCCGGTTGCGATGAACGTCACGCGCGCAAACCACACGGCGACCCTGCTGCCCGGCGGCAAGGTCCTCGTCGCAGCGGGCTATGACGGAGCCGCTGAACTTTCCAGTTCGGAGTTGTACGACCCGGCAATCAATCCCGCCACCGGAGCGTGGACGATGACCGGCGCGTTGAACGCCGCGCGTGACTATTATGAAACGGCAACCTTGCTGCCCAATGGGAAGGTTTTGCTCGCGGGGGGCTCGGGCACTAACGACTTCATTGCCAACTGCGATTTGTACGATCCGGAAAGCGGGACATGGACGAAAACTGGCGCGTTGAACATCCCGCGTTCTGAACATACTGCGACGTTGCTACCCAACGGAAAGGTGCTGGTCGCCGGGGGACGAGGCGCGACCTACCCGAACGAACTTTCCAGCGCGGAACTCTACGATCCGGAAAGCGGGACATGGACGGTAACCGGCTCAATGAATGATGCCCGTTATGACCACTCCGCGACTTTGTTGCCGAATGGCAAGGTGTTGGTCGCGGGTGGCACCGGCATAATACCCGGTGGCAGCAGCCAGCGAATTCTTTCCAGCGCCGAGTTGTACGACCCGGACAGCGGGACATGGACGACGACCGGCAGGCTGGACATCGAACGTTCTATGCACACGGCGACGCTGCTGCCCAATGGCAAGGTGCTGGTCGCCGGGGGCTACTACGAATACGGCACTCATTCCAGCGCGGAATTATACGATCCGATCAGCGGGACATGGAGGTGGACCGGCTGGCTGGCCAGCGAACGCAACGGTCACACGGCCACCTTGCTGCCCAACGGCAAGGTGCTCGTCGCGGCCGGCTATGACGGCTTTGGCACGGGACTTTCCGGCACGGAGTTGTATGATCCGGTCACAGAGTCGTGGACGGCCACCGGCGTGCTGAACACCCCGCGCTGGAATCACACAGCAACTTTGCTGCTTAACGGCAAGGTTATGATCGCGGGGGGCGACGAATTCCTCGGCATCCCATTTTCCAGCGTGGAGTTGTACGACCCGGAAACGGAAACATGGACGGTCACCGGCGCGCTGAACATCGCACGCTTTTATCATACCGCGACGTTGCTGCCCAATGGACAGGTGCTGATCGCGGGGGGCTGGGATGGTTTTAACGTCCTTGCCAGCGCGGAGTTATATGATGTCGGTCTGGGATTCAATCCTGCCTGGCAGCCGCAGATTGCATCGTTAACTCTGATGACCCGTCTGGGTGAGAGCCTGGCTTCACTCGGCAGCCTGAATTTGGGTGACTGCCTGACGTTCAGCGGTTTCCGGTTTCGGGGCATTTCCGAAGCCTCGGGCGGCAACGGTGGCCAGGACTCGCCGTCCGATTATCCCGTCACCCAGTTGCGCAGCCTGGAAAGCGGACAGACCTGGTTCCTGCTAGCCACAAACTGGTCCCCGAATTCGTACACCTCCGCGCCGGTGTGGGGTTTCCCGCCCGGTTACGCGCTGGTGACGGTGTTTGCCAACGGCATTCCGAGCACTAGCAGCGTTGTCAACATCAGTGTTCCAATTCCGACGGTGGCCATTCTGACCGGCGCCCATATACAAACCAACGGCGCGTTTCAGCTCGCCTTCACCAATAGTCCGGGAGCGTTGTTTGGCATCCTGGCGACCACAAATCTATTATTGCCGTTGATCGACTGGACGGTGCTGGGTGGCGTCACGGAAATTTCGCCCGGCCAGTTCCGGTTCATCGACCGGCAGGCGACGAATAACGCGCAATGTTTCTACCGCGTGTTCTCGCCGTAATCTTGGGACTGGTTTTACAGGTATCCAACCGGTGGAGCGAGCGAACCCGTGAGCCGCGATGGAAAGTCGAGCTTCGATCGGTCCGTCAAAGGAAGCGGAGGAAGCCGTTCCGGAGATAATTTTCGCTACGGCGAATTCAGGAGGCCGCGATAAAACATCCGGGCTGAGTTGGTCGTGCCCACAAGGATCCGGAAGGAATTGCTGGAAAATGTATTGGTGCACACCGCCGACCAAGCTGTCAGGTTGGTGGACGATTGGAGGATGTAACTCTGTCCGCCCTGCCCATCCATCCACAATTCCATCAGGTGGGGCGCGGCGTTGGTGCCAACCCGCATTTGAAGTTTTTTGGCGGTGGGCAGCACAAACAAGGTGATGCTCTGGGCCGGGAGCTGGTTGCTGACGGTTCCGCCGGCGCAAGGAATGTCCGCCAGGCGGTTGATGACATTGCTGGCCGTGAGCTGCCAGGCCTGCGCGGTGCCGCTGTTGGCAAAATTGGTGACATTCAACGCCAGCGGGGTCAGCCCGCTGAGGGTCTTGTTGATGACCATGATGGTCAGGGCGCTGTCGTTGGTGCGAATCGCGGCAAAGGCAGAAAGATTGTCCGGGTTGGGCACTGTGGCCGCCACGCTGGTGTCGCCGAAAGCGGATTTGTTGCCGTCATAATTGCGGTACATCTTCATGGCCAGAAAGGTGGGGGTGTTTGTGGCGGGCATCGTCCAACGCGTGGCCAGGTCAAGACCTTGACTGCCAAAGATGCCAAGAATGTCAGCTTGGGCGGTCGCGCCGTTGATGTAAGGTTCGGCCCCCCAGTTGTATTCAGTGATGCCGATCTTCGTGCCGGGATAGTTGGTCGCCACCCAGTTCTTCATCCGGGGAATGAGCGCGACGACGCTGTTGATCCAACTGGGATCCACGTAATTGGTGTCCCAGAACACGCGGGTGGATTGGTTCCGCAACAACTCCGTTGTGGAGTCCACCGCGCTTCCGCTGACGCTGCCTTCCTGCGGATAACAGTGAACGGTGAGGTAATCCAGTAATCGCTGGTGGTTGGTGGTGGAGAATTGATAGAACTGGTTTAGCAGCCAGGGCATATAGTCCCAGCCGCCGTTGGCTTTCCGGTCGGGATAATCCGCCGGGGTGTAGTCTCCGTGTTGGCCGGACCATTGCTGGTCGTAACCGCTGTAAAAATATCCGCTCCAACCCCATTCCTCCGGCCCGCAAACCAGCGCGTTCGGATCGTTGGATTTCACCATGCCCGCGTAGATGAGCATATTGGTCCGGATTTCCTGCATCGTCGGACCCACCGGATGGATATCTTGATGCGTCGAGAACCAGATGCTGTGCTCGTTGTCCATGAGGTAGAAGCGCACGCCGCCATTGGTGGACAATCCCCAACGGTTGGTCAGGTGTTGCACATAAGCCTGCTGGAAGACCACATTGGTGAGGAAATTGGCGTCGTTGCGGTCGTTCCACGTGATGGGCGTGTCGTTGGTGACGCTGATGCCGTTGCCGGCGTCGGGCATCCACGATGAATCGTTGTCGGTTTGCGGACCGTATTTGGCAATGGAATAACTGGCGAGTTTGCCGCGGTTGGAGTCCAGCCTGGGCATCCAGCCGATCATGGGAATGGTGATCATCGCCTGGGCCCCGCCGCACTTGCTGTTGGCCACAAAATCGTCCGCCGACGCGCCGGGCGTGGCGCTCCCATCGTCAATGCTTTCGAAATACCAATCGGCACCGTGGTTGTGCGCGTTGAGCTGCCAGTTGTAGCGCGTCTCGGAGTTGCCCCCGGAACGGTTGATCGGACAATTCAAATCCGCCACTTGGTTCGACGACGCGAAGGCCACGCCGTAAATCAGCGGGCTGATCGCGTGGCGGTTGGCCAGCGCATCAATTTGAATGGTTACACTGGCGTTGGTCGAAGGCGGCTGCGGCGGTCCAGCCTGTAACGCGATATCATCCACATAAAAGGTGGACAGGCTGGCGGACGTATTGTTCCAGATCCAGATGCCATCCAGATTGGGCTGGTTGGCCACACCAAGGGTGGATAGCGGAACGTTGATTTGTCTCCACGTATTCGCCGCCAGAGCAGACAGCACAACGCCGGATTGAATCCCTCCGCTCAGGGTGGCTTCCACCGTCAATACTTGCCCGCCCACCGAACCGCCATTGATCCAAAAGGTCAGGTTGGTGTATGGACTTGAATCAAAAGCGGTGTGTTCAAGATAGAGTGCGGTATAGCCTGCGCAAGTTACACTTATGGAGTCGGAGCCGCCGTGAACCGGACTTGTGTTTGCCAGATTTACCGTTGCCCAACTCCAGTCTGCCCATCCGTTCTGCAATGAATCGGCGTAAATGTTTTGGTTGCTTTGTGCCCGGGCGGGCGGAACGGCAAAGAGGATGAACAGCCCGGACAAACCGGAAAAAACAGCGAGGGAACAGCTTCGCATAAACAACCATCCAAGCAGGGCGTGTTCCAACCCGTCTGGACACTCAGAAACCAAATGTTTACGTTGAAATTGAGGGTGATTTTCGGACTCCGTTTTACACTCATGTCTGAAAATACGGCGGCTCAATACCCTGTAACAGTCGAGGGGACGAGGCTTCGACTGAATTTACGATATGCGATTTATGAAGTCTTTCTCAATTCCTGTGCAGTGCGTAAATCGTATATCGTAAATAATGAGCCTCACATCGGCTGCTGCTCAAGTCCGTAACTGCCCGGTGCCAATGCCCAGCCACTTGTAGCTCGTCAGTTCGTCCAGGCCCATCGGGCCGCGCGCGCCGATTTTGTCGGTGCTGATGCCGATTTCCGCGCCCATGCCGAATTCACCGCCATCGGTGAACCGCGTCGAGGCGTTCCAGTAAACCGCCGCCGAATCCACTTCGGCGAGGAATTGTTTCGCGTGCGCCTCGTTCTTCGTCACGATGCTGTCCGAATGCGCCGAGCCGTATTGATTGATGTGGTCAATCGCCGCCTTCACGCCGTCCACGACGCGCACGTTCAGAATATAATCGTTGTATTCGGTGTAAAAATCCTGCTCGGTCGCCCGCCGGATTTTCGCTGCGGGTTGCGTATGGCGTATGGCGTCAAGCAGCTTCACCGAATCCTCATCCGCCCGCAGTTCAACATGCTTTTCCCAGAGCCGCGTTGCTATCTGCGGAAGAAACTTTTCCGCGATGGCCTTGTCCACCAGCAGCGTTTCCATCGCGTTGCACACGGCGGGACGCTGGACTTTCGCGTTCAACGCAATTTCCCCGGCCATTTTCAAATCCGCGTCGGCGTCCACAAAAACGTGGCAAACGCCCTTGTAATGTTTGATGACCGGCACTTTGGAGCACTCGGCCACGGCGCGAATCAGACCTTCGCCGCCGCGGGGCATGCACAGGTCAATGTATTGCGTGAGGGAAAGCAAAATGGGAATCGCCTCGCGGTCAACCACAGGCACCACCTGGATCGCGTGTTCGGGAAATTTCGCGAGCGCCTGTTTCCCCGCCTCGATCATGATTCGCGCGATGGTTTGATTCGAGTTCAACGCTTCCTTGCCGCCGCGCAAAATCGTGGCGTTGCCGGATTTGAAACAAAGGCTCGCCGCGTCCGCCGTCACATTGGGGCGTGATTCGTAAATGATGACCACCACGCCAATGGGCGTGGAAATTTTCTGGAGCTTCAGGCCGTTGGGCCGGACGCGTTCGTCCAGGATTCTTCCCACCGGATCCGCCAGCGCCGCCACCTCCCGCAAACCTTTCGCCATCGCCGCGATGCGTTTGTCGTCGAGCTTGAGGCGGTCGAGCATGGCCGATGAGAGGCCGGACTTCACGGCGGCGTCCACGTCCAGCGCGTTGGCCGATTTGATGGCGTCGGCGTTTTTTTCGAGCGCGGCCGCCATCGCGAGCAAACACGAATTTTTCTCCGCCGTCGTGAGTTGGGCGAGTTCGCGCGACGCCACCCTGGCCTGTCGGGCCAGTCGCGTCATTTGCTCATTCAAAGTCATGTGACAAGAAGGTAAGCCAAAAAGCCAAAGTGAAAAGTGCGAAGTTTCCAGTGTTCATCGCAACCCGCAACCGTTCTTCCTTCACCGATGATCCGACATTCAGGTCGGATTGACTCTGCAAATATTGCTAAGATGTCGCCAAAAAATGGAGAGCACATTTCGGCTTGGTCGTGCAGGGTCATAACATGATTGCTGGCAGTCAATTGGCGGAACGCCACGTTGAACAAACGATGTCTTCGTCAACTGCCATTACCCTGCGGATTGCCTGGCCTGAGGTCAGTTTTCCGGTTCGAATCATCGCGAAATTGCGTGCCGCAATCAAATCCCGGGTGCCGGTGGGTTATGAGGATGAAACCGGTTTCCATTTCAGCCTGAAAGCGTCCGATTGGTTCTTTTCAATTTAAGGCCGCCGCGCAAACATTTTTTGATGCGCGGTGAGGGTGGTATGAGTTTTGGTTTTTGATTCGGGCGGACAGTCGTTTTTTCAGCGGGATTCTTCATCCCCACCTCCTTGGCGGCTGTCGCCCGAATCGGTTTTCGCAGGCGCGGACAGCAACCCGGTCTGGTTTTTATTCGGGTGGTGGTTGTTTTTCAATGGGCATCCCCTCCCGGCCTCCTTGGCAACCGTGGCCTGAACGAACCGCTTCCGGCCTCAAAAAAGCAAGGCTCTTACTTTGAACCGGATTTCCGCCTTGAAACCCCGCCCTTTTTTGAATCCGCCTTCTCGTTCAACGCATATTCGGACGGGCGGTGAATCGGATAACGGCTCTTGGAGGAAACGCCTCCCCCTTTTCCAATTCGATGCGGCGGCAAAGCCAGTTCCTTGGAAAGGGAGATGTCCGCGCGCAATAATTTTTCAATGATGGCATCCCGGATGAATTGCGAACGGTTCCGGTATCCGGCCGGCCCCAGTCCGGCATCCAATTCCCGGAGGAATTTTTCATCCACGGCAATGGGCAGCAATTTTTGACCTGGTGCGCGCTGATTAGGCATGGCGCTCCATATATACTTCTTTGCCGCCAAAAAAACCAAAATAAAATGTTGACATGAGTATAGATTGAATATAGACACCACACCATGAAGCGTGGCTCAGGGAATAAGCCAAAGGGCAAACTGCTGGCAGTTTGGGTGCCGGGAAAGCTCATGCCGCGGCTGGATCAGGGCGCCAGAAAGGAAGACTCGGACCGTTCCAAATTCGTCCGCAACGCCATCCGTGAAAAACTGGCCCGTCACCGCACTCGCGGAAAATGAACGACCGAACCATGACCGTGCCCCTCCGCAAACCCAAAATCCTGGTCGTTGAAGACCAGCCGGACGTTTTGGCGGCGATGCTTTACCTGTTGAAACGGGTGGGCTGTGAAGCCGTGGGCGCCCGGACCGGGGCGGAAGGAATGCAACTGGCAAAGGACGGAAAATTTGATTTGATCACGCTGGACATTGATTTGCCGGACATCAGCGGCCTGGAACTCTGCCGCCGTTTGAAACAAGACCTTCATTTATGCCGCATACCGGTCATTTTTGTTTCCGGACGTCCGGATGAGGGAAACCGGCAGGGTTGCTTTGAACTTGGCGCCGCCGATTATATCGTCAAACCGTTTGATGTCTCCGTGTTCGTCTCCCGCATCTTTTCCCACCTCAAAACCGCCACGTGACCGCCGCGTGGATGCGATAATCCGGCACGAGTTGGTTGCCGGTGCTGGCGATGCTCGCCGGCAAATCCGCGCCGCCCGGCACCTCTGGCTGGGGAAATGCCTAAAACATAAAGCTCAGGCTCACCTTGAACAGCACCGGCGCGGCCAATTGATTGCCGGTGAAGTTTTGATAGACGGGAAATTCGGCATCCGCGTAAATTTTCACCGGATGAATGTGAAATTCGATCCCGGGCGAAAGCAAAATGCGCTGGTAGCCGGAGTTGTCGGAATCGGCGGCGGCGCCGCTGTCACTGGTCCGCTCGGAAAAAATCACCTGCGCCACCGGTGAAATCCTCACGCGCCCGAGCGAAAGCCCTTTGTAATCAATTCCGGCCGCCGTGTCCAATTCGACGCCCGGACGATATTCATCCTGGATCAGCGCCGGCACATCCAGTTGCAATTGCACAAACCAGTCCCATTTTTGGTTGCGATCCAGATTATCGCGATAAAAACCGCCCAGCAAAACATCCGTGCTGCCCGTGCCGATTTGGGTGTCACGGTCAACCACGTCAGAGTCGAACGTATGACTGCCCGTCGGCAATTTCAGTCCGAACGTCACCCCGGCGGACAAATCGGCAAAAAATCCGGTGTAAATGCCTTCCAGCCGGATGTCGCCAAACTGGCTCCAATTTCGCGACACGATGTCGCCCGCGTCGTCCTTGGTTTTGAAGTAACGAAAATCGTAGGGCACTTCGGCCTGAACGCCCCAGCTTCGATTGAACATGTATTGCAGGCCCAATGTGACAAAGTCCGTCTCAATTTTCTTGTCATCATTGTTCGCCGCCGGCGCTTGCGACGTGCCGCTCCAATTGCGGTTCTGATCCTGATAGTCATATTGAAGGAAAGCCATTCCGCCTTCGCCGCCGGGAAACATTGAACTGGTGCCCACGTCAAAAACGCCGCATCCGCACGCGCACGCATGAACCACCCCGGGCGCGAGCATTCCGGCCAACAAACCGCAACTCACTTTTAACATTGCTGCCGAATTAAATTTATTTTTCATCCTCAAAATTCAAATTTCCTTGGAAACAATCATTCATCCTAGCTGTTGCTTCTGACAGGCGGTTAGGAATCAGCAATCCAGACCAGCGTGCCGCCCCGCAGTTTGTCGTAGAGCGGAATCAAATCTGCGTCGGCGAGATGAATGCAGCCGCACGACATGGGCCGGCCAATCGTCGTCTGGTCGCCGGTGCCGTGGATGTAAATGTAGCGCGCGTGGGAATCCACGTCGCCGCCGCGGTTGAAACCGGGTTCGAGTCCTTCCAGCCAGAGAATGCGCGTGGTGATTTTTGCGTCCGGCATTCCCTGCCACGTGTAACCCACCGGTCGGCGGCCCTTGAAAACCGTTCCCACCGGCCAGCCGCCGCCGATTTTTTCCACGACGCGATGCAATCCCAGCGGCGTGCCGTTCGAGCCGGCGACCTGGCTGATGCCAAAGCGGGAAGTGGAACAGCGAAAAATTTTGACGCGTCTGTAGCGGCGGTCTGCGACCGCCGGTGAATTCGAAGGAAATTTCCTTTTTGAGCGACGGTCATAGACCGCCGCTACAGTTCGTTCAAAGAGCGAAACGGTTTGGTTTGCGACGCTGACGATGAGGACGAAGGGGGTTGGAACCACCCCCTGTATTTTGCATGCGAGCAAAAATTTTCCGAATGGGCTCGTTGGTGTAGTCATTGGGAAATCGCCGGCGGGACGCCGGCGCTACTTTAATTTCTTCACGAGCACCTTCGAGTTGCGTCCGCTCTGCTCGTATTTTTCGCGGCGGGCGGGCGGCAAATCGTTGGGCGTGCCCTCGGCAAAACCGCCCTTGGATTGAAAATACGTGAACGCCTGCGTGGAAAGCGTGATAAGTTCGCCCAAGTCCATTTCGCGCGCCTTGCTTTCAATGAACTGAATCAGCTTCCGCCCGATGCCCTGGTTTTCATACGACGGGTTGACGTAAAGGCACGCCAGTTCGCCCTTTTTCTGTTCGGAGTAAACATGCAACGCCACGCACGCGACCGGATTTTTATCAATCTCGAAGAGGTAATAATCGCCCAGGCTTTTCTCGATGCTCGCCCGGGTGCGTTTGACCAGTTCATCCGCCTCGACCGCCGCCTTGGTCAGCAGTTGAATCGCCCGCACGTCCTTTTTCTTCGCGGGCCGGATTTGCTGGTATTCGTTGGCGTAAATGAGCGTGCCGATGCCGTCGTTGGAAAAAACTTCCGCGAGCAGGCCTTCGTCCACCTTGCCATTGATGATGTGAACGCGCGGAATTCCGGCCAGGCACGCGAGCGCGGCGTGCTGCGCCTTCGAGAGCGTTTCCGGCGAAAACCCGGCGGCATTTTGCTGCAACAGCTTTTGCAATTCCGCCACGAGCATCTGGCGGATGAGCTGG
>Ga0116107_1001109_pt1 | contig 17101 bp, 21 predicted proteins | sample June2015DPH_6_10_FD_88969 | JGI IMG/M metagenome (GOLD analysis project Ga0116107, IMG submission 88969) | Peatland microbial communities from SPRUCE experiment site at the Marcell Experimental Forest, Minnesota, USA - June2015DPH_6_100 | ecosystem: Environmental > Terrestrial > Soil > Wetlands... | reverse complement strand
GCGCGCGGACCATGTGCATCCACTGGGTACTGGCGATGGAGGGCCCGGGCATTGATCGAGATCGACTGGCATGTCCTCGGCGACTGGATCCCGGCCCTACAGGCCATCATCTCCGGGCTCCAGATGGACGCATTCACTGCCTACGCCGAGACCTCCGAGGTGGTGGCGCGCCATTCCCTGGATCTCTACCGGGGGTATCTGCTGGGCCAGCCCCTGCCGAACGGGGCCTCCATCCAGCATCCGGCCGGAGTCCTGGCGAAGGGGGCGCAGTTGACCTCCAAGGCATTCTTGGACTACTACCTGGAGAATCCCATCTCCTATGCGGAGGCGGTGGAGAAGGGGGTCCAGCAGCGGGACCTGAAGGACATGCTGCCCACTTCCAAGAAAGCCCGGCGGGCCAAGGACGGGAGCCTCTACCTGATCATCCCCTTCCGCCATGGGACCCCCGGCACCGTCGGTCTCCACCCCATGCCCGCCCGCGTCCACCAGATGGCCCTGGAACTCTCCCGCTCCAAGGTGACCGGGCACCGGAAGGAGATCTCCGGGACCGGCTTCCAGGTCACCCGGAACGTCTACAAAAATAAGGCCGGGAAGTCCACCTGGGGGACCTCCCTGACGGTCAAGCAGCTTCAGGATGCGGGCCTCCCCTTCATCGCCCAGAACCGCTATGCGGGGATGTACCGTTTCGGGAACAAGCGGCACACCAGTTACATCACCTTCCGGGTCATGTCTTCGAAGAGTCCGGGCTGGGTGGTGCCGGCGCGGCCCGGGATCTGGGCGGCGCGCACCGCGGTTCAGGTGGCACTGGAGGATGGGAAGGATCTACTTGCCCAGGCCATGCTGGACGACCTCATGCGGCTCGGCGGCCTCTAAATCCGTTCGAAGGCGAAGAAAGCCGCTGCACCACCAGCTGCGTTGGTCCCGTAGGTCATGGAGATCACGTCCCCAGCTTGCAGCTTCCCGGCCCAAAGGAAGGGATAAAGATAGAGCGCCCCGGACGCATTGCCGGATGGCCCGATCACGGCCCCGTTCAATTTAACGGTGTAGTCTGAAATGATATTTCCGCCGCCTAATTGCTGTATAACACCCGTTATTTTATAATAGCCGTCCTTGAAAATGACAATATCCCCAGAGCCGTTTGTCTCCGGCCCGTAGCCGATATTGCTATAGGACGATGCCCCTCGCCAATCCAGATGGGTCGCAACGCCTCCCGTCCCGGCCAAGGCAATCTCGATAAAAGAAGCGACTGGCATGTGTTGGGTCGCCAGTTTAGCCAGGTCCAGCATGGTGGCTGCCTGGAGGGAGAAAACCCCATGATCCAACGTCCCGAGGACCACACCAAACTGGGCACTCGTGGTGGGCTGCGCGATCGGGTTAAAGAGCAAATCCTCGGGCATGTCGTTGGCCGTGGCGACCTCGAATTCATAGATGGGGTCCATGGCGCTGATATAGTTCCCAGTCGGGTGCGCGTCAACGTCGAGGGGGCCCTGGACCCATTTCCACCGTGCTACCAGAAGCTGGTATGGGTTAGCGGTGGCGTCCTGGCTCACCACGGCGATCGGGGAATCCTCAACGAAATTAAAGGAACCCTGGCCTTGTATCCATCGGGTCTTCCAGGCCCAGATCCCCAGGTCTGCATCCTGGGTCAAGGTCACGGTGATGCTGTTCCCGGGTCCGGCGCTCTGGCTGAAGGTAGGAGCGATGACGAATCCCGGGCGGCTGACCGCGGCCTTGGCGATCGTGGTGTCGTTGATGTAGTCGCCATAGAGGGGGTTCAGGGTTCTGGCCATGGCGTCCTCACGGGAAGTGGGTTTGAGTGGGTGTCAGGGTGGCGACTTTCCGGTTGCCGGCGGCCCGCACCCGGTCCACCAGCAGGTTGATCTGGCTGTTCACGGCCTCTGAAATCTCGATCGGCAGGCGCACGATGAAACAATTCCAAGTCGAGGTCACCGCATAAACATGGGACGGGGAAAGGCGCAGGCCATCATTCATCCGGTGCTGATCGTTCAGGCGCAGGTTGATGGTGGCAAAGAAGCTCGCCGCGTCCAGCACCACCGTGCCGGTGATCCCGAGCAGCTGATCGATCAGCAGCCCCATGCCCATGTTGGTCGTGCCCGGGATCATCACGGCCTGGGGAATCCGCTGGGCATAGGAAGCGTCCGTTTCCCCTGCATTCCTGGGCACCTGGAGCATGCTGCCCCACCAGTCCAGGAAGGTCCCGGCCGCCCCGTCGTCCGGGTCTGCCTCGGGCGCAAAGGCCCAGTAGGCGGCCTGGGTGGTGTCCCAGGAGTCGGCCGCGATGGGATTGCCGGAGGCATCGTGGGAGGCGATCCGCCCCATGATTGCCCCCTCCTGAAGCTGCTGGATGGCATTGGCTACCTGGGCCTCGTGCCCTGGGACGTCCCCAGATGCCACCGGGGGGTCCACCACGGTGCCGATGTAGGATAGGCTCGCCCAGGCCGTACTCCCATCCCCAACCTTGAATTTCAGGGTGTCAGACTCGATCCCCAGGGTGTTCATGGCCAGCACAGGATTGTCCGTTGTCCACGCCGCCGCTGTTCGTGGGGTTCCCAGGGTGGCGATGGGATTGCCGGCGATCGCCGCGGCCATGAGGCGGATCCGGCCCATGCGGGGGCTCCCCTTCAGGGGCTCGGGGAGCGGCATGGTCGTCGCCATTCGCTGCTGCACTACGTCAATGCGGGCCATTCTTTGATTCTACCCTTCCGGGAGGTCCCTAATCCAATAATTGCATGGGGGCACCTTATGGAACTATTCAGCCACTCTGTCGGCGCCTCAGAATACACTCATCGCATGGCCTCCCCCGTCTGGAAATCCTACGCGGCCCGCCCTCTGGGGATCGGCGGGGCGGCTCAGTTCTGCGGTTGGGCACACCATGGGAGCGAAGACCCGGCCGACAAGGTCCTGGCCGTGGCCGCACTGGCGGCCCCGACGGGAGTTTCCTGGGGTGATCAGACCGCAGTCCAGGTGGACCTCCCGCTGGGGAAGAACGGATTGACCTTCCGCCAGGGCCTTGCCGCGGGGCCTCTCGTCGCCTCCTTCTTTGCCCAGACTGCTGCCGGCTGGCAGGCCGGACCCGCGGTGGCCCTGGACCTCGCGCCTACCTGGGTCGCCGAGTTCGATTCGCCGAAGCCATGGGCCATCGATACCCTCAAGGAGATCGAGGCCGATTCCCATCCCCTGGGCCTGGATACACGCCTGGAGGTGCGGGGCTCCTATCCCCGGGATGACATCCCCCTGCCCTGCCTCTCGGTCCAGTTCGAGGCCAGCCCCCAGGCCCAGAAGCTGCTCGGGAACCTCGCACAAAGCCTCGCGGTGCAAACAGAGGAGCAGCGGATTCCGTGGGACGTCAGCCTCACCATGCAGGTCTGGTGTGAGACTCCGGAGGATCGGGAGATGCTCGCACCCTGGTTTGGCTCGGCCATGCAGGTCCTGAGCTATCTGGCCCCATTCGGGAACCTGTCAGAGCCCGGCTACCAGTTCCAAGAGAGCGAAGATTTCTCCCGGCAGTTCATGGAAAAACCGATTTTTTTGATCACCGGCACCCTCACGGGCATCGTCTGGTCCAAGCTCACCCTCCCGGCCCGGAACTGGGTCGGCCACCTCACCGTCTAGGGGACCCCATGGACATGGTCGGCATCGTCCTTCCCAGCGGCCGGATCACGGACATCCCCGGGGTGTATCCGAACGGTGGACCGGGCGGGAGGGTCGCCATTCCCACCCCCTTCTCCATCGCCTTCGATCCTGACGTCACCCAGTTCGCCACTGCCTACATCATGGCGGTGGACGGGTCACAGGGATATGGGAACGTCATCGTGTCCGACTGGATCGCCAATTCAGACCAGCCGGTGTCCTGGTCCTGGCAGGTCACCAATGGGACCTTGAACAACTGCACCACTTCCATCCCCGGGGGGGGAGCGCCTTACACCAGCCAGCCCGTCACCATGGAGGACACGGGCAGCACCAACATCAGGGCCACCGGCCAGCTGACCATGCCGTGGGGCGGGGTGGGCCAGACCTTCACCGTGGCGATCACCGCGTCCAACGGCTCCACCTCGGAGACCATTTCCCAGGACATCCTGGTGGTGCAAGCGCCTTTCAACATCCAGGCCGACCCGACGGGGTCTTATTCCTTCGATGGGGACCAGCTACTGGATTCCGGGGGGAATCCGGTTGCCGACAATGCTATCGCCATCACCGTGCGGATCTTCCGCCGGCTCGGCATGACTGATCCTATCGACGTGACCATCAACCCCAATAGCGACAATCCCATGTTGTCTGGGAATGGGGATTCTGGTGACCTGGGCGGGGTTTCACTGGTCCAGTGGGGCTCCGCCACGCTGGCCGGAGCTCCGGATGAATTCACCCTCAACTATGTCTGCCCGACCGCGGCGGCTTTCACCCCGTTCAATGCTTCCCTTTTCGCCACCACGAATGTCTCCACGCCATCCGTGCCCGGGGAACCATCCATCTTTAACTGGTCCTCCAACTTCACCGGCTGGCAGCTTTCCTCCTAGGAGGCTCCCAGTGTTCCTTCTCCCCCTTAACCCCTTCCCTCGGAGGCCCCCATGCCCCAGCAAGGAATTCTCGTGGATGGGACGCTCACGCTCATCCCTGGGGTTTATCCCCACGTCGATGTGTCCGCGATGACCCCGCCGGCCCTGGGAGTCACCGGAATCCTTGGGGTCATCGCACCCAGCGATGGCGGCCTCCCGGACACCATCTACACCTTCACCAACTACGACGATGCGGCCAAGATCATCCGCGGGGGCCGGCTCCTGTCCTACCTCCAGCGCATGTTCCAGCCCTCTGACGATCCCAACGTGAATGGCTCCAGCTACGTGAAGTTCATCCGCGCCAACCCTTCGATCGCCGCCGCCACCCTCTCGGTGCCGACCACCAATTCCCACCCGGTGGCGGTCAAGGCGCTGGACGCCGGGGCCTGGACCAACGGCATCCGGATGACCATCACGGTCTCCAGCACCCCCTCCACTTTCGTGGTGGACCGGGCTTCCTCGCCGGTCTACTACTATCCCAAGACGGTGCTGGTGGAGGACATCCCGGACAACCTGAGCTACACCTACACCCTCCAGCATGGGATCAACGTCACCGCCCCGTCCGGAAGCGCCTTGAAGGTGGACTCCACCCTCGCGGAAGTCAGCCTCTCGAACAACGGCTCCCTGGTGGAGATGATCCCCTTCTCCCAGGTCCCCACCCTGGCGGATCTGGTGACCTGGATCGGCAACCACACCGGTTGGGCCGCGACCGTGGTCGGGCCGGCCTACCTGCCCACTTCGGCCCTCAGCGACAACACCTCGGCCCCGCCCACGGTGGCGAACCTCGCCATCTTTTACCCGGCGGAATCCGGCGCGCTGGCCTACCTGCTCCAGACCTCGAACCCGGTCATCACCGCGACCACCCCGGCGGTCTCCGATTCCCTCCCGGCCCTGCTCCAGACCTACCTCTCGGGCGGAGCCGGCAAGGGCTCGGACACCATCAGCACCGATCAAGTGACCGCGGCGCTGGCCATCGCGGCCACCACCCGCATGGACCTGCTCTGGGCCCAGACCTCGGATCCTGACTGCCAGCGGTTGATCGCGGACCACTGCGCCAACATGAGCACGGACATCGCCCGGAAGTTCCGGATCGGCGTCCTTGGGGTCAACTTCGACAATTCCAGCCCCTTCGATGGGGCGGTCTCCGGGGCCTCGGACAACGACAACGCCATCACCATCGCCGCGGCCACCGCCGCCAGCCTGGATGGCCCGGTCTGCCTCTGCTTCAACGGCACCACGGTCGCCAACCCGGTGACCGGCGTCCAGGAGAACCTGGGTGGCCTGGGCCTCGCCGCCCAGGTGGCCGGCATGAAGAGCGGGACCCCGGTGGGCATGCCACTCACGAACAAGACCGTGTTCTCCACCGGGACCGAGTTCGCCAACCTCACCGATGCCCAGAAGACCGCCATCCTCCAGCAGGGGATCCTGGCGGCCTTCTACGACGGGGACGAGGGCGACACCAAGATCCTCCAGGCCATCACCGTGGCCCAGTCCACCAACCCCATGCTGCGGAACCTGCACGGGGCCTACATCGTCCAGGAAATTGGGCGGGTGGAGATGCGGGTCCTGGCGAAGTATGTGGGGTTCCCGCTCGACATCGGCACCGGCAACCTGATCAAGATGGACACGGCCAAGATGCTGGATGCTTCCAAGCTGTCCGGCTCCAACCCGAACGGATTCTTGACCGAAGGGCGCAAGGCGGACGGCACCGTGGTCCCGGCCTGGGAGGGGCTCTCGGTCTCCGGGGACTCCACCACCGGCACCTGGACCATCCGCGTGATGCCGCATCCCATCGGGGAGACGGACTTCATCGTGGTCATCAACAAGCTCACCCCTGCCCCGATCGAACTGTGAGGTGACCCATGGCAGCCCTTGACCAAGCCCTTGTGATCGGCGGCCATACCGCCAAGATCCTCATCGATGGCCAGGACATCGGATTCTTCTTCGACCTGACGTTCTCCACGGAATACGGCCTCCAGGACGTCCCGGTCCTGGGCCAGACCACCGTGGTGGAGCACCAGCAGACGCGCTTCATCGTGTCCTGGGAGGCCCGGAAATACTTTATCCGGCAGGAGGTGATCAACCCCAGCCAGAGCACCGGGCTGCTCCCGATCAATGCCGCGGACGCCCTCCGGCGGGCCACCTTCGATCTGTCCATCCTGGATAACGTGTCCGGGCAGGTCATTCGGACCCTGGAATCCTGCACCCTGGCCAACGGCTCCGCCGGCTTCTCCGCCGGCCAGCTGGTGAGCCAACGGATTTCCGGCCGGGCCATCGACACCCGGACCAGCGGCCAATCCCTCGGGTAAAGCCCAAAATGGGGTATTCTCGTAGCAGAGGTGCCCCATGGGACAATCCTTCTCTGAAGTTCTCACCCGAGCCGCGCAGTTAGGCGGCCCTGGTGCTGTCCGACCGGTGACCGACGCGGAACTGTTCAAAATTCCCCATTACGAGGAAGACTTCGGCTCTGACCGCTTCCCCGCCTTCAATGGAAAGGTGGTGCTCCGGTATCCCTCCTTTGGGGATGAGGTCGATATCGACCGGTTGGCGGTGGTGTTGGGCGGCACCAACACGGCCCGGATCCTGGCGGCTATCCAGGTCTGCCTGGAGAGCGCGCCGCCGATCTGGTGGCGGCCGAACGAGGAGAAGCGCGCCATCGAGCCGGCGGTGGACCGAATGCCCGACGGCCCGGGGTTGCTCGGGCTTTATTCGAGGTGGATCCGCTGGCGGGACACGTTTCGCTTCGAGCCTGCGGGATCTGGTGTTTCGGGAACCCAGTCGCAGGCAGCGACTCCTCTGGGCAGCGGCGAAGGCTCTTTCCCTTCCCCCGCTTGATCCGAGAGTCTCGGCCTTGGCGGAAGGCCAGCTTGAATGGGCCGTGCTCATGGGCGACCCTGGCCGGCGGCAGGAGATCGTCAAAGAGCAGGAGAGCCTCCGGGACCAGGAGGCCGTCGCCCTGTCAGAATGGATGCGGACGCATATGCGGGGGTGACCGGTGGATGGCTCGGATTTCGAGGACCTGCTCACGGGTGAATTGTCCGCCTCGGTCCGGTGGCAGAAGTCCATTCCCTGCCCCTGCACCGACGCCCGTGGCTACGCTGACCAGATCTGCCCGATCTGCTATGGCATTGGGATTTCCTATGGGGCGACCTCGCCGCCTTTCCGATGTGGCCTGATCGCCCAGAATGCCAAGGTCCGGGCAGCTTTGATGCAGACGATGGGCCCGGGTGGGGTGGGAGAAAGCGTCCTCGTGCTCCCCTACTCCGCCCCCTGCTACACAGAAATCCGGGACGGCGACCGGATCTGGGATGAGCGAGTGGCCGAACGCTACCGGGTGGTGCTCACGCCCGGGACCCAGATCACGTTGCCCTTCGGCTACCGGGGTCTGACCGCCCTGGTGCGGTCCTCCGACAAAACCAAACTGCTCCCGGTCGAGCCGCCGGTCCTCCAGGAGCTCAGGGTCGCCCAGGTCACGGTCCCGACCACCCTCTCCTTCTATGCCCCGCGGGGGTATACGGTGGTGGCGGATATGTCCCAGGTCAGGTCCTTCGGGGAGGGATTGCCCCGGAAGCTCTCCTTGTCCCTGCTGGACGCGTCCCTGCGCTCGCCAAGGGCGGCCCAGACCATTCGGAGGTAGACCATGCCCGTCTCAGAACCCCTCCGCCTGGGCGACAAGCTCCGCCAAGCCATGATCGAGGCCCAGCAGGTCCTGGAGAGCACCGACCTCCGGGGCAAGATCAAACTGGACATTCAGACGAGCGGAGCGCCCGTCGCCGAGGCGGAAGCGGCCATGGACCGGACCGAGGCCGCGGCCAAGAGCGCGGTGGAGGCCGGCGGGGGTGGCGGCGGAGGGGTTGGGGTGCTCGCCGAGGGGCCCCTGTCGCCCATGAACAAGATGGCCGACGCCATGGAAAAGCTGATCAAGGCCCTGGAGGGGGTTCCGGACGCTCTGGACCGCCCCGCCCGCCGCCGCAAGGCTGCCGCTGGGGAACCGCCCGCCGATGATTCCTCTCCCTACATGAACCCCTACCTGCTCACCGGGCTGGTGCAGAACCCTCTTGGAACCATGCGGGGGATGGGCACCAGCGCCCTCCTGGGCGGCTCCGGGATGGGGGTGAAACCTCCCGGGTGGCTCCAGGAGATGTTGGCCGGATCGTCCGGGGAGTTCAGTATCGGGAAGGCTTTGGGAGCCTCCACACTGGGCGGAGAGGCGGGGGCAGCTGCCTTCATGGCCCCGGCCCTGATCGGTGCTGCTGGGGTGGGGACCTTCGCCACCGCGGCCATGGGCACCTTCCACTTCGAGAATAAGATCGCCCAGGACCGGGCCCGGGATGCGGAGGCCCGGGTGAACGACTTCCGATTCGGGAACGCGGCCGGGTTCAACTGGCGGGGTGCCACCTGGGGTGGAGGCGGCTTCCAGTCCCGCAGCGACATCGACGTAGGTGATATCCGGGAACTGGTCCAAGGGGCCGGGGTGGGCTTCCAGGGGCTATACAACCGAGGCCGGTGGCAGATGATGGGGGGAAGCGACTCAGGGGCACAGGGGGGCCTCCAGAGCGCAGTGAATACCGCCCTGAACATCGGTTTGGGCCCCGGACAGGTAGGCGGGATCCTGGGGGCGGCCACCCGGGCCGGGACCATCGACATGAACGCCGAGGGTGGTATCCAGCAGATGCTCCGGTTCCTGGGCCTGATCGAGACCTGGACGGCCAAATCGGCGGCCTATGGCCTTTCCACCTCCGAGGCAATGTCGGCCATGGCCATGGACTCCAGGGCGCAGGCTGCCAGCGCCCACGGGATGGTCACCGCCCAGGCGGAACGGACAATGCTCTCCATGCGGTCCAATATCATGGCTGGGATGCCGGCAGGAATGGAACGGGTGGGAACGGACATGGCCCTCAATGCCTTGGGCACTCCCTCCGGCTCGGACACCCAGACCGTGCTGGAAATGAACACCTACCTGAAGGGCGACCGGCTCACCACCGAAGGGGAAGCCTGGGCCAACGAGGCGCTGGGGGAGGACGTTGTCAAGCAGATGCGGGCCCAGTATGGGGCGGCGGCAGACACCTTCATCGCCCACGCGGCGGTCCAGACCCGGCTCGGGGGGATGCGCGGCAAGGCGGCGGCGGCCCGGCAGATGCAGGCCGGGGGGGCCAGCGCCATGCAGGCGGCCATGGTCCTGTTCGGAGGCGACACGGCCGGCGCGGCGGTGGCCATGGGGGCCCTCCAGCGGGGACATCTTCCGGGACACCGCGGGGAACCGGGAGGGCGGCGTCCAGGGGCGTGGGATTGGCGATTTACGCACCATCGAAGCCGGCGGCGGAGCGGCAGCCCCCGACGGAATGCAGGCGGAGATCGCCCTGCGCCGGACTGCTGACGTCATGACTGCGGCCAGCGGGGCTACTGCCAATTTCGCCACCGATATTGCCGAGGCCGATAACGCCCTGAAGAATTTCAATCGGACGCTGATCCATGGTTTGGGCGGCCAGATGTCACTTGACCATGACGGTCCGGTCCTACCGCCTTAAAGTAGGGCTTAGAGCGCCACCCAGGCCACCCGGACGAACCAGCCGATGACCACGCCGGCCCCGCCCCAGAACCACTTCTTCGCCTTCTCGCCGTGGATCTGACTCGCCTGGGCCTGGACGACCGTCTTTTCATCCGCCACGGCCCCCTGGAGGGCGGCGACCTGCTCCTCGCACTTCTGCTCCGCCTGGGCCCGGGCCGTGTTCTCCTGGCGCAGGGTATTCCCTTCCTGGGCTTGCGCCTCGTTGGCCGCCTTCAGCTGGACGGTTTCGGCCGCCATGATGGTGTTCTGGTCGGTAAGGTCCTGGATCTTCTCCACCGCCGCCGGGTAGGCTTGGCCGTCCTGGATCAAAGCCATCATCGAGCGGGCATCCCCGATCCCGAACCCGAGTCCTCCGTTCTGGAGGGGGTCCGCGGCGAACCCGGCCTGCTTGTAGTCGGCTATCAGCCCCACCTGATCCGCCGGCAGGCTGGCGACGTCCACGGCCGGCTTGGTCGCCGGCAGCTTGGCCAGCTTGGCCTGGGCCGCCGCGACCTGCTTGTCCAGGGCGGCTGCCTGATTGGTGGCGGCCACCGCCTTTTCCTGCCATTCGTTCGCCTTGTCCGCAAGGGCGTCCGCCTGGGCCTTCAGGGTGTCCCGCTCCTTGGCGAGCTCCGCCGCCTGGGCTTCGGCTGCGGCCTCCTTCTGCTGGGCTTCCTGGATGACCTTGGCGTCCGAAGCCTGGGTCAGGCTGATGCAGGCGTAGCTGACCCCGGCCACCACGGCCAGGGCGATGAGGACTTTCATGAGGGTGGTCATCGTTTTGCCCTTCCTTGGATGGTGGTTCGGTTCTCTGCATTATGGACAAGGTAGCTGCGGGTCTGGGCGGCATTGGCCGTCCCGGTGATGCGGGGGAGCGCCTGGAGCCACGCCGCGGCCCCTGGGAGGCCCATGGAGGCCGCGAGTCGCTGTGCCCTGAGCACCGACCCCAGGCCGGCGTTGTAGGCTCCCAGGGCCGGGTCCAGGCCCTTGGTCCGGGCCTCGATCCAATTCATGTAGCGGTTCTGGGTCGGGATGAAGGCGTTCGGATCCTGGGGGCTGGCGGTGGGCGGCTTGGCCCATTCCTTCCAGGTCGCCGGTTCGAACTGGGCCGGCCCCAGTGCCCCGGTTGGACTGTGGGCGGTGAGGTCGAAGCGGCTTTCCGCCTGGACCTGGGCGGCCAGGTCGATCCACCGGGCCCCGTCCACCGCCTGGAAGATGGCCTGCCACGGCACCACCTCTCCCGGGGCCGGCTTGGTGGGCGCGCCCCAGGCCACCTGGGCGAGGATCACGGCCGCGCTCATGATGGTCGCCGCCAGGAGGAAGCGCATTTCTCCCCTCACCGGAGGATCGCTCCGAGCAGGCCCAGGACGAAGGCCAGGAGCAGGGAGGCCAGGATCAGGCCCCCGTTTCCGGTCTTCCTGGCCTTGACCTCGGGAGAATCATCCGGATCCCAGGTCATCAGGGTCCGGCCGGCCTCGGAATGGCTGAAGGCGTGGAACACCACCAGCGCGCCCCCGACTGCCAGCAGCGTCACCGGGCAGGCCAGGACCAGCCGGCCCAGGGCCAGCCGGGCCAGGAGGATGATGTCCCAGGCTGGATGCTCGGCGGCCACCACCTGGGTGGCGGCAATCATGGCCAGGATCAGGACGGCTCCCACTACCAGGAAGGAGAGGTAGAGGACCAAGCTGATGACCCGGCGGCGGTCTGGCTTCTCCAAGTGGAAAGGCGGGGTGAATAAGTTCCTGATAGGACTCAACATGGGGCCTCCATTCACTCTGTCCTGAAACGGAAGAATTTCCACTTGCGGCGGAATGATCTAAGGGTAACATGGAATTACTCGCAAAGGAGGCGAACATGCCCGAAAAAGGGCCGACATCGGCCCCTCTTCTCTCCGTGGAGAAACTCCACCTCGCCCTGCTGGACCGGCACGCAGCGGCCAAGTTATTCCCTGACCGGGACAAATACGTGGGGGCCAGCGAAGTTGGCTCCTGCCTTCGCTACGTCGCGTGGCGCAAACTGCACCCAGAGCACCAGTTCGACGCCAAGGCCGCGGGCCGGATGCGGGCCGGGCAGGTCCTGGAGAACGAGTTCGTCCAGCTGGTCCGGATGGTGCTCGGCGGGCTGGTCCGGGAGACCGGCCAGTTCCAGGCCGAGCAGACGGTCGAGGACGCCCCCCTCCGGTGCCACCCTGACGGTCGGCTCATGCGGGAGGCGTTCGCCCAGGTCCTGGCCTCCGGGCTCCGGATCGTGGTCCTGAAGCGGGACGGCACCCGGGCCTACATCGATGACCTGCCGCCCGGCGACGGGGTCCTGGAGATCAAGACGGGCTCCGCCTGGGTGGTCAAGTCCTTGTCCAAGTCCGGGCTCTCCCCGCAGTATCACGCCCAGACCCAGGTGGAGCTTGGCTCCAGCAATGCTCTCTGGGGCATCCTGCTCATGGGCTCCCGGGACAATCTCGCCGACATGGAGGTGGTCTTCCTGGAGTTTGATCCGGAGGAATACGCCGGCATGAAGGCCCGGGCCCGCATCATCATGGACACCGTGGACAAGATCAGGGAGGGGATCCTGGATCCTGTCCTGGGCCTCCCGGAGCCGGAGGTGGAGCGGGGCTGGTGCTCGTCCTGCCCCTGCGCGGATTCCTGCCCGGCCATCATCGAGCAGCAGGCCAAGGCCGGCACCAAGAACCTCATCCCCCCGGACCAGATCGCCGAGTTCGAGGCCATGGTCGAGGAATACCTCGAGACCCAGCCGGCGGCTGACCGCTACGCGGACGTCAAGGACCTGCTCAAGAAGCGGGCTGAGGCGCTGGAACTGGCCGCGGCGGCCCTGCCGTCCGGAACCCTGATCAAACTCTCCCCCCGCAAGGGCCGGACGACCTACGACGCCGCGGTGCTGAAGAAGTGGCCCGAAGTGGAGAAGGCCGCCCGCCGGCAGGGGGATCCCTACAACATTCTCAACGTGGAGCCGCCCAAATGAGCGCACCTACCGCGAAGGTGGAAACCTTCAACCCGAACAAACCGGCCGCTTCGGTCGGCGAAATCAGGCGCTTCCTCACCGCCAACGCCAACGCGATCAAGCGGGTGGCCCCCCAGGCCATGAACCCCTTGCGGATGGTCGCAATCCTGGGCGCGGCCATGTCCAGGAACCCCCTCCTGGTCAAATGCACTCCGATGAGCTTGCTCCGCTGCCTCACCCAGGGGGCCGAGCTCGGGCTGGAGGTGGCCGGCGGCCTCCAGGAGTTCCATCCGGTCCCCTATTGGAACAGCGACCTCGGGGCCTACGAGGCCCAGGGCCTGCCCGGCTATCCCGGGCTGATCAAGCTGGTGCTCCAGACGGGGTCCGTGGCCCGGATCTATGCCCAGGCGGTCTACGAGGGCGACACCTTCGACTTCGCCCTGGGGGACAAACCCTTCCTGATCCACAAGCCAGCCCTGGAAAACCTGGGCATGGTCATGGAGGACGAGAAGATCAGGGCCTTCTACGCGGTCGCCTTCTTCAAGGACGGGGGAGCCCAGTTCGAGGTGATGGGCAAGCCGGCCGTGGACGCCCTGAAGAAGCGGGCCCTGGAGAAGAAGAAGAACACCGAGCATTCCCCCTGGAACACGGACTACGTGGAAATGGGCCGGAAGACCCTGATCCGCCGGATCTCCAAGGTTTTGCCCAAGACCCCGGCCCTGGCCCGGGCTCTGGACCTCCAGGCCCAGGCCGAATCCGGCGAGTTCGTGACCGAAGACATCCTGGCTCAGATGCCCGAGACCTCCGATATTGAAGGCCAGAAATTGCCAACCGAAGGTGAGGCTGGGGCTACGGTCCAGGGCGGAGAAGCCAAGCCGGTTCCCTTGGCCATGGGCCCCCCCCTCTCGGAGAAGCAGATCAATGCGGCCAGGACCGCCGCGGCCAGGGTGAAGCTGGATCAGGCCGGCGCGGAGCGGGTCATCGCCCGGGTCTCCAACGCCCCCAAGGCCGAGACCAAGGCGTTCATGGACGTCATCTTCTCCCGGGACGATGCCAAGCTGACCGCCCTGTTCCAGAACCACCCGGACTATCCGGCCCCCATCCAGGCCCCCCAGGCCCAGGAACCCGCGGCCCAGGCTGAAGGCGAACCCCCGCCGCCGCCCCCGGGCGACCCCGCCCCGCCGCCCACCGCCGGGTGATCCATGTCTCCCCGCACTCCCGTTGGACGCCGCCGGCTTTCGATCCTCAAGGCGATGGCGGCGTCCAAACTCGGCTTGACCGTCCCAGGGCTCTCCGAGCGCCTGGGCTTCTGCACCCGGACCGTCCGGGACCATCTCTTGCGGCTTGAGGCGCTGGGGATGGTGACCCGGCTCAACTATCGCCGCTGGCAGGTCGCCTCCGGCGTCAACCTTGCGCGCCTCGATGGGACGCGCCTCGACCCAGGAGGGTCTCATGATGCTCATCGGTAGTCGCTGGGGGGTGGCCTTCGGGGCCTTCACCCTTGGGCGAGCCCTGAAATCGGACGACCTGGAGGAGGCCGTGAAGGGCTCCTTCGGGGCCCACTCCATTCCCACCCACCCGGACAAGGAGATGAAGATCTCCGCCCCCTGCGGGTTCTACGATCCCAGCACCGCCCCGACCTTCTACAGCTTCCTGGACGGCCGCGGGACCACCTGGGTCGGCTTCGGGATCCGGCAGGTCACCAACAACCCCAACCCCGCCATCGTGGAGGCCCTCTTCCGCGACCGGGCCAAGGAGCAGTTCGGGGAAACGTGGCACCTCCAGAAAAAGAAGCGCCTAAACGGGCTCCGGAAGGCGGTCAAGAACGAACTGGCGGACCGCACCCCCTTCCGCCTGACGGAGTTCGGGGCCCTCTTTGTGTGCTTGGGGTCCGGCGAATGCATCTCCTGCGGGGCCGCCGGCATCCTGGTCGCCAAGGACCTCTGCGGCCGGATCGACGCCCTCACCCGGGTGGCCTTCACCCGGACCGACCCGGCGGTGGGCGGCCAGTTGCTCGCCCTGCTCCGCCGGCAGGAGGACTCCATCACCCCCTGGCCCACTGGGACCGCCTCCCTGCGGCGGAAGCGCCAGAAGCAGATCGAGTCCTGCTCGGTCAAGATGCTCAACTGGTCCCAGGCTTCCCAGGACGCCCAGGACCTGCTCGGCACCGGCTGGAAGCCCTGCAAGATCGAGCTCCAGTTCGGGGAGTCCGCCGGGAAGAAAGTCTGTGAGAAGGTCTCGGTCGGGCTCACCGGGCGGATCGAATCCGCCGGCTGGGGGGACAAAATCTACGACGCCGATCCCTCGGTGAAGATCGAGGCCCGGCTGGCCCGCCTGCTGGACATGGACGCCCAGGTCCGGGCTCTTCTCGTCCCGGCTGGTGTTTCTCCCTTGCCGATGGAAGCCTGACCCTCTATACTGGGCTTGGATCCGGCGTGGCACCCGTGGTCTCCTTTGCAGGTAGCCCGGAGCAATCCGGGCTATTTGTTTGTCCGGAAACAAACTTACATAAATCGAAGAAAGGACTTGCGCCCGTTTCGGGAGAATCTTACACTTGTGGTAGCAAAGGAAGCCGCCATGATCCCCTTCGACCTCAGCCACCTCCCGGAAAACGGCACCATCCTTTCCACCGGGTTCGTCGGGCTGGGCCAAGTGGTTCATGATTCAGGCGGTTACTACTTCCTCCCCTACAACCAGGGCGGCGAACCCTCCCCCCGCACCACCACCCCAGAATCCTGCATCCCCATCTGGGTTCTCAACGCGGCGGGCTGGATGTCCAGCACCATGGAATGGTGCCACCTTCGCTCGACCCGCCTTTCCCTCCACCTCAGCACCGTCTAGGAGAGCGCCATGACCTCCACCGAGAAGATGTTCCGCGAAGCCTGCCGCTACGGCTGCACCTTCCGGGTTTCCACCCCTGGGATCTGCTTCATCCTCCGAAATACCAAGACTCGGCGCGCCGTGGTGGTGGAGTCCCTGGCCGCGCGCTACAGCCTGCTCGACTCCGAGAAGGATTCCGCCCTGTTCGCCCTGGCCGGTGGCCAGGACATGACCCGCTGGGGGTTGGCGAACGCGGTCACCCAGATCGCCAACACCTCCGAGTCCTACGACCGCTCCGCGGAGCTCATGGAGCTCGGTGGCCGGCTCATGACCATGCCGGCGGCGTCCTACAACGCCCTGGCCTCCATGCCCAAGAAGACCGAGATCCTGGAAGGCGAGCTCGTCCATGTCTAGCAGCCGGCCCCCGGTCCGGTGGGAGGGGGGCGACCCTCCCCCCTCTCATTTGACACGCACCCAGGTGGCCCGCCTCTGCGACGTCACTCCCTCCTCGGTCTACCAGTGGCATCTGCCCGTGGTCGAAATTCTGGGCACCTCCATGGTCGCCGTTTCCATCCTGGTCGAGAGAGGTATCCTTGACCTCGGATAACCCTTAACCTCTAGCAAAGGACACACGCCATGAACCTCCCCGCAAAAAAGGATTTCGAAATCACGGCCTCTCTTAATCTGCTCTTGCGCCCGTCCGCCAAATATCCGGAAGTGATCGTGGGCGAGGTCTTCTTTTCCTGCCCCTCGCTTGGGATGGGGATCGGCCTCCAGGTCAGGCTCAACAAAGCGGCCGTCATGGGGGCGGAGAGCCCCTTGGATGTGGCCGCCCAGGAAGGCTGTCACGCCATCCAGCACTATTTGCACGACGCCTCCGTGGTCTTTCATGAAAGGCTCCATGCCCAGCAGGCCGCGCCCGTGGAGCCGCCCCATGTGCCCCCTTCACCACCCGTGACCGCCTTCAAGGCTGACTCGGCCCTGATCCAAGAGAACCAGAGCCTCAAGAATGAGCTTGTCGCCCTCCAGGCCAAATATGACCAGAGGGAAGCGGCGGGCTGGGGGATCTCCGGTGTCTAGCACCCAGGTTCCTCTCACGATGCGCCTAGGGTTTCTGCGGGATGCGGCTGAGGAGGCCGGGGCACTGATCTCGGTCAGCCGGGCAGAGGCTGATGCGTGGCGGAAGGAATGGCGGCACATCCTG
>Ga0116107_1001103_pt1 | contig 17195 bp, 11 predicted proteins | sample June2015DPH_6_10_FD_88969 | JGI IMG/M metagenome (GOLD analysis project Ga0116107, IMG submission 88969) | Peatland microbial communities from SPRUCE experiment site at the Marcell Experimental Forest, Minnesota, USA - June2015DPH_6_100 | ecosystem: Environmental > Terrestrial > Soil > Wetlands... | reverse complement strand
TGCGCACGCGTGCGACGGGGCTCATTATGGCAGACGGCGCAGTGAGGGGCGTCAAGATGAGCAGGTTGGGAGAGGATTTCGAGGTCCACTCGAAGGTGGTAATCGGCGCAGACGGCGTTGAGTCACAGGTCGGACGGTGGGGCGGAATAAACACTATCCTTAAGGTCAGGGACATTATGAGCTGCGCCCAGTATCACATACATGGAAAACGTGGACATACTGGAGAAGACGGTTGACTTCTACTTCGGGAAACGGTACTCTCCGAGTGGCTATACGTGGATCTTTCCCAAAGGCGAGCGGGCTGCCAACGTGGGGCTTGGTGTTCAGGGGAGCAAATTAAATGCGAAGCGTCCTATCAACTACCTCAATGAGTTTGTAGCGGATAAGTTTCCCGACGGGCAACCCGTCGGACTCGTCGTAGGGGGCGTTCCCGTAAGCGACGCGCTCAAGACCACAATAAATGACGGACTGATGCTTGTGGGCGACGCAGCGCGCCACACAGACCCGGTGACCGGCGGCGGGACGCTACAAGCGCTGGGCGGCGGACACACAGCGGGCGAAGTTGCTCGCAAAGCCGTGCGCCAGAACGATGCGTCAGTGAGAGTGCTACGCGAGTACGAGACCGAGTGGAATAACAATCCGCTTGGCAAACAGCAGAAGCGCTTGTACAAAGCCAAACAGTTCTTAGTCGAGCGGTCGGATGAGGAACTTAACCGGATGGCGCGAGCAGTTCACGGCATACAGGCTGAGGAGATGACGCTGAAAGGGATCATAACGCGTATAATGAAAAAGGATCCGAAACTCACACTGTTGATACGTCACCTTCTCTGATTGAAACCGCCCTCGTCGACTGTCGTTATATCGTTGCTCAATGCGATGCCGCGCCAGACGCGCCTCTGTTTCCCGTCTTTGTATTCCTTATCTGATACGCAACTGTACTCTTTCAGACGCTGTCCGAACTATAGACGCTTCAGTGGAACAAGACGGCGATCATCACACTACGCTTTATACTCGTCGCAGAGCATTGCTGATTCGATCGAAGCTGTCGAAAACGCACGCATCATTCGCGAAGCGCTTGACGCCGCAATTTCCCTCTTTGTCCAGCCCTGCGCCAAATCAGATGCTAAAACGAGTCAGAGTAGTAGCGGACGATTTCCTTAAAAACGTTTATGCGGTAGAACGGGTTTACGCGGTGGCAGGCAGACTACGCTCCGGACGGAACGGCCAGCACGCATTTTTTCGAGCGTCGACACCAGCCCGATCTTTGAAGCATATATCGCCGCTTGCGAAAAAGGCGATAGCCAAATTGCAGATACCGCGAGGAGTCAGAATCAAATATCACGTTATTGCGAAATTTGACTGTCGAAAAAATGTTAGCTTTGAGGATTATTACCCAGTCGTAGGCGTTGAGCTCGACAAAACGATTATGGTAGCTTGACGTGGGACTACATCGAACTGTGGGAGTAAATCGATCCGATACGGATCAGCCCTACCAGATATGCGCGACGAAAACACTTGTCGCGAATCTGTCAAAAGCGCCACGTGGAGAACGTTTTTACCCCACGTAATAAGAAAATCGACTTGAGTGGGTGAGCCTTGTAACGTCTCATTCGGTGTATAATGTGGAGACGCTAGAGTCATTAGAAATTCGCAATTACGCCTGTTTTAGTCGCTTCTCGCGAACTTAGAATGCTTATTGAGTCGGAGCCTTAAGCAGACTCATGTCACCAGCTGATGCCGATACGATGAAAAAGCAGTCTCTATTACCTTAGCTCATAGTTGTTCGTGATCGTGATAAACGAGATGATCGCTACAAAGATTACTGTGAAAACGGCAACGAGTGCCATTGACACTGTAATATCGTTATAGATGGTGATGGGGATCAGTGTAATCCCTAACCCCATAAGCCCGTACACAACAGCTGCTTCATACCAGAAAGGCTTGCTAGTAAGCGTGTTCACCTTTTGAGGCTTAATCCGATCATACTTTGAGAGGTACAGGGCGAAGAGCTGGTAAAAGATAAAAACGACCAGAAACCATCCGCCAAAGTTCTGGATCGGCACCCCAAAGAAGGCTCCGGGACTTGCCCATACCCATAAGGACAGGCCAGTCGACCAGAAGGGATCTAAGCTGAGATCCAACATCAGCATGAGGAATGCGGCGATAAAGGGAACGACGACAGTCCATTTCCCTTTGAGTTTCTTGCTGTATTGTCCGGTGAGCACGTGTGATAGCATCCACGAGAAGTATCCGAAGATAAAGTAGGCGAGGATAATGACGAAAGGCACCTGAAAGAGCTCCTGAAAGAGTATGCTCTGACTCGTTATTACAGACGGTATAGTGTAATGATACAGTCCAAAAGGATATCCTGTTTGTATGCTCAACGCTTCGAAAAAAAGGGTTACCACCTCCGTGATTGCAAAGAATATCGCTGTGTTCTTAAAGCCATATCGTTCTGTGCTGTGGAGACCTGCGAGAACCAACAGAAGCATCCCGCAATTAGCACCAGGAGCTATGAACCCGCTCCTAATCAGATTCGCAGACGCAACTACAAGCACGACATTAACAAAGAAAAGCCCTATTAACAACCATCTCAGCTTGCTAAATGGTCGCTTAGCTCTTCGCGCATCTTGATCCTTAACTGGAGAGTCCCGGGTTTCGTCTGCCGACATACGCTTGGCGGAAACGGATTACAGCGCTATAAGTCTTCTTGTTTGGGGTCGTAGCGCACCCAGTAGTGAGCGCCGGCTTGCAGGGGTCTAGAGATCTGCCCACAACGAAGTTGGGGAAACTGAATAAGCCATTTGATGAAGCAGTTCCAGAGACAATGTCTGTCATGAGTCGACTTCATCATCGACCACGAGATCCCTAAAGGCCCTCGCGTGGAGATACCCGCGTCATTAGAGCGAGTTAGCGTTCTCCATCAGGATATGGACGCAAGGTAATCGATGAAGCGGGCGGCGACCCGAAGCTATGGGCGAAGTTAAAGTCCTCCTCTCCTGCAATGCTTAAGGACGACAAACTAATCTTTGCGGAATACCCACGGCCTGCGCGGGCCTCGTGCGGACCCATGGGAATAAGCGTTATAACACCTTGCTGGTTCGTGTTACGGATTCGGGTCCTTATCACCCTCGTAGGAGCAGCGCCGTTACTCAATAGAAGTGGTTCGTCACCAGAAAAAAAGAAGATGGTTAAAGAACGACCACGTATATAACCACATATATATAAAGTGAAGTAACGAATTGAGACGCGTCTCGACTTTTACAGTGAACGGAGAGTGACGGCTCGGGGCCATGCTTAGAGTCAGGGGTGCTGCGGACACATACGCGTTGAAGACTGAGAACTTAACGAAGACAATCGGTAATCTTCTCGTTGTTGATAATCTAAATTTGGAAATAAGGCGGGGAGAGGTATTTGGCTTTCTGGGACCAAACGGTGCGGGAAAGACGACATCTATCAAAATGATGGTCGGCCTCTTGAAGCCCACAAGCGGGCGGGTGCTCTTCGACGGCGCCAAATCGGGGTCTGCGGTCAAAAGAAGGATTGGGGTGTGTCCGCAGAACCTAGCAATGTGGGACGCGCTGACGTGCAGGGAGAACCTGACTTTCATGGGGGACATGTACGGAATTCCGCCACCCCTGTTAGGGGCAAGGGTGAACAAGTTATTGGATCTTCTCTCCCTCACCGAGAAGGCTGATCAGACGGCCGCGGCGCTTTCTGGCGGTGTGAAGCGGCGGCTCAATATCGCTCTATCACTCGTGCACGATCCAGAAATCGTTTTCCTCGATGAGCCCTCTGCGGGCTTGGACCCGCAGTCCCGCCTCCTTCTATGGGAGTTCATTCGATCCTTGCGGGATGAGGAGGATAAAACCATTGTGCTGACCACGCACGCTATGGAAGAAGCAGATGCACTGAGCGATCGAATTGCTATCATTGATCACGGAAAGTTGCTCCGCCTCGACACACCAGAGGGGTTGAAGCAGACGCTTGGGAAAGGAGACATTGTCGAGTTGCAACTCGTAAATCCGGCGATGAACGAGAAGGTGCTCGCGCTCACGAAATCGCTGGACGGAATCGAAGAGGCCTATGAGTTGAAAGGGAAAATTGCCGTGCGGGCGTTGGACGCCACCAGCAAGCTTCCAAACATAATCAGTCGTATCGAGCGTGCAGGAGGGGGCGTTTCAGATATATCCGTGCGAAGGAATTCGCTTGAAGATGTGTTTGTCTCCTTGACCGGCAGGGCCCTCAGGGAGTGAACATGAAGTTTGTCAAGATCACGTCTAAGGGGCTACGAGAGACATTTAGAGACCGAAGGGGGTTCTTTTTTGTGCTCGTTTTCCCCGTGTGCTTCATCGCTGTCTTTTCCTTTGCGTTCGGAAGCGGCACGTTTCAGTCCGGGGGCAGCCTCCCCCACGACATCGCGGTCGTAAACTACGACGTAGGGACGACGGTGATCTCCAATAACACGACACGACTCGTTAACTACGGCCAGAGCTTCACCCAGGTGCTCGAGAACGCGACGCTTGAGAACAGCAGCACGAAGTTGTTTCGTCTGCATAACGTCAGCGAGGAGCAGGCGAATGAGCTGCTGCGGAGCAGGAGCATAGATGAGCTCATCGTCATTCCCAAGAATTTTTCGGGCGCGTTTATCTCGATGGTGAACGATTCGGCCAGAAATGCGATTACGTCAGAGGTTGGCGCGCAGGCTATAGCGAGCGGCACGGTTGGCCAAAACCAGCTCCAGAAAAACGTCCCCGAGGCGAGCAACGTCACTGCAACGCTTTCCGTCCAAGGGGATGCCAGTTACATAAATTTTGATACGGCGCAAGGCCTCGTCTCAACGATCTTTGCTCAATACAAAAACGACGCAACGGCAAAAGCGGTAGCAAACGCCGCGTCCGGCGGGGACTACAGACCGCTCGCTGACTACATTCCCACTGAGATGCAGCCCATCGCTGGGACACTGTCGTTCTCGCCGTTCGACTATATGGTGCCAGGGCTCATCATCGTCTCCATCTTAGCGCAGGTAAGCCTTGTCTCCGCTTCCCTTGTCCGGGATATCGAGAGAGGGACGTTGGACAGGCTAAAGCTCTCGATAGCCAGGGCATTTGAGCTCCTATTCGGGACGTTCCTCGCGTGGACGTTAGTCACCGTTGGACAAGTGCCCATACTCATCGCCGCCGCTACCGGATTAGGATACCGGTATGCGGGGGGTAGTCTCAGTTCGCTAGGGCTTGCAATGGTGATCGGGGTGATAGCAGGAATGGCTTCGATCGCGCTCGCGCTGCTGATCGCGTCTGTTGCAAAGAGCGAAATGCAAGCGCTGGAACTGGGCGCGATAGTCACTTTGCCGGTGGCCTTCCTGGGCGGGGCGTTCTTCCCCCTACCACCACAGGTCATCGATTTTTGGGGAATGACCTTCAGCGTGTATGACGTGCTCCCGTGGACCCACGCTATCTCTGCCCTTCGATCCGTTCTTACCTACGGAACCGGCTTGAGCGCAGATATCGTCTTTCAGATCACGTGGTTGATCGTCTTAACGGCAATACTGTTTGTTGTGGCCGTTGTGTGCTACTCGCGGGTGAGGCTGAGACCCGAAACGTGACCCAGCGCGTAGGATTATTGACCTATATAATTCTTGAATTTCTCATTATCCTGGGAAGCAGGAGTTTTTTGCCACTGCAGCACGTAGGATAGCCACCACTGCTTGGTGCTTGTCGCGACCATAAAGACGACTGTTAAGCGGGGAGAACTTGCTTCTACGTGTTTAGTTTTTTTTACAAAAGCCCTTTAATCGTGGTCAATCGCATCAATTACGTCGTGTCGCAAGCACCGAAAAAGTTCGCTTTGTACATACCCTTTGGTCGATCGATTATGTGAACGTCCTTGCTCTTGGAAGACTGTTCTCTACGTTACCAAACATTTTCTGCGTCAACAACCTTGTGAAGGGGTGCCAGAGAACCCGCGTCGACTCCATGAAACCTAGCAAGGCATGGGGACGTGGTCTGGAATAGAGTGATGGCCGTGGTGCAAGGATCCATTGCATTTTGTCTTGTATTGGGTGGCAGCGAAAAAATTATTTGTAATCCGTATCATAATAGGGCCTCCGACGACTAAGAGAGTGGCTATCTAGCGTACTCGAGAGCTTTTTAAGAAGGTTTTAACTAAAGCACGTGTGCCAACACAAGATTGAAACCGTAAATGACAGAATATTACTTAAGATGACGAAAAAGGCCTCAATTTCGGCCATCGTTTTGACAAAAAATAGCCAAGATACTATTAGAAATTGTCTGGAAAGCGTCAAGTGGGTCGATGAGATTATCATAGTCGACGACTACAGCATTGATTCAACGGTTAGCATTTGTCGTGAATATGCTCACAAGATTTTTGAGAGAAGATACGACGGTGATGCGTCACAAAAGAACTACGGAATAGAGAAAGCGAGCTCTGACTGGATTTTAGTCATCGATTCCGATGAAATTGTCTCTGATGAGCTGAAAAAGCAGATTCGGACGTTGCTATGTGCAGAGGACGCGTTGAGATATGGCTATTTTGTTCCTTTTAAGAACTACGTAGGAAAAAAATGGTTACGATTTGGCGGGCTGTATCCAGATTACCACTTACGGTTATTCAAGAGAGGCATAGCGAACTTCGAAAGGCCAATTCACGAAAAAATTCGGATTACTAATACTGGCTATTTAAGCGCGCCGGTTATTCATCATACGTATGAGAACTACAGACATTTTTACGACAAAGTCAAGGCGTATTCAGCGCGCGAATCACGATATTTAAAGGAAACGCAAGCAATTCCTCGTTTTTATTATTTGAGACTTTTTTTAGAGCCACTTGCGACATTTTTGAACGTATATGTAAAACTGCAGGGATTTCGCGATGGATTCGCTGGATTAGTAAATGCAGTTTTTCTCAGTGTTTATAACTGGCGTCTATATTACTTAATGAAAAATTGAAACGAGCGCACCCAGGTCGACGCTGAAAATTGAAAAAGACGCTCGAATGACAGCCGCTAAATCGCGCTCTAATAAGCCAGGATACTCTTTCGGTAGGACTGTGAGCATGGTCTCAGCGCCATTTGCGATACTGCTTCCTCCGGTTCTCTCAAAACACTACGACGACGAAATAGCGGATGTACGCACGATCTTGACGTATTCACTGAAGTATTATGCGGGAATAGCATTACCTTGCGTTTGTCGTAGCCCCCCACGTACAGAAAGTCCTGGTTGTTGCCATCGGGAGAGGCTGGCAGCCTACCACTTGCGTCTAATGTTGATGCGTAATGGATGACGACGGGTTCGACCTTGACGTTAAAGTTGCGTAATATCTCCTTTTTTGAAAACTCTTCGCAGTTAGCTTTTGACCGAACCCGTTCTAAAAGTCGTTGCAAATGCTCCGTATCATAATTGGTAAACCATTTATGATTTTCGTATTTTTCAAAAAAGGCAGAGTTATCAACATAGAACCTCCGTTTGCCACTATCCGGAGTATCTCATCTAGTGCTTGAATGTAAGTGCTCCCTAGTTGGTGTGCGGTTGTATGAGCTATAATCTTTCTCTATATGCTCGAGCTTAGAAATGCACCAAATAAGTCGAAACGAGTCATATAGAGATGGAGTATGAGCTATTTGGCCGATCCCAGGCTTCATGATAAAGATGAGGATTATGGGTTGGGCACTAATATCTATCCCCCCAAATCTTTAGGTCTTCTAAGTTTGTCAGCAATTGCAAGTGCTTTCATAGTGTTTGCGTGACCTACGTCTAGAATCTTTATATAACGCCGAGGTATTCCAAGCCAGAAGAAGCTCTATAACTCGTTCTGGCAATTTTCTTCCGTATATTTGGGGCAATGTAATGCTTGAAATTCAAGCAGAAGGATTCAGCTGAATCGCCCTTTGAACTTCTTTGAAGATGCGTAATTGCAGCAAGTCGGACGCTAATTTTTTGCGGAACCAACTTAATGATTTTTTAAACATAGCTCCTTCAAAATCGATTCTTTTCACACCATGAGCCGATTTTTCTATGGGTCAATGGCGATATAAACCCAACTCACGTAACGTTAATGTTTTTTATAGTGTCCCCTTCATTTGATGCAACCATTCTATTGGTTATTGATACAGATTTCTAGCCTGAACTGGGGTTGAATATGTAGAACGTGATGTTCCAGTTTAAGATTTTTGCGTGTATTTGTTGTACTGCAAGGGCTCAGATCATCTTCAAGGCTGTGCCCAAGTTTTTCTCATTTTGCCCCATTTCTGCATTGTTTGACAAGGCTAATACCAAGGCACTTAGTGCTATAATCATGACTTTTAGCCTGGCAGTGTGATTAACCTTACCTCAATCTCTACGCGTTTGTGGTCAAGAAAATGTTCTATTGCTAGCTCACTCTACAGAAATTGGTTTCGGGATTACTGCCTCTTACGCCATAAGTTGTCAGAAGCTGCTATCGGAGATGCTAGCGTCGTTCGTGTAGGAAGCGTGGTCATAAAGATATCTCCTTCTGGGAACTTATTTCGGGCAATCAAGCAAAAAATGTAATATCCTTCGATTTAGTCAGACAAAAAGCCCACAAGGAGGATAACTCTTATCGCGATCTTTTTTTTGCTATGTCACTTTCAGTAATATGCCGATCTTTATGAAGAATCGCTCTGAGCAGGCTCATGCCATACGGTAACTGGTCTCAAAAACTGCATTCGAAAGCAATCCGGGACCGCATCATCGTGAGTTACAAGTTCATTTCATAAATCGTTTGACGTCGTTACTTTTTTATTTGAGCATCAATCATTGTGTATAACTTGTTGATTAAGAATCTTACCAAGTTTCATTCTGGTGAGACCTAATCCAGAACTGCTTCTTGAGCGGTCTGTAATCTCATCTTGCTCCAAAGGAAGATCCCGTTGCACAAAGCACCAAAAATTGCCGCAATGATAAACGCTAAAGCTGCACCGACCGGCCCTATTATTGGAAGTAACCAAACGTTGAGGGCAACAAGTATAATCAATACGAATACGTTTATCAGCCAACTGATCCGAACGACCCCGAAATTATAGCCAACGATGCTAATTGCCTCCACGAGCAGATAAATGCACCATCCCAAACATAATAGCCGCGCCACTAGTATGCTGCTTGCGTATCCCGCGCCGAAGACGAACGGCATCAACAACGGCGCGAAAACGGTGTAGAATAAAGCTCCAATAACCGTAAAAATGGTTAGTAGCATAGCTCTACGCAGGAGATCCTTATTTCCTTTAAGAGTCGTTGTAGCAGCTACACGCGGCCAAAGCGCGGTATTTATAGCCGACATCAGTATGGAAATGGGAAGCGCGACGTAACTAGCTACAGTGTAAATGCCAATTTGGCTCGTGATAAGGAACATCCCCATAATCCATACGGTAACGTTCTGTATACCCACATAAACCATTTGATCTAGGAAATTAAAGCGTGCAAAAGAACCTATGCTTGACGAATCTAACGCGGAAGTATCGCCCCCCTTAATCGCTGGAGGTGTGAGGGCCCCCCGTAATTTGAAATGTTTCGATCGCCAAGACATGTCGAACTTGAAGAACGCGGCTTTTGGAGTGACCGTTATAAACGCCAACGCACCGATGCCGGCAGCGATCACGCTCACGATAATAACAAGCTCCACGTGCCAAAGGGCGAAAATGGCGACAAGCAAGATGCCTGCAAATGTAATCAACGCCTGTGCCACTTGAATAATGCTGTTCATTCTGAAGCGCCTAATTGATTGTGAGTAAATAATCGGGACGTGCGCAAGAGTGGTGAAAATGCCTATCAAGAGGCTCAGCTGCAATATTGGGGTGAGACTGTTATCGTGCCATATTGTGCCTGCTATCGTAGGGGCCAAAACAAAAACAACGAGGGACAGAACCAGGACGAACAGCATCCGCAGGTGAAACGTCCAGCGCAGAATTGCAAACTGTCCCTCGACGTCGCCTTGTGAGGCAGCTCGCGAAGCGTAGCGTACTGCAGTCCCTCCAATCCCCAAATCAGATACGAGGATAGTAAAAGACGAAACGCTTATGGCGAGCGCGTATTGCCCCATTCCAGATGGTCCTAAGCCTCTGGCTATCAGCGCTGCCGTTATGACTCCAGTCAGCAAGGCCGCAATTCCAGGCAACGTTGATACAATTACGTCCTCTATGGCTTTAAGAGACTCAAAGAGGACCTTTTTAGGTAGTGCGATAGCAGATTTAAACGACCGCATGATCTAGCATTGTGACCTGCGTATAAATTCGACTTACGAAGTTGCTAGCAGCATAAGACAGACTTCAGACTTATATGGGCTTCCATTTGCGAAGGCCTCGCGCCCACCGAAGCGGTCACTCAAACCTTTAAGCAGTTGACCAGATACAGCTGTCATAACGCCTACCGCAACGCGATTTCGATGGAGAGTATCTTCTATTGCCGACTATTACTAAAAGAGTTCGGGATTCATATAGAGCCTCAGAGTCTTTGCTAGCAGTCAATCTGGACGTTTCCTCAAGGGCGGGTTTGACTACCCCTCTTATCGAACCTAGCGGACTACGCTTCTTAGCCACCACGATATGATACTCGTTGTCTGTCTTTAACGCGCTTCTGTACCTTCACTGGCACTAATTGCTCGTCGTAGACTGCTGTCCCCGTCCATTTGCTCGCAGTTCCGACGGTGAGAAGTCACGTCCGCTTGCGCACTACATCGTCTCGGCATCGAGTTGACGTGTGTGCAGTCATTGATCTGAAGCTTATGCGTTCTCTCTTGTACATCTACCTCCGTGTAATTCTAAGCAGTTAGAAGATTCGCAGCCGCGCTGGTCGAAAGCACGCACGCGCTAAAAACCGCAGTTTTTCAGTTGGACGACGTCATTTAATGGAGTCTGAGGCCCGTACATAAAAATCAGAGCTATGGGGGATAATGCCAAGGAAGTACGTAAGAAGCCCCAGGAGCCCTTGCATAGTCCAACATCCATTGCCCTGATATTAACCCGATCCCTTCAAAACACTCATAATGAGTCTGATCTGCGTAGACAGCAAAATAATTGCCCGTCGTTGGAGACGTGGTGCGTGAAGCAACCAACCATTCTCCGCTAGCAAATTCTTAGCACTGAATAGCGGATAATCAAAATCTTTGGTAAGCGCAAAGGATTGCCCGCTGTTGTTTTTTGCAATCTCGTAGCTAAGACCGCTGTAACAAGAATCGAAGATAATACCGTGAACACAGCAAGAGAAGAGATACCGTGCGATTCCAAAGCCTCTGTTTCATGACTCACTGGCTTTGGAGGTCGAAAAGCACTTCTTAAAGTCGAATGCGTCGGGACACGCATCTGTTAGATCCGAAGAGGGCCGCCTTCGGTGTTACAGTTAGGAATGCCAAAGCTCCAAGCGCTGTCGGAAAAATGTTCGAAGAATAATAAGGTCGAGACGCCAAGCGTGCAAAAATGCGATTGTGGATAAGCCGACGAATGAGAGCACCGCTTGAACCACGAAAATGATACTGTTCATCCTAAACCTGCGGATTGATTGGAAGTCGATGTAAGGACGTGTGCAAGCCAAGCCGAAAATTCTTATACGTAACCTCAGCTTATGAGGGAAATTAGATTGTTGTCGTGCGCACAACACCCGCGACGATCGGAGCAAGCACAAATGTTACTGCAGATATCAGTAGCGACTGGCGCATGCGGATCCGAAATGCCCATTGGAGCACACCCGAAAGCTCAGCAAGCAGTAGTATTCAAGTTTTTGCGCCGCATTCTTCGCTCGTGCAGCCTAGCTTTGTGCTTGCAAAAAAAACATCTGAGACCTGTGTTGTGCGTTGTTAATATTAGAGCAATTCAATGCCTTTTCTGGACACAGAATTTAAATGTCACCGAGTCACGTGGCCTCATGAGTCGCACCAACAAAGCTTCTACCATACATTTGCTGTCTTTCCACGATCACTCGTAAGGTCGGCGATTTCGTTCGAGATGGTTCGGGTTTCCTGACTGGCTTCTCTAGAATGTGCGAGTCATAGATTCTCTGTTGCCTTTCAGTTTCAGACGTTTAACGCAAAGTAGTAAGCGTCAGCAGTTTTCTGAGCAACCTTCTCCCAAGTGAAATTGTTTTCTATATGTTTACTCAACGCGCTAGTTTTTGAGCTATTATATGCCAAGATAAGGGCTTTTTTAATGTCGTCCACACTTCTAGGGTTGACGTACCACACAAAGTCTCCAAAATACTCTCGCGTCCCCCCTATTGCTGTTATGACAACATTTGCCCCAGCAAGCCCGCCTTCCAAGGCGGCCAACCCAGGGGTTTCGTAGTAACTTGGTAAGGCAACAACTTTCGCAGCTTTGTACGCAGACATCAGTAGATCTGAGTGAGGCATAGGTGGGATAAAGAGCACATTTTCGTTAGCTTCTCCCTTGCACGACTCTACGTATTGCTGAAACTCTGCACCACCAATGATCACAAGGCGGGCCTTCAACCCGCTACGCACAAATGCTCGTATAAGCCTTATCACGTTCTTACGAGCCTCGACCCTTCCAACGTAAAGAATGAAATCTCTCACGTTATACTGCATTTCAAAGAGTTTCTCGTTACCGTCCTTGAACTGCAGGTCGGCCCCGTTCGGAACGATCACGTATTTGTCTGAAGGAATCTCAAAAAAAGTGTTCGATAGGAGTTTAAGCTCTTCCACAGTGTTCGGCAACACAAGATCAGACGTTCTTAGGAGCTCTTCAACGTGGCTTAGAGGGTCCAAGTATTGTAGGTAATTCCGTGTAAATCGAAAACGCGTAAAAAAGTCAAACAATTTCCAAGAGAAGGCGAGACGGGCACCCATGCTTTCCTTTATCCACGCGTCGCTAGAGAAGAAGACTGGCGTAGTGACGACCTTTACACCTAGCGTATTTGCGAAGCGCGCAAGTCTACAGCTTTCAAACGGGAATGCCGTAGGATTGAATATATGGATTATGTCGTAGTCCTTGATGTCGTCGCGCCACATGTCAAACAACTTGACGTGGACATCCGGGTGTCTCTTGTCGATCCAGTTCTTGGTCTTTAGAATTTGCACTTCTGCTCCACCGAAAATGCTCTTGTGCATCTGATGGTTAACGAAAAGCACGTTGACAGTCATGCCCGTCCCTTCGCACATGCGTCACGCAGTTCAGTGGCTTGAGGCGTCCTGCTCACGTTGTTGTCCTCGTTTTTTTTTCGTGTTGTCGAACGCCGGCCCAAGCTAGAGCTCGCAAGCCTCAATCAAGTGCTCCTTGAGGCCAGCGCGCGATTTTTTTGAGTCGTGTATTTCCGGTCATTTACTTAAATTCTGTATTCGATGTCATTCGCAGCGTTATCCTGCGCGATATAATAAATATTGGTTCGTTACTTACGTTGTTCAAGACGCTACCCTTTCTGTTTCTAGCATCCCACAACTCACATTTGCCGTTTCTCCCTGAAGCCTGTCTCAACAGAACCCTGTTGACGTTGTGGCAGTATCTCTCGTTGACTAGTTAGTGATTCCTGTGCGCAACTAGCCTTTCCCGTAACGCGTGACCAGACACTGTAAGATGAGCAACTTCGGTATCAGCAACGTATGCCAATGTGCTCATATATGTAATCAAATACGCAAAAACAGGCCTATTTCAGCGTACCGAGGACGGTTTTGTTGCTCTGATGCTGTGCTTTGGATTAGATTTTGTAAGCGGGATAGGCATTGTCGCATCTGAATACTTTTAAATGCTTCCGTAATTTTGAATGCTTCGGCAGATGCCCGGCACTCACGAATCGTCGCTATTCTTTAAAAAAGAACCAACGCAGCCCGGCGTTAATTCACACGAATCCCATGTCGTTTAAGAGCACGGATACTGTGCTGCGGATACTCTTAAGCGTCGGCCCCTCATCCCAACTAATTAGGTCGATATTTTGACAAATGCGAAATAGATACCTAGCAACGGATTATAGGCACTGCATCAAGCACTGAGAGTTTTTAATGGCGCCCAAGCGGTACTTGTTGATAGTACGACTGTCGATGGTCTCCATAGTGATTATCCCGAGCTCAAAGATTGGGGCCTAGCAAGTTCGCAACTTAAGGATTATTTTAACGTTGTTAAAACACTTTTAAGCCAATTGGTATACAAAGAACGAGGCAAGCAAGCATCGAAAGATCGGTAATTATGAACATTGACGACGAATGGCTAAATTCAAAATATAAAACTAAAAAAAAGATCAGATGAAAGTTGCGATATTCCACAATTTACCGTCTGGAGGAGCTAAGAGGGCGCTTTATACGTTTAGTAAGTTCCTGACGAAATCAGGTCATACCGTAGAGGTCTTTGTCCCCTCTACCGCGAATGAGAGGTACTTGCCTTTAAATGATCTTGTAAGTAAAGTTACTATATTTGACGTTAAGAGGACCATTTCTGGCTTAATTTCCTCTGAACTAAGAAATTTTCCATTATGGATGACAGCGGATTTGGAAAGAACAGAACAGAATATCGCTGACACCATTAATGCTCAAGACTTCGACGTCGTCTTATGCGAACAGGATCGTTATACCCTATCACCATTTTTTTTAAAGTATATTAAGAAACCGACGATCTATTATTGTCAACAACCTGCGAGGCAAGAAGCAGCTCTACGCAATATGGCAAACGAACTTTTTCCACGTCCTCAAAGCCTACGCGGAAGAATTATTGACTATTTTATTGACTATTGGGATAGACGAGCGCCAAAATTAGACAAAAAGAACGCTTCCTTTGCAGAACACATTTTGACAAATTCTTATTTCTCAAGAGAGTCAATCTTGAGGAGTTACGGGCGTAACTCTTTTGTTTCGTACCTCGGAGTCGATACTGAGATATTTAAACCACTTGGTATCCCCAAAGAAGATTTTGTTTTATCGGTGGGCAGACTGATCCCAAGCAAAGGATTTGACTTTATAGTTAGTTCGTTAGGCACGATTGACGCAAAAATACGTCCAAGATTGATTGTCGTCTCAGATGAAGTCGATATTCATTTTAAAAATTCTCATTTTAAAAATTCTTTGGAACAACTTGCACAAAGAATTGGAGTTGAACTGCGAATAGAGATCTTAATCGCCGATGATGAACTCGTATCACTTTACAACAAAGCAAAATTAGTTCTCTACGCGCCATATCTCGAACCTTTTGGATTAGTACCATTAGAGGCTATGGCGTGTGGAACGCCTGTAGTTGCAGTAAAAGAGGGCGGGGTACGAGAGAGTGTGATGCACGACAAAACGGGCATTCTTACGCAACGAGATGAGAATATGTTTGCGCAAGCTGTTATGGACCTTCTCGCAAATGAGGGAAAAATACGAGAAATGTCTCAAAATGCGATCGAATGCATTGAGGAGTATTGGACCATGGAGAAAGCCGGAAAAAGACTGATGCGGCATATTACTCGTGTTGTCGACGAGGGAGAACATCGATACCAGCTAGACAAATTGAATCCTCGGCAACCTGCGGCTCGAAATTGATGCAAAATATATGAGCAAAAAATGCCATCGTGCGAAATCGAGATGCAAAGAAGCGATCCGCAAATGATTTCAGCCGCGTGCAACAACAATACACGTGTCGTTCCCTACGAAGCTTTAAAAAATCAAACTGCTGAGTTTGAGTTTATAAAAAAGACAATACAAGAAAGAGGTCGTGCTCATTTGTACGCCATTCACTGCTGAGCGTGCTGCTCAGGCACGGAGACGTAACCGCGTGTATTTCGGCGCCGTGCAATTCGCATAAGCGAGTTCATTTTTTTATATCGACAAACAGATTTACGCTCCGCTTCCAACCACGTTTCTATTCTTGTCCGTAGTTGTGGACAGAGGCAGTCGCACCGCCTCGAACTTTCGAACCTACCGTTGAAGCCAATGTATATGCGGACCACGTGCCAATCTTGAGGCCATTTAGATCCGTTATAGCACAAACAGAACGATTCTACCTGGGTGGTTGGTTGTTGATGCGTAACGTTCATCAATGTTAACGCGCTCCCCACTCATTGCAGAGAATGGTTTTTTTGCTCATTCTTTAGAAGCAGCAGGGGATTCCGTTGCAGATTACTAGGAGACAACCTAAACGTTCAGAGAATAAACTTGTCCAAGGATGTTAAATGGATTTATAAGCTGTCCAAACAAGAATTCGAATACCGGTGTCGAGGAAATGATCAAAAACGACTGCTCAGCCGTACCACCGCCACATTCCCTCGGCTGCCGAACTACAGAGGATGGCTTCGGAGGGAGGCTGGCGGGTCGTTGAGTTCCGCAAGGACTCGCACGGGGATACGCGGGTGCCGTTCGTCAATTCGGCGTTTTTGTGGCGATATAGCAAAAGCGCCGGAGGATTCCTGGACGGCTCTGCGACCCCGTGAGTTCACACCGAAACCGCATTCTGGCCAACCCGAGTCTGATTTTCTGGGGCTTGTTTGGCTCGTTCTTCTCGCGAAAAAACGAGATGGTGGCGTGGCCCGTGCCCCCGCTTAACCTTGGCGGTAACCATGGACGCACGGAAAGCGAGGCCCCCCAGAAAGCTTTGAGGTACTGTGGATCATGATTCACATCAATTCGGTTACTCACAGTGTACGACGTCGAGAGTTCTTTCAACAAATCAGACACCTTTTTTCTATGTATCAGGTATAGATTCAATCTTGCTTTAAGATGCGTGAAGCTTGACGGTAAACCTTTAAAAACCAGCGAATGATACAAAGGATTGTTGAACCTATATGATTCTTGAATTTCTCGTTATCCTGGGATGCATCTGGCTCATTGGTGGATGCTGTGTCGTAAGCCTCTGGATCATTGTAGATACGAGAACAAAAAAAAGAATATTTCCTTCCTATACTCCGGTAGTATCAATCATTGTCCCCTGCAAAGGAACGGACTACGGTTTTCAAGAGAACATATCAGCGTTTCTCACACAAGAGTATCCAAGATATCAAGCCCTATTCGTCGTTGAGTCAAAGGATGATCCTGCCTATAGCGCCTTAGATCAACTAACCAAAAATAAACCGAATGCTCACCTAGCCCTCACAAATCCTTTTTCGGGATGTAGTGCTAAAGTTGCTGCACTGCTCACAGGACTTGCGTCAACGGCAGATGCAGAGGTTCTTGTGTTTGGATACAGCGACATGAGACCAGACACACACTGGCTTCAGAACCTGGTCGCGCCACTCCAAGATTAGACCGTTGGGGCAACG
>Ga0116107_1001090_pt1 | contig 17311 bp, 13 predicted proteins | sample June2015DPH_6_10_FD_88969 | JGI IMG/M metagenome (GOLD analysis project Ga0116107, IMG submission 88969) | Peatland microbial communities from SPRUCE experiment site at the Marcell Experimental Forest, Minnesota, USA - June2015DPH_6_100 | ecosystem: Environmental > Terrestrial > Soil > Wetlands... | reverse complement strand
CTTCCTTGCAAAAACCCCGGTTCGTCCGCGTATAGCGGCATGGCCGCCACGCGGCTTTACGCCGTGTCCATTCCGCCTTCGCCGAGGCTGCGGCGCGACAAGCCGTGGTTGAAATTTCCCAGACTTGACGTGCCGCGCATTCGGTTTATTTGATTAGCCATGCAACCGGAGAAATTGACCCTCAAATCGCAGGAGGCGCTGTCGGAGGCGCAACGGCTCGCGCGCGAAATGTCGCACCAGGAAATGGACGGCGAACATCTGCTGCTGGCCCTGCTCGGCCAGTCCGAAAGCCTCGTGCCCGAACTGCTCCAGAAAATCGGTGTGCCGCCCGCGAAGTTGCAGTCCGAACTCGAACACGAGTTGCCCCGCCGCCACAAGGTCGAGGGCGGCGCGGAGATTTATGCCAGCCCGGCCCTGCGGAAGGCGCTCGACGCCGCGCAATCCGAGGCGACCAGGCTCAAGGACGATTACGTCAGCACCGAACATCTGCTGCTCGGTTTGCTGGCCGAGGGCGGCGCATCGCTGAAACAAATTTTCAAAACGCACGGCCTCAAACGCGATGTCGTGCTCAAGGCGCTCGCCGATTTGCGCGGCAACCAGCGCGTGACCGACGAAAATCCCGAAGCGAAATTTCAGGCGCTCGAAAAATACGGGCGTGACCTCACTGCGCTGGCGCGGCAGGGGAAGATTGACCCGGTCATCGGACGCGACGAGGAAATCCGCCGCGTCATGCAGGTGCTGACGCGCCGCACGAAAAACAACCCGGTGCTCATCGGCGAACCCGGCGTGGGCAAGACGGCCATTGCCGAAGGCCTGGCCCGGCGCATCGTGAGCGGCGACGTGCCGGAATCGCTCAAGAACAAACGGCTCATCGCGATGGATTTGAGCGCGATGATTGCCGGCGCGAAATATCGCGGCGAATTCGAGGACCGGCTCAAGGCGTTCCTCAAGGAAATCGCCGCCAGCGAAGGCAAAATTATTTTGTTCATTGATGAACTGCACACGCTGGTCGGCGCGGGCGCGGCGGAAGGCGCGACGGACGCGGCGAACATCATGAAACCGCAGCTCGCGCGCGGCGAACTCCGCTGCGTGGGCGCAACCACGCTGGATGAATACCGCAAGCACATCGAAAAAGACCCGGCGCTCGAACGCCGTTTTCAGCCGGTGATGGTGGAGGAGCCGACGGTCGAAGCGACCATCGCGATTTTGCGCGGATTGAAGGAGCGGTACGAAGTGCATCACGGCGTGCGCATCCAGGATTCGGCGCTCGTGGCGGCGGCAACGCTGTCGAACCGCTACATCACCGACCGGTTTTTGCCGGACAAGGCGATTGACCTGGTGGACGAGGCGGCGTCGCGCATCAAGATGGAGCTGGATTCCAAGCCGACGGAACTGGACCAGTTGGACCGGCAGATTTTGCAACTGCAGATCGAGCGCACGTCGCTGGCCAAGGAAAAAGACGCCGCGAGCAAGGAGCGGCTCAAGCGGCTCGATGGCGAACTGGCGAATTTGAAGGACAAATCCAAGGCGCTCACCGTCCAATGGCAGAATGAAAAGGCTGCTGTCAACGCTGTCAGCGTGGTGCAAACGCAACTGGAACAGGCGAAGCTGGAACTGGAACAAGCCCGGCGGCGTGGCGATTTGACCAAGTCTGCTGAGATCCAATACGGCAAAATTCCGGACCTGGAGAAAAAGCTGGCCGCGCTGGAACGTAGCGCAGGCGTCTCGCCTGCAAGTGCCAGCCGGGACGGCCGGGCTACTTTGTTACGCCAGGAGGTCACAGACGAAGACATTGCCAAGGTGGTGGCGGCGTGGACGCACATCCCGGTTTCGCGGATGCTCGAGGGCGAGCGGCAAAAGCTGGTGAAGATGGAGGAACGGCTCGCGCAGCGCGTAGTCGGGCAAAAGGAAGCCATCAAGGCCGTGTCCGATGCCGTGCGCCGCGCCCGCAGTGGGTTGCAGGACCCGAACCGGCCCATCGGTTCATTCATTTTCCTCGGCCCGACCGGCGTCGGCAAGACCGAGACCGCCCGGGCGCTGGCGGAATTTTTGTTCGACGACGAAAACGCCATGATCCGCATCGACATGAGCGAATACATGGAGAAACACACCGTATCGCGCCTCATCGGCGCGCCGCCGGGCTACGTCGGCTACGAGGAAGGCGGGCAATTGAGCGAGGCCGTGCGCCGCCGGCCGTATTCGGTGGTGCTGTTCGACGAGATTGAGAAGGCGCATCACGACGTGTTCAACGTGCTGTTGCAGGTGCTTGATGACGGTCGGCTCACGGACGGGCAGGGGCGGACGGTGGATTTCAAGAACACCATCGTCATCATGACCAGCAACATTGGATCGCACCTGATTCAGGAGTGGTTTGAAAAGGTAGGGTCGGACCGCCGGACCGACCGGACGGCTCGGCGAGCCGTCCCTACCGACCTTGAGGAAAAAATCATGGCCGAGTTAAAAAGACATTTCCGGCCGGAATTCCTGAACCGCGTGGACGGTGTGATTATTTTCCAAAGCCTCGACGAGGAGGAACTGGCGAAGATTGTGGAAATCCAGATTGCGCGATTGGAAAAACGGCTCGCGCTGCAAAATCTCACGCTGGACGTGGATGCTGCCGCGAAGAAACTGCTGGCCAAGGAGGGCTACGACCCGCAATTCGGCGCTCGCCCGCTCAAGCGCGCCGTGCAGGAGCAATTGCTAAATCCGCTGTCAATGCGCCTGCTTGAGGGTGAGTTCAAGCCGGGTGACAAAATCCAGGTTGGCGCAGAGGATGACAAGTTGTCTTTTAAAAAGCGGAAATAACGCTTTCGGCGACAGGATGTTGGTGGGGCTTTGATTGAAAGCCGTATTTTTTGAATCCAAAATGGCGGTTCATTGCATCTTACTTGTGAACCGTTCAACAATGCCAATTTGAAATATGAAAATTGTATTTGCCGTGTTTTTTGCTTTTACACTCGCCGCCGCTCCACTGCCGGCGCAAACCAATGCGACCGCGTCCGGCGCAGACAGCAATGCCGTGATTGCGCCGGAGGAATCTCCGGCTGCAACGAATGCCATTCAGGCATCCAACGCTGTCGCTGCGGTCAAAGCCAAGCCGAAAAAATCCTCCGATGATACCACGCCGGTTCGCATTGACCACACGGGCATTCATGTTGGCGGCAAGGAACCGGTGGATGTTAATTGGGGACATGATTTCGGGGGGCTGGGTTTTGGAACGACGCTGGTCGCCGTGTTGGCTTCTTTTGTGTTGCCCGTGGCGATTGTTGTTATCCTGCCCGTGGCGATTGTCGCCATCATGTTTTATACCATACATCGCCGGAACAGATTGGTGCATGAAAACTTGCGTGCCATGATTGAAAAAGGAATGCCCATTACGCCGGAGTTGGTGGAGAGTTTGAAAGGCAAACATTCCAGCGCTCTCAATCAGCTTTTGTCCACCGACGGTCATCCCTTGGCCCAATCCAGCCCCTCACGTCGTCTTTTGCCGGGTCTGATTTTGACCGGCGTTGGCGCAGCTTTGCTAATCAGCGGACATCGTTACGGCGGCGGCGGATTGGTTGTTCTTTTCATCGGCATCGCCTTTCTAATTGTCTGGCTGGTGGAAAGAATGGACAAAAACAGCAATCAATCGCCCAAGCAATAATCTGTGTCTTTCACCGACACCGACCTCATCGCCCGCGTCCTGTCGCGCGGAGACCAGCATGCCTTCGGCGAACTGGTGCGGCGCTATCAATCGCCCGTGCGCGCCTTTCTGGCGCGCATGACGCGTGGCGATACGCATGGGGCCGATGACCTGGCGCAGGAAACTTTTTTGAAGGCGTGGCAGAAACTTCAAACCTATCGCGGCGGCGCGCGTTTCTCGACGTGGCTGTTCGGCATCGCCGTCAATGAATTTCGCATGGCCGGCCGCCGCCGAAAGGAACTGGCCTGGGAGGAGGTGGACGAATCATCAGTGGAACCGGAGGAACCGGCTGCCGCCCGCGACTGTCATCTGCGCCTCGATTTGACCGAGGCGTTGAAACTGTTAAATTCAAACGAACGGGCGGCAGTGTTGCTTTGCTGCCAGAACGGTTTGTCGCATGAGGAAGCAGCACAAGTTTTGGATTGTCCGCTCGGCACGGTCAAAACCAACATCCTGCGCGGGAAGGAAAAATTGAGGCAGCGATTGGCCATCGCCTATGAAAATTATGAATCCGCCTGAAACCAACGATCCGCTCGACGCCTGGCTGCGCGAGCAGGACAAATATATTGAAGACAACGGCTTTACTGCGCGCGTCATTGCAGCCTTGCCACGCCGCCCCCGTGCGTGGCTGCGTCCGGCAATTTTGCTGGGCGCGACAACGATTGGTTCGGTGCTGGCGGCTTTGTGGTTGCCGTGGGGAAATCTGCCGGTCCTCGATTCGTCAGCGTTGTTTTCGCTCGACTCTCAAGTGCTGATGCCGTGGGTGCTGGTGCTCACGGTCATGGCTTCCCTGGTTTGGGGCACGATTTCCGCGCTGGAATGGGAAGATTAAGATCTCGTCGCGCCATTCAGGAGCACTTGCTCAACTCGCTTTCGATGCGCCTGCTCGAGGGCGACTTTGAGCTTGGAGATAAAATCAAAGTTACTGCGCCGGACGGGGAATTGGTTTTCGAGAGGAAATGAATTTGTAAATGGCAAAAACGTTGCGCGCCGTCCCTGCCCAGACATTCCTGCCAAGGCACCGGGTCAATACCATATGCACAGACCAGCGCGAAAGGCGTGACTGGTCTGGTTGTATTGACGCAAGGTCTGGCCATAGCCGGTAAAGTATTGCAATTGAATGGCCGGGTTGAAATGGGAACAAAGCGGCAGATTGAATCTCAAATCGAACAGCAGGCCGGCGTGGCTGCCTTCGTCGCCAATGCGAAGCCGGGTGGCGAATTGAATTTTTTCTCCACCCCGGGGATCGGTCCAGGTCAAGGCGCTGAGCAGATCGGCGTAACCGCGGTAGTCAGGCAGGTCCGGGTTGTTGTTGCCCAACGTGAGGTAGTACCAGGCGCGCGTTTGGAAGGCAAGCTGCCAATGGGCTGGCAGATCAAACCGGGCGGTGGGTTGCAGGTAAACCGTGTTTAAACTGCGTTCCATGGACCCGCCCCGGCCGTTGGATTCATGCTCGTAACCGCCTTGCAGATCGAGTTGGAAGTTGTTCTTCTGAAAAATGTCGGGATAAAAAAGGAACGCCGACGGTTTGTAGCTGGTGTCGTAGAAGGACGGGTCCCGGGAGAACAGGTCCCAGAACGATGTCTGCGTGTAGGCAAAATACGAATGCGCCAGGGGATTCCAATCGTCCGTGAGATCAAACAGTTTGTATTTCAGGCTGAACTGAAATTCGGCGCCGGGGTACTGGCCCAGGAGGAAATAAATCGGCTCGTAACCGTAAATATGCTTGCCGAGAAATCCCCTGAGTAGAGAGGGCGCTGCGTTGGTTGCCGGCAACGTTGACGATGTCTGCAGGGTCCCGGGGGCCCCGGCAGAGCTGTTTTTCACCAGGATGACCACCTGATTGTAATTGCTTGCGTCCAATGTCATCTGGCCGCCGAGGGTGGGAGGAACGTCGAACAGATATTCCTGTCTCACGAAGCTGCCGGGGGCGATCGTGGCCTCAATCCCGCTGCGGTTGGTCAGCACCAGAACGGTTTTGAACGAGTTGGAGCCCGAGGTGAGCGTGCCATTGAAACCCGGCTCAAAGGTCCGGCGGACCTCATTGGACGAGTTGTTCAGGCAGTAAAGCCAGACACCACCCCGCGTGCCGGCGGTCAGCGGCTGGGAGGATGAAACCAGAACGCAAGTGACCTCTTGCGCCAAAGCGGATGCCGGATGGGTCAGGACCAGGACTGACAAAAGCAACCCGGATCTGGTGCTCCTCCAAACGAACGATTTCGCCAGTCTTGAAAGCCATTTCACGGCCGGAGGATTCAACAATTGAAGAGAAATCTTGTCAAGTTGGCATCTTTCGCCCTTTCCGGGCTTCAATTTCCGCTTCCATTGCAGTTCGGCGCGACAAGTTGGGTTCGTGATAATGGACTCGCTCACGCCATTCGCTCGGCCTGTCGGCCTTCATCCCGCGGAGCGGGACAAATGGGGCTCCCGCTCTTGCCAATTGTTGCCCCAGTGAAGGATTGTTGCTTCGCAACCCGCAAACCTTCCGCCATTTCCTGAACGGCTCAAGTCGTGAAATTCGTGTCAGCCAGCCAAATATTCATTTTGAGATTGACAGTTTTTTTATATTTCCGGATAACATGATTATGACGCGCACAGCCCTCAACAATTTTAAACCGACCGCGAGCCTGATAATACTGATGAGTTTCCTCGGGGCGTTTTCTCTGTGTTGTGCCGATCAGGTCATTACCGTTTCGGGCAAGACGTTCACGTTGATTGATAGCGACAAGCTGACCAGCAAAAGGGCCGTGAAAAGAGCCAAAACCAACGCTGATTCGGCCATCGCTGCGGTTGCGGCTTCCGCCAGAAAAGCCGAAGACGACGGCAAAGCACTTAAGACAAGACTCGGCAGCTATACCGAACCGGTCGAAGCATACAGAAAAAAAGTTGCCGCTAATACTGACGAGATTAAAGCGTACATGGGTGAAGTTAACCGTCATAACGAAGACGTGGCCCAGTACACGCAGCAATTGACTGAGCATAACAAGCGGGTTGAGGCGTCCAATGCGTTGAAGCTGGAAAATCGTGATGAAGCAACCGTCAAAGCCTTGAGTGCGGAAGTGGAAAAATTGAGTAATTGGGTTGCAAAATTGAGCTACGATATGACCGCTCTCGATGCAAAAAAGAACGATTTTTTGAAACAGAACACCGAATTGCATCATCAGGGAAAACTCCTCTTTGAAGAAGCCAAACCGCTCGGCGCGGACGTAAAAACGAATCTGGCTGCGATGGACGAAGCCTATCAGCAGTTAAAGTCGTGCTATAATTACGTTCAACAAATCAATGCTCTCTTGAAGAAATATGATGTCAATCCTGCGCCGCAAGATGACGCCAGGATTGGCGACTATGCAAAATCACTCGACCGGATGAAAGCGTTAAGAACCTTTGTCGAGAGCAATGCCATAGTGTTAAACCTGCAATTCTGACGGCCGCATAAAACATGAACCGCGGATCGCGTAGATTCAAAATTTTCGTTTTTTAAATTACGAACGGCACCAACGCCTTCACTTGCTTGCGATAAACGGGATATTCGGTGGGGAAATGCTGCAACAGGAGCGATTCCTCCTGCCTGAGCTTGATCCAAAAGCCGACGCATAAAATCAGCAAGCCGAGCCAGGAGTGGAATTGGCCGACCGCAACGGCGGTTCCCAGGCACATCAGAAGCAGGCCGGTGTAGATGGGGTGCCGCGCGTAGCGGTAAGGCCCGGTCTTCACGAGTTCGTGCCCCTGCTTGAAAGCGACCTCGCTGCTCCAGTTGCCTCCCAGCGTCCGGCGCGACCATATCGTCACCAGCAATCCGAACCCGCAAACAACGGCTCCGAAAGTCCGCGCCAGGTCCGTATGCGGGGTCAGAGCCAGGTCCAGCGGGTGGGAAAATTTCGGACACCAGAGCAGTAATCCACCCAGAGCGAGCGGGACACGATATGGCAGCGACGACAACCGGCTTTTCTGTTCCGCCGTCGCCTTCTGCCCGAAGGCACTGACAGCCCAATAGCCGAGGAAGATTATCCAGCAACCAATGATCAATGAATTTGAAATCGTTGCCATGGTCAATCTGCATCAGACATATCGCATTCGGTCGGGAATTCAAGCCCGGCTTGTCACGTCGAAGCACGCAAAGACGCCAAGAATTTAAACCGCTGATGAACGCTGATGTTCGCTGATTCAAGAGGGCGGTAGGGCGCGTCACTCCGTGCGCGCCGTCGGCGGTCAGACACATATTGGCCGCATTAACAATTTTCCACTCTTTCAGTTCACCGTCGTCTCCGCGCTGCTCACGCCCGCGTGTGGCTGGAACAGCTCGAACCGCTGCTGCGCGCCCGGCCGGAAGCAGAGCTTTGCGTTTACGTCGGCGAACAAAAGTTGCTGGAAACCATCACCGGCAACCAGCGATTCCAATTTGCTTTCACTTCCCGGAAAGATAATTCACCGGGCGTCGGGGACAAGCTTTTCAATGTTGACCGGGAGACGGCTGGGTGGTTGACGGATCTGTTTGATTCGGGCTTCCCGCTTCATCATACCGCCGGTGTGCGCGATACAATCCGAGCAGTTCCTGATTTTTTTTCAACAGTTCCTGTTCACCCGATTGCTCGGCCAGGGCGCAGGCCTTTTCCGCCATCCAAATTGCGTCGGGAAACCGGCCGGCTTCGGAATAGACCGCCGCGAGGGTGCTCACAGAGGACGATGTGTAAAACGTCAAACGACAGGATTCTTCAGCCAGCCGGGTTGCCTCCGGCAGGTCGCGCAACGATGCGTCCGGACAGGTGGCCAGCAGAAAACCCAGGTTGCTGAGCAGAATGGGTGAGTGCGGAAGGGTCTTCAAGGCGTGGTGAAATTGGGCAATGGCCGCGGCAAAATCCCCCTGGTCATAGAAATTTAAGGCGATTCCGCACTGTTCCTCCGCGAATTTGGAATCGCTTTGCGGGCCTGCTTCGGAACGTAGAATTTGAAACAAACTGGCGAAATCATCCGTCCAAAGCGGGATGCTCACCCGGTTGGTCTGTAACGGTCGGGAGGCCAGATGAATGGCGGGGGAATTGATGATCTCTTCGCTGTGCGATAGCAGCATCCACGTGGAGTCATAAATCCACCATTTATTAGTGTTTGAAATATCATCAATGACGGTCACCTTGTAGTTGAAGTGACGGGCGAGGTTGATGACCACCGGCTCGAGATCGAGGGAACGGTTTGTGATGTGCACTGCGAAGATGCCATTGGGTTTCAAATGCCGTTGGTAAACTGTGAAAGCTTCCCGGGTTAATAGATGCACGGGGATGGCATCACTGCTAAAGGCGTCGAGGGCAAGCAGATCGAAATCCTGCGCGGGCTCCTTTTCCAGCGAAAGGCGAGCGTCGCCGAGGGTGATTTACACTTTTCCCTGACAGTTAGTGAGATATTTGAACCCCGTGGTGGCCAGCTGCAGCACTTCCGGGTTGATTTCATAAAAATGGACGTCATCTCCCGGTTGTGCGTAGGTGGCCAGCGTGCCGACACCCAGTCCCACCACGCCAATGCGCCGGTGGCCGGCCGGCATGGCGTGCAAGGCCAATCCGATGCCACTCTCTTCACTATAGTAACCTGTCGGCCAGGAGGCTCGCAATGGGTCGGTGAATTGCAAACCATGTAATGTTTCCCCATGCATAAGCTCGAAACATTGCGCGCCTAATTTGCGATTCTCACGCTTGAACACCTTCAATACGCCATAAAAGTTCCGCGACCGGTAAATCAAACCAGAAGCAGTCTTATCTGCTTGCAGCCACAAAACGGCACCGAGGGCCACCAAACTCACCGATAACCAGATGCACGCCGGTAAGCGCCACCGCCTGAAGCTGTTGGAGTTCCAATCGCGTAAACAGACGAACAGGAACAGCAAAACGCAAAGCAAAAGGCCCCATTGTAATTCAAAATAGTCGGTGAAGATTATCGGCGCATCGATGGCGACGAAGAATCCACCTAGCGCGCCACCGGCGGCAATCATCAAGTAAAATCCCGTCAAATGTCTGGGGTCGGGTTTGAGGCGGTAAAGTTCACCATGGCAAACCATGCAGCAAATGAAAAGTCCTGCGGAATAAATGCCCAATTGTAATTCGATGGATATCCCTGTCTGTTTGGGTAATATCCAGCAGATGCCACCTGCTGCCGCGGTGAGCGCCAGGATAAATGGGAGGCGTGCATACCAGCGTGGGTTATCGAAGCAGATGATGAAGCTTAACAGGTATAGCGCCAGTGGCAGCACCCAGAGGAATGGAACCACGGCCACTTCCTGACAAATCTTGTTTGTTGTTGCCAGCAGGAGCACGGAAGCACAGGCTGGCAGCAACAGCCACAAAAGATGGTCAAAGGTTAAAGGTTGAGAGTTGAAGGATACAAACTCCTGTTTTTGAAAGCCCGCTTCCTGACTCTCCGACTCTTTGGACTTACGCCTTCCGCCATTTGTTATGCAGCCTCCTCCACCTGCTGTCTTCCATAATTTCACTGCGCAGAAACCGCCGCAAACGGTATACACAACCAGTCCGCATCCCCATAACATGGCCTGCGTTATGCGTGTGAAATATGCCTCAAAATAAACCGGATAACTGATGAGTGCCAGCAGTGAACCGATGTTTGAGAGCGCGTAGAGCCGGTAGGGTGAAACGCCGGGGTTGGTGCGGTTAAACCAGTGTTGCATCAACGGACCAGTGGATGAAAGGACGAAATAGGGGAGACCGATGCTTACGGCCAGTAAGCCAAGAATTTGAAATGTCGGATCCTCGCTGCCACTCGGCTTCCAGGAATCGGAGGGCGTAATGGGCAACAACGCCAACGCCGCGACAAGCAGGGCGAGATATAATATCACTTGGGTGCGTATTTTGAGCCAGCGGGAGGTGAAATGAGCATAAGCATAGCCACCCAGCAGCAACAGCTGAAAAAATAACATGCAGATTGTCCAGACGCTGGGTGTGCCGCCAAACCACGGCAAGATGTATTTGCCAATCAGTGGTTGCACTTGGAAAAGCAGGAAAGCCCCAACAAAAATCGTTAGCGCATGTGCGAACACGGGTGCGGATACTACCGATGCTTCTCTTCAACTGCCAGCACATAAACTGGGCTGAAATCCAGTGAAAAAATCCGTGTCCATCCGTGTAATCCGCGGTTAAAATCCCCACTGTGTTTAACATTCCGAAAACCATGCGTGCTGTCGTCTTTCGCGGTGTGAACGATTTACGTGTCGAGACTGTGCCCGTCCCGCGCATCAGCGCGAATGAACTGCTCGTAAAAACTCTCTTTACATTCTGCTCCCTCGCGCGGCTTAAACATTTTCATTTTTCCAAAAATCGTTTGAGCGGTTGCCGACAATGAGTCTGCCAGCCCTGGTTTTTCTTCGCGCTTTTCATTGCTGTTGCCGCGCGGTTTAATTCCGGCGTGGCAAACTTGCACATCCAACCGGTTCAATCGCTCGACGCGCCGGAACTGGCATTGTATCAGACCCTCCGCCGCGTCGAGGAACACGAGCGGGCCGGCGTGCTGGTGGCCACCAATATCAAGGTGGTCAAGCGGCTGCTGGCGAGCCGGTACACCGTCGTCTCCGCATTGCTCACGCCCGCGTGGCTGGAACAGCTCGAACCGCTGCTGCGCGCCCGGCCGGAAGAAGAGATCTGCGTCTATGTCGGCGAACGGAAGCTGCTGGAAACCATCACCGGCTACCAGTTGCATCAGGGTGCGCTGGCCGTGGCCAAAATTCCGCCGCAGCCGGATTTTGAAACGCTCCTGAAAAATGTGTCGCATCCGATGCTGCTCGCCGCCGTGGAGGGCATTGCCAGCGCGGAAAATCTGGGCGCGGTGGTCCGGAACTGCGCGGCTTTTGGCGCGCATTTTCTGATCGTGGGCGAGACGTGTGGCAGTCCATTCCAGCGCCGCGCGGTTTCCGGCGCCATGGGCGCCACCTTCGAGCAACCGCTGGTGAAGGTGGACAATCTGGTGGAAAAACTGACGGCGTTGCGGGCGCGAGGGGTGCGGTGTCTGGCCGCGCATCCCCGGCCCGGATCAAAGAAGCTGACCGACGTGGATTTGCGGAGCGACTGCTGCCTGGTGTTTGGCGCGGAAGGGCCGGGCCTCACGGCGGCTGTGCTGGCGGCGTGCGACGACCTGGTGGAAATCCCGATGCCGTCCCATATGAATTCACTGAACGTGGCCGTCGCCACGGGAATATTCCTTTACGAAGCCACCCGGCAGCGGGGGTGAGGATTTTGCGTCTGGCATTTCGGGTTATGAAGTGCGCGGACGTGTCCGCGCTTTCAAAAGCGGCGACATGTCGCCGCACTCCAAAACGATTCAAAATTGGTTGGCACTTTTTCCCGGTGGCGGACATTGATTTGATCACCCCGATCACCTTGGCCCGCTCGCGAATAGGGGACACCTCATCCAGCCTGCGGCAGGAGTTTGATTTTCCCTGACGTCCCTCACCTGTCCTGCGGACATCCTCTCCCGTTTCCACGGGCGAGGAATAAATTTTGTGGGACGATTTACCCGGGGTAGTCTTGCTTCCGCCTTCGCCCAGCCTCGGCGCGACAAGCCAACCCCGGGCTAATTTCCGTAGCGCCTTCAGCGCATTTAAATTCGTGATAATTTGTGGAATCCGTGTCAGGACTTTGCGCCTTGGTGTCTTTGCATTGAAATGAATCCGTGTTCATCTGGGTTCATCCGTGGTTAAAAACCGTTTCAAAACTTCCCGGCAGACGGCGGTGGCTGATTGCGGGCGGCCCAGTGATTTGGCGGCCCGGGCCATTTCAGCGAGTTTCTTCGAGCCGAGCAGTTTTTCGATGCGGAACGGCAAATCTTCAACGCGGTTGACCTTGGCGGCGGCACCACGTTCGAGCAGGAAATCGCTGTTGGCCGCCTCCTGGCCGGGAATCGGGTTCAGGATGAACAGCGGTTTGCCCAGCGCCAGCGCCTCGGACGTGGTCAGCCCGCCGGGCTTGGTGATGATGAGGTCGGCCACGGCCATCAGCTCGTGCATGTTGGTCGAATAGCCCAACACGTGGGTCGGGTGCTTGCGGGTTTGCGTGGCGAGTTTGCGCCGCAATTCCTCGTTGCGGCCGGTGACGACGAGGGTCTGGAACTGGCCCGGCACCTTGTCAAGTTCGGCCAGGATTTCCGCGACCGGTCCCATGCCGAAGCCGCCGCCGAGCACAAGCAGCACCGGCTGGTCATCGCGCAGACCGTAGTTTTTGCGAACGGCGCGCGGGTCGGGTTTCGACAGGAATTTGGCGCCGACGGGAATGCCGGTGGCCACGACGTTGGTCGCCGTGGCGCCGCGCGCGACCAGCCGCGCCTTGGTTTCCTCGGCGGCGACGCAATACAAGTCCACGCAAGCGTCCATCCACAGCGCGTGCGCCTCAAAATCCGTCACGATGCTGACGATGAAGGGGTGTTTGTAGCTTTCGGAGGGGCGAGCTCTGCGAGCCCTCATTTTCGCAATTAAATTGGGGCGTCGTGGCCCGTCCTCCGCAGTGGCTTTGCTACGGAGGGTGGAAACTCCGCCCTCCGAGGATTTGAGCAACGCCAGAGATTCGAACGGCGAGAAATGCGTACAGAGCACCACGTCGGGTTTGAACTGCTTCAGATGGCGCATGAATTTTTTGCGCGAGTTGCTGGGAAACGCGCGGCGTACTTTGTTCAGGCGGCGGACGATTTTGGGATTGTCCGTCTTGCCGAAAAACATGCCCCAGAGTTCCGGAGCGCGTTCGACGAGTTGCATGTAGCCGTCCGCGTGCAGTGTTTTATGGAGCGGCGAGAAAAACTTGATGAGGTCGAGCCGTTCGACGGCGTCGTCCGGGCGCAAGGCGCGCCAGGCTTCCTCCAGGGCGGCGGCGGCGGCGATATGCCCGCCCCCGGCCGTGACGGTGGCAATCAGGATGCGCATAGAATGGTGCGGCCAGCTTGCCGCAGCCGGTGGTGATTGAGAAGCAGAAATGGGCTGTGGTCCCGTTTGGTGGGGCGAGGCTGCTGACGAGCCAAAAGTTTGGGATTGCGCCGACACGTCGGCGCTTTTAAAAGCGGTGACATGTCACCGCACTCCAAATCTGGGAAACGAACTCCGAGCGGCTCGCGGGGATCGGTCTTCATTTGATTTCGACCCGACGGGCGCTCGCCCCACCGAAAAATGAAACTGTACAATAAAACGGGGCGCAACCGGGTCGAATTAGCGCGGAACCGGGAGCAGCGGTTTGGGAAAAGCAATTACTGCTTTATCTCCGGCAGTTTGCCCTGCTGGTAGTCTGCCAGGAATTTCTTTAAAAAAGCTTTTTGTTCATCCGGGGCAATGTCCAACGCCTTTTGTTCGGTGACGATGGCTTCGTTGGTTTTGCCGTTCATGAACTGGACCCGGGCGAGCGTGTCCAAAACGGCCGGTTCCTTGCCCTGGGCGGCTTCGTTTGCCCGCACGGCCATTTTTTCGGCAAGCGCCAGGTCGCGCTTCTCCAGTCCGGGCTGGGCGGCGATGGTCCAAGCGAGGGAATTTTGCAGCATCGCGTTCTTCGGATGCGCGTTGCTCAAGGACTCGGCCAGTTTGTAGGCCTCGGCGTAATTCTTCCGGCCCAGCAGAATGGGGAACCGGACGGTATCAAGACTGTCGCCCATGGCAGGCTCCGACTTTTTCATCTCGGCAATCGCCGCCTCGGCGGCGTCCCAATCCTTGTTTTTGAGGGCCGTCCTGAGTTTTTTGGACAATTCCATCTGTTGGGCCTGGATCTGTTGTTGACTTTCGTATTCCGCGGCATACTTGGTGATGTCAAAACGGCCGGCCAGAATGTCTTCCAACGTCTTTTCGTCCAACGCCATCGGATGGCCGATCCAGGCGATGCGCCCCTGTTGGTTGACGATGAAGGCGGTGGGAATGCCGTTTTGATCAGCCGCGTCCATCCAGGTCACCGCCATGACGCCTTTGGTGTCGCTGCTTTTGTTGTCGAGGGCGACACGGTAGGTCATCTGGTCGCCCATTTTTTTCACGAACGGCGCGACCTTGTCTTCATTCTGTTCCCAGACATCCTGTCCAATGGCGATGAGTCCCCGGTCTTTGAATTTCTGCCATAATTCATTCAAATGTGGGATGGACGCGCGGCAGGGGCCGCACCAGGTGGCCCAGAATTCGACGATGTAAACGTGGTTGGTGTCGAACGCCTTCACCGGATCGCCTTGCACCCATTTGGCGGCCTGGAGTTTTGGCGCCGGATCGCCGACCGTCAATTTCGCCTCCGCCGTGCGGGCGGCGACTGCAAGAGCGACGCCGGTCAGCAGGGTCAATGTCCTCATCAATAGAAAGTTTTTCATATCAATTCCTGGGTTCGGGTTTGAAGTTGGGCGCATCATTTATTGGCACGACCAATCTTGACCAGGAAAAAATTTTGTCCAGTTGAATCTGCATTAATGTTTTCAACCCGAATTCCGAAGTTAAATTTCTGCATTAGCGGAGTGCGGCCGTCCCGGCCGCAGCAAAGCGTGATGGGCGAGCAGTTAGGAAATGTTCTGTGTCTTGAATGAAGCCAGTTGCTGCGCCCGAGGACGGGCGCACTCCGGCGTGGCCTCGTCCGCCCGCTCACTTTTCTATTTCGGAGTTCGGATTCAGCAGAAGCTTCTTTTTCCGGGCGGGCCGGGGAATTAGTTTTTAAGAAGGAAAAATAAGGGGTGCCACTTTTTGGGCTGCCACCGGACACAAAAGATTGCCAAAACCTTGAAACTTTCGCACTTTACCACTGTTTAAGTTCGGAAACACATTGATTCCGTCCTTTAAGATGAAGATTTTTTCCAGTTTACGGATGTTGGCACTGCTGGCGCTGATGGCCGTCGTCACCCGGGTCGAGGCGCAGAGTTTCGAGTATTTCTATTCCCTGTCGGGTTCGCCCGATCCTGTTTTGTTGAATTCCAACCTGACCTACACCATCAATCTGACCAATCTAGCAGGCTTATCAGGCGGGTATCCGATTGTCATTGTGACCAACACGTTGGACGTTCAGTCCACGTTTGTCAGTGCCACCAACACCTACGTCTATCCAGGTGTTTCCACGACGAATAACGGCAATGTCGTGATATTCAACCTTGGCCAGTTTGGGATAGGTGGGAATGAGGTTGCCCAAATGACCGTCATCGCCCAACCCACCGCAGTCGGGCTCATCACCAACACGGTGACTTTCAATGTTGTCGGTCAGACCAATTTTACCACCAACATCGTCATCCAAGTCACCAGCGTCCCGGCGACATTGGCGGATCTCGCAGTGGCGATGACGGGGCCGCCGTCGGCGGTCTTCACCAACGATTGGATGACTTATGGCGTGAGCGTCACGAATCTGGGGCCAAGCGCCGCGTCCAATGTCATGCTCACCAACACACTGCCTACCGGTGTGGGGTATAAAAGCGTCTCGCCCACCATCACGCGCCTTGGCAGCGGCAGCAACGTCATTTTCAACTTGGGCACGCTGGCCAGCGGCGCTTTCACCAATTTGCTCCTGACGGTTCAGCCGACCAACGCGGGCGTCCTGCCGTTTTCATCGTTTGTCAACTCAACCAGTGTGACCGATCCCAACCCCGCCAACAACACGGCCAGCACCAACATCACCGTCACCAACTACTTTCCCGCCAATTTGGGAGCGTTCACCAACTCAGGGCAGATTATCGATTTCCTAAACGCGTTGACGGAGCAATCCATAACGGTGTCGAATGCGGGGCCGTCGCCCGTTGCCGCCGTGAGGGTGGTTGTGACCGGTTTGACGAACCAGTTGTTTAACGCCGTGGGAACGAATAACGGCAATCCTTTCGTGGTGTACAATGCCGCGCTAAACACGAACCAGAGCGTGAATCTGCTGCTGCAATTTTATCCCAGGAGCTATTTCCCGTTTACCAATGGACAGTTGCACGCGTTCGCGGTGACCAACCTCAATCTGGCTCCGCCGACAGCGGCGGTGGGCACGAACGTCAACATCACCCGCATCCTCAAGCTGACCACCGGCAGCCCGCTGATTATCGGCAGCATGCTGATAGAATGGCCATCCACGCCGGGTCAGATTTACACGGTGGTTTACAGCGACAACGTTTTGTTTTCAAATGCCATGATTGCCCTGCCATCCGTCGTCGCCCCTGCGAATCAGACACCGTGGATTGATTACGGTCCGCCCACGACAGTGAGCGCGCCGCCGAACAGCACCAATCGTTTTTATCGCGTGTTCCTTAACCCGTGAGAGCATGAGCTGACATCGCCACTAATTTTATGAGAAGCTCCCGTTTTCCCCGTTTGTTTGTGTGGTGCCTGTCCGGTTGTTTCACGGGGGTTGTGCTGATTGTCTCAGCCCAAGCGCAGGTACCCGGCCAAAATCCGGATACCAACGGTCCCGTCGCCATACCTCCCGACACCCAAGCCCAACCACAACCGCAACCTGGCGTACAATCGCAGCAGTCCACCGATGCTTGGGATCGTTTTTGGAAGATTGAAAAAGTTTCCAAGGATGACGATTGGACACGCCACTTCCGCATCGGGGCCATGGTCGGGATGAATATCAGCGCCAGCTTCAACATGAACGGGACGTTCAAAGTCAACAATACCCCCGGAGTTTATGATGATGGGTATATGCGAAAGGATAGCACGGGAGATTTCGGGGG
>Ga0116107_1001076_pt1 | contig 17471 bp, 13 predicted proteins | sample June2015DPH_6_10_FD_88969 | JGI IMG/M metagenome (GOLD analysis project Ga0116107, IMG submission 88969) | Peatland microbial communities from SPRUCE experiment site at the Marcell Experimental Forest, Minnesota, USA - June2015DPH_6_100 | ecosystem: Environmental > Terrestrial > Soil > Wetlands... | reverse complement strand
CTGCGCTACCACGCGTCGAGGAACCACTTCTCCAACTGGTGCATGGCCCGCACCGAGTTCGCGCTCGCCGCGCGAATTCGGCCCTGGAAGGTGTCCGATTTCAAGGACGCGGAGGAGCTGCGCTCCTACCTCGTCGAGGCCTTCGCCGGGCTGCAGTCGGAGGCGCGCCGCGGCGTGGTCGCCGACTTCGCTCCGAGGGAGTTCGAAGGACTGTCCGGCTTCGTGCGGATCGGCACCGGGTCGATGGGCGGTAAGGGACGGGGACTCGGCTTCGTCAACGCGCTGCTGGCGCGCGAGCAGACGGCGGAGGACGGCGTCCGCATCTTCGTGCCTCCCGCCGCGGTGATCGGCACGGACGTCTTCGACGGGTTCATCGCGCATGCGGAGCTCTCCGCGCTCGCCCTCTCCGACGCCTCCGACGAGGCGATCGGCGAGGCGTTCCTCCAGGCTCCACTTCCCGCTGCGCTCGAACAGGACCTGCTGGCGATCGTGGAACGGACGCGAGGGCCGCTCGCCGTCCGCTCCTCCAGCCTCCTCGAGGACTCCTACGACCAGCCGTTCGCCGGCATCTACGGCACGTTCATGCTGCCGAACGCCGTTCCGGACGTGCGGGTGCGGCTCGCCGACCTCTCGGCCGCGGTCAAGCTCGTCTACGCCTCCACGTTTTCGAAGAACGCCAAGGCGTACGTCGCAAACACGCCGCACCGCCCCGAAGAGGAGAAGATGGCGGTCGTGGTGCAGGAGATCGTCGGACGGCCGCGTGGGCGCTACTTTTACCCGTCGTTCGCCGGCGTCGCGTGCTCCCGCAACTACTACCCCGTGCTCGGTCTGAAGGCCGAGGATGGGTTCGCGGCGGTGGCGCTCGGGTTCGGTCGAACGGTCGTCGAAGGGGGCAGGGCCGTGCGCTTCTCGCCCGGATCGCCGCGCAACGTCCCGCAGTTTGCCTCGACGGAAGGGGTGCTCGACAGCGCGCAGCGGGAGTTCTACGCGCTCGACCTCGAGCACTCCTCGACCATCCGAGAGCCCGGTCACGCGGATGCCCTGGTCGCGCTCTCGCTCGAAGCGGCCGAGCGCGACGGGACCATTCACCCGGTGGGCTCCGTGTACTCGCCGGACAACGACGCGGTGTACGACGGGGTGTCGCGGCCGGGGATCCGCCTCGTGACGTTCGCGCCGATACTCAAGACCAGCATCTTTCCCCTCTCGAGAATCCTGACCGGTCTGCTTGCGCTCGGGGAGCGGGCGATGAGCTGCCCGGTCGAGATGGAGTTCGCCGTAAACCTCCCCTCGCGCGGCGAGCCGGGCGAGTTCGCGGTGCTGCAACTTCGCCCGCTCGTGGTGGAGGTCGGCAGCGAGGACCTCGACGAGGTGCTCCGGGTGACGGGGGCGGATGACGTCCTCTGTTTTTCCGAGCAGGCGCTCGGCCAGGGGAGGGTTCAGGGCATCCGCGACGTGGTGTACGTCAGGCCCGAGGCGTTCGACCGCGCGCGGACCGTCGAGGTTGCGGGCGAGGTCGAACAGGTCAACCGGGCGCTGGCGGAGGCCGGGCGGCCGTACCTCCTGATCGGGCCGGGCCGATGGGGAACCTCGGACCGCTGGCTGGGGGTTCCGGTGGAGTGGCACCAGATCGCCGGCGCTCGCGTGATCATCGAGACCGAGCTCGCCGACGTCCCGGTTACGCCGTCGGAAGGAACTCACTTCTTCCAGAACATCACGTCGTTCGGGATCGGCTACCTCACGGTCCACGCCAGGAGCGGCCACGGGCGCGTGGACTTCGCGTGGCTCTCGACTCGCCCGGCGGAAGCCGAGACGCGGTTCCTCCGGCACGTGCGCCTCGAAGCACCCGTCGATGTCCGCATCGACGGGCGGTCCGGCCGCGGTGTCGTGCTCAAGGCCCCGTTCGGCCTCTAAGACGGCAGAGGAGCAGAGGGGCAGAGGAGCAGGGGAGCGCAGGAAACAGGGACTGCTCGAAGGTTCACACGTTCAAACGTCCGCAGGTTCAAAGACAGCAGAGCGGCGGAGGAACAGTGGAGCAGAGAGCGAGACGCAAGCCAGGCCGCGTCTTACCTCTTCTCCTCCGCCCCTCGGCCCCTCTGCTCCTCTGCCTGTGGCTCCGAGTCCCGGGCTACCTGGCCGGGGGTGGGGGAGGGAGCGGGTCGGGGACGTGGTTCTTGATGGGCGGGATCGTCCTCAGGTAGGCGTAGATCGCGCTCAGGTCCTCGTCCGTCATCTTCCCGATCCAGTCCCACGGCATCGGCGGGAGGATCTCCCGCCCGCCGCCGAGGTGCTTGCCAGTCCGCATCGCCTTGATGAAGTTCTCCTCCGACAGAGCGCCGAGCCCGGTCTCGGGGTCGGGCGTGAGGTTGCTCGTGTAGCTGATCCCCCACGGCCCGGCCCACGCGGTCATGGTCAGCGCCGCGACCGCCCCCCACGGACCGGGCGGCAGTGCCGGCGGGGGGGGGAACTTCATCGTTTCCGGGTGACCGGAGAGCATTCGCGACATGTCGGGCTCGGGGCCCTTCTCGCCGAGTTTCCAGGGCGTGTGGCAGTCGTTGCACCCCCCGACGGTGACAAGGTACCTCCCACGCTCGGCCGGCGACTGTACGACCACAGTGGACTGCGGCTGCTGGCACGCCGCCGACGCGAGGCATGCCGCGGCGAGGATTCCTGCACTCAGTGTCCGTTTTATCAATGTCTCCTCCCCCTTTTTTGAATTTGAAACGCAGTCTACGTATCCAATTCTGCTTGTCAAGACCGAAGGCGGCGCCGGCACATCCCCGTGTTACGATCCTTCGGCGCCGGACGAACCGGCGCCAAGGACGCCTCACCCCAAGGGGTCTCGATGGACACCAACCCGCCGTTGGACGCCGGCACAGTCATCTACCTCGACAACGCCGCCACCACCTTCCCGAAACCGAAAGAAGTGTTGGACCAGACGCTCGAGGCGTACAGCCGCTACGGTGTGAACCCGGGGCGCTCCGGCTACGATCTCTGCCTCATGGCGGGCGAGCTCGTCGCCGACACCCGCAAGGCGCTTATGCGGTTCTTCGGGGGCTCCGACCCGAACCGCCTGGTGTTCGCCTCCAACGCGACCGATGCGCTCAACCTCCTGATCCAGGGGGTGCTGGGCGAGGGCGACCACGCGGTCTCGACCACGATCGAGCACAACTCGGTGATCCGTCCTTTGAACCACATGGCGCGCGACCGCGGGGTCGAGGTGGACTTTGTGCCGGTCGAGACTGGCGGCCGGGTGGACCCGCGTGCGCTTGCAAAGAGGCTGCGGCCCAACACCCGGCTGGTCGTGGTCAACCACGGCTCGAACGTGATCGGCACGATCCAACCGGTGGGCGAGATCGGGAGACTGTGCCGAGCCTGCGGCGTGACCTTCGCGATCGACACCGCCCAGACGGCGGGCGTCGTGCCGATTGACATGCAGGCCATGTGCGTCGACGTCGTCGCGTTCACCGGGCACAAATCGCTTCTCGCGCCGACAGGCATCGGCGGGCTGTACGTCGGGGAAGAGGTCGACATCCGTCCGACCCGGTTCGGCGGGACCGGCGTCAACTCCGTCGCCCCGTACCACCTCGAGGAGTACCCGTACCGCCTCGAGGCCGGCACCGGCAACGTGCTCGGAATCGCAGGGCTTCACTTCGGGCAGGAGTACATCGCGAAGCGCGGTCTCGACGCAATCTACCGGCACGAGATGGCGCTCTTCTCCCGCCTTCAGGACGGGTTGGCGGCGATCGACGGCGTGACCCTGCACGGGACCACCAGCCTCGAAGACCGTCTGCCTGTCCTCTCGTTTACCGTGGCCGGGCGGGACCCGGCCGACGTCGGCACGCTTCTCGACGTCGAGTACAACATCGCCGCGCGGACGGGCCTGCAGTGCGCCCCTCTGATCCATCGGCAGATGGGGACCGAAGCCCGGGGCACCGTGCGGCTGTCCGTCGGCCCGTTGAACACCGAGAGCGACATCGAGGCCGCGATCGCGGCGGTGACCGAGATCGCTGCCGAAGCGCGGGTCTAGAAGACGGAAGAGGGGAGACGGAAAAGGGAAAAGGGAAGACCGAAGGCCGAGACGCCGGCCGGGTCTCGTTTTTCCTTTACCTTCTACCCTTTACCGTCTGCCCCTCTCACGACCGCAGCCACCTACGATTCGCGACAGGCGCGTTTCAGCCACCGGAGCCCTTCGGAAGAACGAGGGCGTCGGCGACGATCTCGGCGAGCGTCCGCACCTCGACCCCGAGCTTGTAGGAACGGTTGAGCTCCATCAGCTGGTCGATGCAGTTGTGGCAGGGTGACGCGACCACCTTGGCGCCCGTCGAACGGATCTGGTCGGCCTTGATCCGGCCGGCTTCGATCCGCCTTGAGGTGTGCTCGGATGCGGCCAGCATCCCGCCGCCGCCACCGCAGCAGTAGTTGTCCTCGCGGTTTGGCGTCATCTCGACGAAGTCCCCCGCCGCCGCCCGGAGAAGCGTGCGCTGCTCCTCGATCACGCCGCCGTTGCGGACGAGGTTGCACGGGTCGTGGAGCGTGACGCGTTCGGGGTTCTTGGCGGGGTCGAGCCGGAGGCGGCCACCGGCCAGGTAGTCCGCCATCACCTCGACGAAGCTCCTGACCTTGAACGGGAGGGGCCGGCCGAGCCACTCCGGAGCCTCCCACCGCAGCGTCCGGTAGCCGTGCCCGCACTCGGCGACCACTAACTCCTCGACTCCAAGCTCCTCGGCTCGCGCCACGAGGCGGCCTGCGATCGCACGGGCAGCGCCGGCGTCGGCGGCGAAGTAGCCGTAGTTCGTGATGTCGAAATCGCTGGAGCTCAGCGTCCAGTCTTCGCCGGCGACGTGAAAGATCATCGCGGCGGCCGACAGCGACAACGGGAAGAACTTTACCTCGCGCGGATTAACCGCGTAGAGAACGCGCACCCCGCGGCGGTCGACCGGCATCGCGGACGCAGTATCCCCGAGCGTGTCCCGCATGTCCTGTTCGAGCCAGGCCACTGTTTCGAGCACGTCCTCCCGGCTGATCCCCATGTTGTTTCCGGTCGCGAGCGCGAGGTCGGCGTTGGCACGGATGCCTTTGGGGGCCATCCCTGCGGCGCCCAGGACGCTGCGAGCGAAGCGGATGATCGTCGAGGGGTCGAGTCCGACACTGCAGTTAAGGGCGCAGCGACCGCAGAGCGTGCAACGCCCGAACGCCGCAGCGGCGAGGGCCTCAAGCGCTTCCTGGTCGAGCGTCTGCGCGCCCACGAAACCCGGCACCAGGCGGCCGAGCAGCGTGTGGTACCGGCGAAAGAGGCGGGCGACGCGCTCGACCTTGTGCGCCGGTATCGACTCTGCGTCGCCGTCCGCGAGGTAGACGTGACAGGTCTCGGCGCACAGGCCGCACCGCACGCACGAGTTGAGTAACGCCGTCGTTCGGGCGTCGAGGCGTGCGCGCAGCACATCGAGGGCGCGCTCCACTGCGGAGGTGCCGGGCGGTTGCTCAGCCACGGTCCGTCCCCCTTGGGTGTGAGACGGGCCATACGCCGCGCCGCCCGAGCGTGGCGCCGAGATCCCGCCGGCTCGTGAGCAGGAACAGCAGGTGTCTCAGCTTACCGAACGGTGCGTAGAGGAGGAGCACGGCGCCGACGATCTGGAAAATCGGCAGCGCGGTCGGGCACACCGTCGTCGCAAGTCCAGCCACCAGCGTGAGATCGACCAGGCCGTTCGCGAAAAAATCCTCGGGTACGCTGATCGCCCGCAGGCGCAGATCGGTGCAGCGCTTGACGAGCAGCGCGGCGCCGGCCACGAGACCTACTGCGACAAGCACGGCGGTCGCCGCATTCAATGCCCGTGGCAGGGGAGTTCCGAACAGGCTGTGCACAAGCGTGATAAGCGCAGTGAATACCGCAAGGTGGTACGCGATGCCGGCTGCGTAGCTGGGGAGGTGACGCGACGCGCTCTCCTTTGCCCACGGGGCGAACGCCACCGTGAACGCGTACAGGGCCCCGGCCGCGGCGCTCCCTCGGGGCGGCGCCAGGGGCACGGGCGTCGAACCCGTCCGGACGCGGAGCACGACGAACCCGGCGACCGACGTCACCATCGCCGCGAGCAGGACGAGCGCCGCCGGATTCACCTGGTGGCCCCGGGTGACCCGCCTCGCACGTCGCGTCTGAAGGCGAAAGCCGAGTGCCGGACGAGCCCGAAAACGTTCAAACGCACCCCTCCGGTTTTGGCAGCCCTGCCACCTTACACGCCCCCTTTGCGGGCCCGGACGGGAACAGCTTGAAGATCGTGCGGAGGTTGAGGCCAGTACGCTGGCACAGCAGGCGGACCATCGGCGCGTTGCCGTGCTCGAGGTAGTGTTCGCGGATCATCCGCACAACCGCCCAGTGCTCGGGTGTCATCTCCGCGATGCCCTCAGTGGTAGCGAACAGCTTGGCGACCTCATCGCTCCAGATGTCGGGCCGCTGGAGGAAACCCTCCTCGTCAACAGCAAACGTGCGACCCCCGATGGTGATATCCGGCATTGGAACCCTCCGCCGACAGGCGCGGCGCAGCAAGGGTAGAGAGCACGCGCTTTCATTTCAACGTCAACGAGTGCGCTTTGAGGCTGCGTCTCACGAGCGGCGAGGCCTCGTTGCGCGGCGGATCGCTGTCGATGGAATGGACAGCTCGTGCTTGGATGCTAAGCGTGATTGCCCCAGGGGTTGTTGTGTAACTTCGATGGGCGACTCCGATCTTGTTACAATGCGACGAACGCGGAGGAACAGCCGGTGAGCGGCGCGGCAAACGACCCGAAGGTCGCCGAGGCGTTGAGCGAGCTCCAGCAGTACCTTTCAGACGCCATCTCGCCGCTGGTCGTGGCTGACTCCATCGCCATCCTCCTCGAGGTTCCCCCGGAGATCGTGGCCGACGAAATCCGAAGCTGGACGACGAGCCAGCACCGCCGACTGGGCGCCAGCGTGCCGATCTCGGACTACCTCTACCACGCGATTCGCAAGCTGCACGTCATGGGCGAGTTCACGCTGGTGTCGAAAGAAGCGATGGCAACCTATCTGGAGGTGCTCACCGGATACCTCCTGGTGCTCTGCCCACCCGAGGACAGGGATCTGCTGCGGGAAAATCTCTCTCATCTCGGCGACGTGCGCTCGGATCTGGCAGCTCCTCTTGTGAGCCTCCATCACGTACCTGAAGAGGAAGCCGCTTCTGCGGTGCGCCGGGACGACGCAACCGGGAAGACGGCCGTCCACGTCAGTCGCCAATTCGCCCGGCTGGTCGAACGCATGGCGCGTCTCCAGATTTCCGGCGAGCCGGGTGGGAGCCCCTCGGCCGCGCGCGAGGACGTCTTCTCGCAGCTTGTGTCCGTAGCGGCTCGAAACTCCGGCACGAGCGAGGAGTTCGAACGGGCCAAGGAGAGCCTGCGGGCGTTCGGCATGGACTCCTCGATGGAGAACGTCTTCCGCTCGCTCGGACGCCGCCTCCCGGGGTGGGTCGTGCAGGAGCAACCGGGGAGCGAAGCCCCGTCGGCGCCGGTGACCGCGACCGCGCGTGCCATGGAACGCATCGTGGCCCTCGAGCACGACCCCCGCGAGGCGGCACGCCGTTTTCAGGAGCTCGTGCAAGCGGCCATTGAACAGTTCAACGACGGCTCCCTCGCCCGCGCCGTCACGATGCTTGACCTGGCCGGTCTCCTTCTGGCCGAGAAGAGAGTTGACCCGGCGTACGTCCGGGGGTTCCGGGAGCAGGTCCACGGGACGCTCGACGAAGAGCGCCAGCGCCGGTACGCCGAGGACGCCGCGTCGCATCCGCTGCTGCGACGTGTGCTGGGGTTCTTTCCGGCGCTTGAACCGGCGGGACTGCTGGACTCGCTCAGGGTCGAGGAGAAGCGGGACCGGCGTCACCTTCTGCTCGCGCTACTCGAGGTTCACGGCGCTCCTGCACGGACGCAGGCCTTCGAGCGTCTCTCTGCGTCGATTGCGAGCTTCGGCGACAAGGACGCGCACTACCAGAGAAACCTCCTGTACGTGCTGCGGCACATCCCACGACCCGAGGGAGGTCTGCCCGACGCCGAGGTCCAGATGGTCATCAGGTTGTCGGGCGTTGGGCGGCCCGTGATCCTGCTCAAGGAGGCCATCGCCTACCTCGGTCAGGTCAGGGACGAGCGTGGGGAGCGCGCCCTGATCAACCGCCTCGGGGAGTACGAGACGGCTTTGCTGAAGTTGGGAAGCACCGGAACCGAGAGTGCCGAATTGCTGCAGGTCCTGAACCGCGCCCTCTTCGCGCTGGTCCGTCTCGGAACGCCCGCTGCCATCCGGGCGGTGGTGAATCACGGACTCAAGCGGCATCCGCAGTTCGGCGACACGTCCGAGACGCTCGCGTCGCTCGGCGGCACTGATCTCTCGGGAGACCCGGAGACGGTCAACCGCCTGGTTCAGGCGATCGAGGCCGAACTTCCGCACAGGATATTCGGTTTCCTCCTCAAGAAGGACTGGAGCCACCTGCTCCATCTCATCGAGGCGGTATCGTCGTCAACAAAAGCACCGCTGGTGCGGAACGCTCTCGCGGACATGGTCCAGCGTTTCCCGGGCGAGGAGTTTGCGCAGGTGGCCGCGAAGGTGCTCGCTGGCGCCGACCTGCCGCCGGCCCCTCCGCCGTCCAACGCATCACAGCCTGCGAGCCTCGTGGGCGATCTCGAATTGTTCGGGCTTCCGACGCTGCTGCAGAACCTCTCACAGTCGACAGCCTCGGGGGTCCTGACAATCACCGACCCCGTCGGCGAAGAGGTTGCGACCATCGCTCTGGAGAAAGGCAAGTTTTCCGATTGCCGTAGCGGCCAGCTCACGGGCGAGGTTGCGCTGTTCCAGTTGATCGAGCGGCCGACCCCGGCTTCCTTCAGTTTCGTCAGACGGAATGCACCGCCCGATGCTGTGGGAGGCGAGTCGTTGAGGGACCTCGTGCCTCTCTTCTTCGAGGGGACCCGGCGGTACGACGAGTTCCAGCAGGCAAGCATGCTGGTGCCGGATTATGCCTGCTTGCGGTCGAGCGGGACAAAACCGACTCGTCCGCCCGAGGAGGACGACATGGCGCTGACCCGTGCGGTCTGGCAGCGTGCGTGCTCCGGCGCGCCGGCGCTCGAGTGCGAGAAAGATCTCGCGATGGACTCCTATCGGGTCCGCAGGATGCTGGCGCATTGGGTCGAGGAGGGCGCTCTGGAGCCGCGCTGACCGCGACTCTCACAGCCCACGTTCCGAAACACCTCCCGACGTGCCGCGTCTCAGGGCCCGGCGGGGCTATGTTCGGATGGCTGCCTTGTACCTGCACGCGATGTCGGACCAGTTCACGAGGTGCTGCATCACGGCGTCCACCCACTCGGCCCGTCGGTTCTGGTACTTGAGGTAATAGGCGTGCTCCCAAACGTCGATGACCAAGAGCGGCGCCCACCCGGGCAGAACGAGGTTCTGGTGCTTCTCGACTTGGAGCACGGCGAGCTGGCCGGCAGCTGGGTCGAGCGCGAGCACACCCCAGCCCGATCCCTCAACGGCGTTGGTGGCGGCACGCATCTGGGCGTCGAAGGAGGCGAACGAGCCGAACTCGCCCGCGATGGCGTCGGCGAGCGCACCCTCCGGTAACCCGCCCCCGTTCGGCGCGAGGTTGGTCCAGAAGATCGAGTGGAGGACGTGCCCTCCGCCATGGAACGCGATTTCGCGCTCGAAGTGCTTGACGAGGGCGAAATCGCCTGAGGTGCGCGCCGCGGCCAACTTGTCGAGCGCGGCGTTGAAACCGTTGACGTAGGCGAGGTGGTGCTTGCCGTGGTGGAGCTCCACCGTTCGGGCATCGTAGTACGGCTCCAGCGCGTCGGCGGGGTACGGCAGGGGGGGAAGCTCGGCCTTGGTCATGATCCTGCTCCTTTCGGCCCGCGGCGTCGGCAAGTCTCGGAGCTTTCGCCGAGGTCTCTGTCTCAACTTCACCTGGCTTAACGATACGGACTCGGGCGATCCGTGTCAAACGTCGGCGACGCCGCCACGGCAACGAGGCAGATTCTGCAGGCGGGGCGCGTCAGGATCGCCCGGGCCCCGGTGCGGGGTCGAGCCGGTGCGGCGCGAGGACGGCCTTGAGAGCCGCATGACGGTACAGGTCGGACAGCGTCGGGTAGTTGTAGATCGTCTCCGCGATCTGGGTGGCGGTGGCACCGGCGCGCAGAAACGCCTGGGCGATATGGATCAACTCGCTCGCGCCGGTTCCGATCATGTGCGCTCCGAGGAGACGCAGCGAACCCGCCTCGAAGAGCAGCTTCAGCATCCCGCTGGTATCCCCGATGATCTGCCCGCGGGGGTTCATCTCGTAGTCTCCGCGGCCCGCGATGTAATCAACGCCGTTCTCCCTGAGGGTCTCCTCGGTTTCCCCGATGTAGCTCACCTCCGGTATCGAGTAGATCGCAAACGGGAGAAGCTCGGTCTTCGAGGGAAGGCCCTTGATGTTGAAGGCGTGACGCATCGCCTGGCGGCCCTGCTCCATCGAAGTGCTGGCGAGCGCTGGATAACCGATGACGTCGCCTACGGCGTAAACGTGCGGCGCCAGCGTCTGGTAGTTCTCGTTGACGGTCAACAGACCGTACTCGTTGGGCTCGAGGTGCAGCAGCTCGAGCCCGATCCCCTTCGTGTTGCCGTCCCGGCCGACGCAGTAGAGCAGGACGTCGGCCTCGAGGTCACCGTTCTGACGCAGGGTGCAGCGCACCCGGGGTGGGTCGCCGGGCAGGCGTTCGACGGCAGAGTGACGGTCGTTGTGGAGCAGGTTGATGCCGAGGCGGCGCATCTCCCGCTCCAGGATCGACACGACCTCGCGGTCGAGGTATGGCAGGAGTCTGTCGCGAGTGTCGACGAGCGTCACCTTGATTCCGAGCACGGCGAACATGCTCGAGAACTCGACGCCGATGACGCCCGCGCCCAGCACGACCATTGTTCTCGGTATGCGGGGCAGTCCGAGGATGGTGTTGCTGTCGAAGACGGACTCTCCGTCGAACGGCACGTCGGGCGGCCGGTTCGGACTGGATCCCGTCGCGATGACGATGAAATCGGCGGCGAGCGACGTCAGCACCCCGCCGTCCGGGCCGCAGACCGCAACCGTGTGGGGGTCGATGAATCGGGCCTGCCCGACGAACACTTCGATCCGGTAACGCTCGAGAGACTCGTTGATGATTTCGAGTTCCCGTTGAACGACCTGGCGCTCGCGGTACATGAAATCATGGACCGTGATCTCGTCGTGGATCTCGCAACGGATCCCATCGAGCTTGTTGCGGGTGAGGGAGTGCACGAACAGGGCGCTCTCGCGCAGCGTCTTGGACGGGATCGTACCCCAGTTGACTCGCGTGCCGCCCAGGACGTGCTGGCGCTCGATGACGGCGACCTGCTTGCCGGCGCGCGCGGCCTGAATCGCCGCGCGCTCCCCGCCGGGCCCGCACCCGATCACGATCACGTCGTAGCGACGCATTGCTGTCTCCCGAGCCGAGGCCAGGGCGTGCCGGAAGAAACGAACGGCCAACCGGTCGAGCGCTCGTGCCCGCACAGGAATCGTATCAGAGAATGCATCTCGGTTGGCGGGCGAGGCGTGCGGCCCCCGCCCAGCCTGCGGCTTACCCTTTGTCCTCTATACTCCGCCTCCGAACTGGGGGCGACCATGACCGAGGAGATGCACGAGCTGCACGAGCGCGCCGAAGAGGCTCACCAGCACCCCAGCCTCGTGCCCGTGACGTTCACGATGGCGCTGCTCGCGGTGCTCGTGGCCACCGTATCGCTGCTCGGCCACAGGACGCACACCGAGGAGCTGCTGCTGCAGAACCAGTCGAGCGACCGGTGGGCGCAGTACCAGGCGAAGAGCATCCGCCGCCACACGTACGAGCTGTTCCAGGATCTCCTGGATGTCTCGACGGTCCGGGACCCGGAGGCTGCCAGGAAGGTGCGCGAGCGTTACGCCCGGGAGGTCGAACGGTACCGTGACGACCAGAAAGAGATCGACGCCGAGGCGCGCGAGCTCGAGGCGGAGACGACTCGCGCGCGGCGGCAGGCCGACCTGTTCGACCTTGGCGAGGTCTTCCTCGAGGTCGCCCTGGTCATCACCTCGCTGACCCTGTTGACCCGGCGGCGGCAGTTCTGGCTTGCCGGGATGGCGATCGCGGCGGCCGGGGTCATCATCGCTTCCTTGGGGTTCATTGCGCACTGACGACGACGCTCCCTCGGAGGGGCCGGCCCCCTCATCGGGCACGGCATAGCGTTGCGCCCGGTACAATGCCCCGATGCAGCCCCGGCGAGCGCTGACCTGGATCGCGATCCTGTACTTTGCGGAAGGTCTCCCGTTCGGGATCGCCTACGACCTTTGGCCCGTCTACTTCCGTCGCCACGGCGTCTCGCTCAGGGAGATCGGCCTGATGAGCCTCCTCTTCATGCCGTGGACCCTGAAGATGCTGTGGGCGCCGCTGGTTGACCGGTTTGGCGCCCGGCAGCACTGGATCAGCGCGGCGCTTCTCGTGCTCGGCGGCACCACGCTCGCGATCATGCCTCAGGATGCCGCGCATCCGTCGTGGCTCATGTGGTCGGTGCTGCTGCTGTTCACCACGGCGTCCGCAACCCAGGACATCGCTGTGGACGCGTACGCGGTCGACGTCGTCACACCCGAGACGAGGGGACCGATCAACGGGATGCGCGTGTCGGCCGCCCGCGTCGCGTTCGTCCTGGCGGGCGGCGTGGCCCTCGTGCTCTCGAAGATCACGGGCTGGAAGCCCCTGTGGGCCTTGCTCGGAGTGACGTTCTTCGTGCTGGCAGCGGTCGCGTTCGCGAGTCCTCGCGTCGCCCTCGACGCTGCCAAGCGCCGCAACCCCGTCGGCCCGGTGCTGCGTTGGGCGCTGCGGTGGGAGATGGTGCCGGTACTCCTTTTCGTGCCGCTCTTCAAGCTCGGCGACTCCACACTGGGACGGATGGTCAAATCGTTCTGGGTGGACCGCGGATACACGGACGCGGAGATCGGGCTCGTGTCGATGACGGGTGGCGTGGCTCTCACGGTCGTCGGCGCTCTCGCCGGAGGCTGGTTCGTGAAGCGGTACGGGATCTTCCGGGCGCTGCTATGGCTCGGCATCGCGCAGTCGGCCGTGAACCTCGGGTACGTGGCGGTGGCGACGCTGCCGCTGCCGCGAGAGGGCATCTACATTGCCTCGCTGCTGGAGTCGTTCGGTCAGGGGCTCGGGACCGCCGCGTTCGTCTCGTTCCTGACCAACCTGTGCGACAAGGAGCACGCCGCGACGCAGTACGCGTTGCTCTCGGCGCTTTTCGCTCTCACGCGTGACGTCGCCGGAGCGTTCACGGGAATCGGCGTCGAGAGACTTGGCTACGCCGTCTATTTCTCCTTCACGGTGCTGCTCGCCGTACCCGGGCTCTTGCTGCTCCCGCTGATCAAGCCGCGGATCCGCGAGCAACAGCCTGCGCCTGCCTCGGCGTGAGGGCCGCGCTACACTCCCGAGGTGCCGCCACGTCGTTGGCGTGCCGGGGGAGGCAACACCGTGCCGAGGTACACGCTAGGGAAAGCTCCGCGGGGTCGCTTTCGCCGGGTCCTGCTGTTTCTGCCGCTGGTCCTGATCGGCCTGCTGGTTTGGGCTTCACTGCGTCGCGGTCCGGCGCCGGCTATCGTGATCGAGAGCGCCCGCCCCGCGGTCGGAAGCGCCACGAAAATCGTTGCGCGTTTCACCGAGCCGCTCGGAGGCCTCGGGCGGATCACACTCGAGCTGATCCAGGGCGACAGGACCGTCACGCTCGCCGAGCAACGGCTTTCGCGCGCCGGCGCGTTCTCGCCGACTCGCGGGCGGTTCACCCCGAAGGCAGAGCTCGCCGCCACTGTCGGACGGTCGGCGCAGGGTTGGCTCACGGAAGGCGAAGTGGTCCTCCGCGCAACGGCGGACCGGATGGCCGGACCGCTGCGTTCGGGCGCACCCGTCGTCGTGGAGAAGCGCATGGCCGTGCGCTTGCGGCCACCGCACCTCGAGCTGCTGTCGAAGCAACACTACGTTCGCCAGGGAGGCTCCGGGGTCGCGGTGCTGCGCGTCGGCGACAGCGCCGTGCGCTCGGGCGTGCGCGCCGGCGCGGTGGAGTCTCGTTCATTCGTGCTGCCGGGCGGCGGGCCGCGAGAGCGCTTCGTCCTCTTCGCGATCCCTTGGGAGTTCGCCGATGCCGGCCAGATACGGCTGTTCGCCGAGGACGACGCCGGGAACCGGGTCGAGATGCCGTTCGTGAACCTCTTCAAGCCGTCGCCCCCCCGGACGGACCGCCTTGAGCTGTCCGAGGCCTTCCTCGCCAAGGTCGTGCCGCCGATCGCAAGTCAGACCTCCGGATTCGATGCCAGCGGCTCGTTGCTCGACCAGTACCTGAGGATCAACGGGGAGGTCCGAAGGGCGACGCTCGCCACGATCGCCCAGCTCGCGGCGGACACCCAGCCGGCGTTCCTGTGGAGCGGTGCGTTCGCGCAGATGCCCAACACGCAGCGTCGGGCCGGCTTTGCGGAGAACCGCACGTACCTCTACCAGGGAAACGTGGTGGATCACCAGACCCACCTCGGCCTCGATCTGGCCTCGACGGAACACGCCCAGGTGCCGGCGGCCAACGCCGGTCGGGTGGTTTTCGCCGGATGGCTCGCGATCTACGGGAACACGGTGATCATCGACCACGGATACGGCCTGATGAGCCTGTACGGCCACATGTCCTCGCTCGCCGCCAAGGTCGGCGACGTCGTCGCCAAGGGCCAGCAGATCGGGAACAGCGGGTCCACGGGCCTCGCGGGCGGCGACCACCTGCATCTGGAGATCTTCGTGCAGGGGAAGTCCGTCGATCCACTCGAGTGGCTCGACGAGCACTGGATCCGCGACAACATCGCCACGAAGGTGAAGCTACCCTAACGACGGGGAGAGGGAAGAGGGAAAACGGGAAAGGGAAGGCGGCCAGGGGGGCGGAGGAGAAGGAACCGTTCGAATGTTCACAGGTTCGAACGTCCGCAAATCAGGAGACCTGCGAGTCAAGGGTGAAAAAAGGAAGGAGGTCAAGGGGAAGACAAAGGCCTTTGGCGGCTATGCTCTCGTGTTTATGGTCGTCCGCTTGACGTTTCGCGTTTGGCTCTTTGCCTGTCCCTGAGGAACCTTCGAATCTCCTCAGTTCCTACGCGGTTGCCGGCGAGAGCGGCGAGACGTAGACTCACACCATGGAACGGGAACAGAGCCTGCAGGACCGTTACGCCCCTACGACGCGCTGCTTCGGGTGCGGTCCGGCCAACGCCGACGGGCTTCGGATCAAGAGCTTCGCGCGCGGCGACGAAGTTGTTGCCGAGTGGGTGCCCGCGAAGCACCACGAGGCGTTCGACGGTGTGCTCAACGGCGGCATCATCGGCACGCTGTTCGACTGCCACTGCAACTGGACGGCCGCGCGCCACCTGATGGAGGCGAGCGGCGCCGAGAGGCCGCCGTGTACGGTGACGGCGGAGTACCGGGTGGTGCTCAAGCGCCCGACGCCGTCGAGCGGCCCGCTGACCGTGCGGGCCAGGGTCGTTGAGGCGGGCGCGGACCGCGCCGTGGTCGAGGGCACCCTCGAGGTCGGGGGAAAGGTCACGGCCACCTGCCGCGGGGTCTTCGTGGCGGTGCAGGAGGGACACCCGGCGTTCCACCGGTGGTAGGGATCGGCCGAGAGACTCCCTCACCGGGCAGCGAAGCGTTCGGACCTGTGCGCAGGCGCAGAGTGACCCCGGACAGGTCGTCGGCGGGCCAAGGTCACTTCGTATCGAGAGTGAGGGGGAGTCCCGTTCTTGCCGGCGCCGGACTCGTGAGGTCTCCCGAAGCGAGGCCGGCAGGAATAAAGAGGGCGGCCCCGGAGGGCCGCCCTTAATCGCAACGAGCAGATCGTGCTATGAGAGTCGGCGCAGGGCGAGCACACCACCGAGCGCGAGAAGCGCGGCGAGCACGAGCAGGCCGACCGGGCCGGCGAGCGGGATCAGTTGGGCAAAATTGAGCACAGCCGTGTTGTTGGCGGCCGAGGGGTCCGCCGTCGCGGAGGTCACGGTCACCGTGTTCGTGAGTGATCCGAGTAACGTGACTTTGGCGACAAGCGTCAGGGTCTCGGTTGCGCCAATGCCGAGACTTGCGAACGTCCACTGGCCGTTGGCCGGGTTGTAGCTGCCGGCGCTTGGGGTGGCGCTCACGAACTGGAAGTTCGAGTTGAGAAGGTCGGTGACCACGACGTTGTAGGCTGTGTCGGGTCCCGCGTTGGAGACCGTAATGGTGAACGTTACGTTGCTGTTGAGAGCCGGAGAGTTGTTGTCGACCGTCTTTGTGACGGACAAGTCGGCCAGTCCGGCGACGGTGACTGCCGCGATCGCCAGGTTGTTGGCCGGGTTCGGGTCGAGCGGTGTCGAATTTGTGACCTGGAACGTCATGGATTCCGGACCACTCTGCGTGTATTTGACGGTGACGTGCAGCGTCGCCGAACCGCCGTTCGCTAGGCTTCCGATGGTCCACACGCCGGTCGAGGAGTTGAAGGCGCCACCCCCGTCGTTGCTGACGTACTCCAGGCTCGCCGGCCCCGAGGCGGTGACCGTCACGCCGGTAGCGGCGTTCGGACCGTTGTTGACGACGTGCACGGTCATGACGACATTTTGATTGAGCGCCGGGTTGCCCGGCGCGGCCGAGGCCGTGACGGCGAGGTCGCTTCCCTGCGCGCTGCCGTCGGGACTGAGCAGCACGATCTGCGCGCGGGTGCCGGCGGCGTTGTGGTGGTGTAGCAGCAGGGCGCCGAGTGAGCCGTTGGCGGTCAGGTTGGCGGTGTTGAAGTTCACCGGCAGGATCGAACCGTTGAGATCGTTCGAGAGCCAGTCGTAGCCAAAATCGAGGCCTTGGTTGGTCGGATCGAAGTGGAACGTGCCCGTGGAGTCGATGTTGAACCCGTACAGCGCGCCGCAGGCGGGCGCCCAACCGGGACAGGTCTCGATATAGTAGTTGAACGGCCGCGGCGTGGTCCCGGCGGTCGTGCCGAACCCCATCCGGCGTGGGGCCACCGGGATGAACATCACGTTGGTGTTGAACAGCCGGGTGTCCTGCTGGGCGCCGGTGAGGAGGTTGAGATAGTAGCTTGATCCGATGGTGCCGGCGTTGAGGTTCCAGTAGAAGCTCGAGAAGCTGTCGTTCGGGTTGTAGCTCTGCCCGGCCCAGTAGCTCGAGATGCTGCCGAAGTCGCTACTGGTGACGGCGAAGTCCCAGTTCCCATCAGGCGCACCGGTGCAGATTCCGGTGCTGGGGTCGGCGACGCCGCAGTCGATGTAGACCGTGAACGAGACGTCGCTCGGCGTCGCCCAGTCGCCCCACGTCGAGACGCCGAACATCATGATGTTGTCTGCCGAGTCGTAGTTGACCCCGGCGTACTGGAGGTTCTGATAGGGGGCGATTTCGGCCGGGTCCGCCGGGTGCACCACTTG
>Ga0116107_1001075_pt1 | contig 17498 bp, 15 predicted proteins | sample June2015DPH_6_10_FD_88969 | JGI IMG/M metagenome (GOLD analysis project Ga0116107, IMG submission 88969) | Peatland microbial communities from SPRUCE experiment site at the Marcell Experimental Forest, Minnesota, USA - June2015DPH_6_100 | ecosystem: Environmental > Terrestrial > Soil > Wetlands... | reverse complement strand
CTGATTGATAATAGATATCTCCGGCATTGGTACGGTAGTCAATAAGGCCTTTTTTCTTTTTTTGTTTATATAAAAATCCACAGTAGAAACGTCACCTTAATATTTATTAATTTTAAAAAAGTATACCAATCAAACAGATGTCTTCTATACTTTTCGTAATACTCTATTATGATGCCTGGGTAAGTATTTCTGTTCTTTGGTTTAAAAATTTTTTCAACAGCTTGTTAAGCTCTTTTTGATAATGTTTTTCTTCAATCGTATTTACTTTATATTGTAATGTATAGCTATATGCACAAGCTCGAAAGTTTTCATTTAAAAGGATTACATCGATCTTTTCTTTAAGCAAGACATGTTCAGGTCTTTTGGCATATTTGTCCCATAGATCCCATAGCCCAGTAAGTCTTTTCCATATATTCTTATATGAATATACATTTTGTATCGTCCAGTAATATCCACGTTCCAATTCCTCAACTGACATAAGTTTTGGCCTAAATTGAACAGTCGACCCGGTATAGTATTTCCAGTCTTTTGATATTATACGTCCCTCTTCCTCCAGACGTTTAGTTAATGTAGTCCCAGGAAAGGGAGTTAAAGCAAATAGCTGTGGTAAGGCAATACAATTATCCACGATAAAATTTGCGGAATTTTCAAAACAGGTTTCATCGTCATTATCAAATCCAAAAACAAAAGCTCCTATAATAGCGATACCATAGGATTGTATCTTCTTAGCATTTGAAATAAAATCAGCAAGGCGGTTGTTTGGATTCTTCTGCATTTCTTTCAGATTTTTTTCAGAAATAGATTCAAATCCCATTATTATTCGTGAGCCACCCGATTGCACCATAAGATCAAGGTATTCATCATCTCTTGCCATCGCCATAGAGCCCTGACTCATCCATTGTATCTCAAGGGGTATGAGCGCCTTAAAAAGCTCTTTTGACCGCGTTAAATTGGCCGCTATATCGTCATCGGTAAGCATTATAAAAGTATTTCTACCAAAGTGTTTTCTTAAAAAAGATATCTCTTCCACAACTTTATCAATGGGCTTATAGCGGTATTTTGCACCCCAATAAGCCCTCACTGTACAAAAATCACACTTCATTGGACAGCCACGCATAGTCTGAATTGTTGGATTAAAATAATTATCCAACTTTAACTTATGATAGTGCGGTATTGGAACATTTTCTAAATTTGGTCTTTCTGATTCTTCAACTGTATAAAATTGCTGAAGATTTCCATTTGAAAAATCCTCTAAAATTTTAGCAATAAGAGCTTCCGCTTCACCAATTGCAATAGCATCCGCATGCTTTATTGCATTATCTGGATCCATTGATACATGACATCCTCCGATAATAACCTTCACGTTCCTCTTCCTAAATTCATCTGCGATCTGATATCCACGAGTAGCTGACGTAGTAAAGAAGGTAAGTAAGACGAGATCTGTTTCTGAATCGAAATCAATATTCTCAATGTTTTCATCTATGACTTTCGTATCATAGTGCGGCGGTATTAGGGAACTAAGAATTGGGAGAGCTAATGGAGTTCCGCTATATTTACGGGTTCCCAGTCCAGCAGTAGTTGCCATAAAACCAAACTCCCAGAACTCCATCCTACCATCCTGAAATTTTTCACGTTTTGGATTGATAATCTTTATTTTCATTTTTTATTTACCTTTTTTATTTATAAAATTTGATTAAACTGTTGTTATTCATCAATTCCGAAAAAATAAACTTGTGAAATAATTTATTAAATAACTATAACGATATATTAATATTCAATAAAATCATTATTTCGATTGTATTTTTACTAAAGGTTGTAACTCATTATATATAAAGTCATAAATATCCTGTATTGATTTAATTTCTTGAATTCGCTCCTCTTCTATGTTTATGTTAAACAAATCTTCAAATCCTAACATCATCTCAATTATATCTAAAGAATCTGCCTTTAGATCATTCACCACATGTGCATTAGGTATAATCATTTCTTTTGTAATATTATGTTTCCTGAGAACATTATACACAACCTCGTTTACAGCCTCTTTAATTTTTTTCATAAAAATCTCCAGATATTAAAATTATTAGAATCATGCTAGTAGGAATAGAAACGTTAGAACGTTTCTATTCATTTCCCTGAAATATGCGCAAAAATCAGCGTCGCTTCGCTCCGATCAACGGGCCTTGTTTTCACCGGAAACGATGACCGATTTCACCAGTATAATCATCAGGGGCTCAAAAGTTGAGAGTCCCGTTACATTTTTATCTCCTAAAATAGACATTTCATGACATTGCACACAACTAAACGTTTTTATGATAACATGCCTGAGTACGATAAAGAATGTCAATCCCTCTAGAGAGTGATTTTTATAAATGTTTTTACAAGGACTGCTTCCCTATTGCCTAATAAAAGATGTTACCGAGACCTGGTAATCTTTTTGATCTTCATTTCTATGATGTTAGAGCTGGTCTGGCAAAACTGGACAGGTGCATAAGTGAGGAAGTTGCTCTATAATGTTCCTCAGGAGGATCAGAATATGAGCAAAAGACCAAGAAGGAATCATGCACCGGCATTCAAAGCCAGGGTAGCGTTGGACGCGCTAAAAGGGAATCAGACGATTCTTGAGTTATCCGAGCGATACCAAGTTCATCCGAACCAGATAACAGACTGGAAGAAGCAGCTTTTGGCACATGCAGCGGAAGTATTCAGTAAAGATCGGCCAACTGTCGATGGAGAATGATTTTTTATCGGTCGCGCTCGGTCGCATCGGCGATGCGAGCGTAAAGAAATGATTGATAAGGAGGATTCTCTTCCTGTGACACGTCAATGCGAGATTCTGGAACTTTCGCGATCCGGCATTTATTACACCCCTGTTCCCATCAGTGCAAAGGATATGGAGCTGATGCGCCAGATCGATAAGATTCATCTTTTGTATCCGTTTTATGGCAGCCGCAATATCCGCAATGAACTGTGGGGCAAGGGCTATGACATTGGACGTGACCGCATGCGCCGTCTAATGAGACGGATGGGCATAGAGGCGCTCTATGTGAAGCCGAGACTATCCCTGTCTCATCCTGGACATGTCAAGTATCCTTATCTTCTTCGTGGTCTTGAGATCACAAAGGCGAATCATGTCTGGTCTACCGACATCACCTATATTCCCATGGACAGAGGCTTTTGTTATCTGGTGGCCATTATGGACTGGGCCAGTCGAATGGTTCTGGCCTGGCGGCTGTCCAATACTCTGGACAGTGCGTTCTGTTTAGACGCATTGGAAGAGGCTATCACAAAATATGGTTGTCCGGATATATTCAATACGGATCAAGGCAGTCAGTTCACAGCAGAAGCATTTACGAACATCCTTCGTTCAAACAGTATTGGCATCAGTATGGATGGTAAGGATCGCTGGAGAGACAACGTCTTTATCGAACGGTTATGGAAGAGCGTCAAGTACGAGGACATTTATCTTAAAGCATATGCGTCAATGTTGGAGGTGAAAAACGGGCTTACCAACTACTTCAAGTTTTACAACGAGAAAAGGTGGCATAATAACTTAGACAAAAAGACCCCGGCCATGGTTTACTTCAACACACTATCGCAGAAACAGGCTGCGGCATGAATCTTAACACAGGGCAACTTCCCACTTATAAATCCCTGTTCCCTGTCCGAAGAACCCAGACCACCTGTGTTTTTAGCTCGCAGGGGTTCATATGTTCAAGTTGTTTTGAGAGAGAGTCTTTTGTGGTTTGTGGAATATATTCAGACTCCATGATTCTTTGATAAGGAGTTTTAGGGTTGTTGTACTTTTCGATCCAACGCGTACTTTTAAATGAGTTTTACAGAAGGCAGAAAGAAGATGATTATAGAAAATTCGATATCATCGTCGGATCATATTCTTTAGTTTCTTACGTTTTATAAATCTTTTTAATTTCATCGCATTCCTAATATCTTGGGGCAAAGTTCACTACGGTTATAAACACCGATGATTGGAAAGATTTTCTTCAAATGATCTTTTACGGTACCTATAGTAACGAAGAGCTTTTCGGCAATCTCTTTATTGGAGTGCCCTATGGTGGCTAAAAAAGCAATTTCTTCTTGTCTGCGAGTCAGGTCGTATTGCTTGAGCTTTTCTTTAATGCGTGCAGTATCAGGCTTTGTCAATGGTTCCAGCAAAATGATTTTTCTATGAGAATCATGATTAGTTAAAATTGTTTTGACACGATAGCATCCTGTCTCAGTGCTGAAATATGTTGATTCATGTTTGTCTATGGCATAGAGCAAATCCTTCACCGGACGTCCGTTTAAAGCCCTTTTCGCTTCCTCATTTATAAAAAATGAATATGGTTGTTTATTGTGACGTTTGCGAATTAAGATTATACCTGTTCTCTCAATAGTTGCTAATGATTTAAATAAAATATCATCTTGCCGCGCCTCTGTTACCAGCCTGCTTTCGGAAATATCGGTTACAACAGTCATCCATAAAGCATCTTTTCCCATCTTTATCGGGGACACATTAAATAATCCGTATCGGACCTCATTATTCTTGACTATAACTTCAAGTTCAATATTTTTAGCATATCCCTTTTCTTTTATTTCATTAAAAAGCGCCAATCTCTGTTCCACCGTTACAGGTCCGATTTCGACAGAGGTATGTCCAATCATATCTTGTCGTCGCAGTCCCATACACTTTGCGAAAGTCTCGTTTACTTCTATATATTTGCCATCCTTGACTTTCGTGATGATAATGTAATTGGGTGCGTTACAGAAGAATTTATCGATGTAATTTTTCATGTAAGTTGTGATTAAACATTCATCCATACTCATCCTTTGTCATGACTAAAATAAATACTATTTCAATACATCACAAAACAAACCAATAGAATATTCTGCTCAAAGAATGTCTTATTTGAGTTCTTCAAAAAGCATAGCATAATGCACTGATAATTCAACAGAATAGTTTAGTTCTTTTGTAAAAAAAGCCGGTTTAAGAGTTAATTAATCAAAAACCACTACCTCTGGTAGTTGTACAATAAGAAGGTTAAACCGTTTAAGTTGTTATAATGTACCTCCCTCCTGAAAGGTAGCAATGGCAGGGAGGTTCAAATGAAAAGAAGATTCAAGAAGCTATCACACACGCTATACGAATGCAAATACCATATAGGGATGTGTCCAAAGTATCGACATCGTATATTCAAGGATGAAATAACGGAATATGGGAAGCAGCAGTTAGTTCTTCCGTAAACGCCATCACCTCCTCAAGTACTTCATCTACAAATTACAATGGCTATTTTCGAAGGTATAAACAACAAGATCAAACGGCTCTCCCGCATAGCATACGGCTTTAGAGATGTTTGCTACTTCTTGCTCAAGATACATAAGTATTGCGAACTTCTTAAACCTAGAATTTCAGCTTAAATATGAAAGATGGAAATATTTAAAAATTCACCCTCCAGAGGGATTGACATCTTTTCAATATATAAACATTATAATTTATTTTATACTATTTGTCCCATATTTAGTTCATCCTGAAAAATGGAGCTTGGAAGCCACGTAGACATGGAAGATGCTCTTTGAAAGTTATAGTTGAAATGGAGAAAAGGGCGACACGACTGTTGGGGCTATTCCAATAAGGTGTCATTGACTAAGTCCATAGCTCTTAACAGCACATCATGAATATGATGGATTCGAAACTATGATTATTTACTGTTACGAGTTTATGAACACCAAATAAGCTTGTTGAGAATAATGCTGTAATTGAGTAGATTATATGCACGAAAACCAAGATTTTACAAATAAATGAGGAGGTACAAAGTGACTATTGATCAGGAAATCACCAAGAAAGTTGCAGAGATCCTTGAAATGGATGAAACAGAATTATGGGAAAAGCGGGACATGCATTTTTTCCAAGATCTTGGGTTGGATTCATTACTTGCTCTTGAGATTATCGCAAGTTTTGAAAAAAAGTATAAGATCGAGATACAAGAAGATCGTCTCGTGGAAATCACTACTCTTAATCAAACGTTAATTCTTATCAAAGAGTTGATTAATGCGAAAAGTATACGATAAATTCCTCATTGATCAGTGTATGGATCGAAAAGTTGTTATTTCAGGTGTTGGGGTAGTATCACCGATTGGAATCGGTAAAAAAGATTTTTGGGATTCAGCAATAAATGGAAGATCAAATATCAATGCAATTCATGATCCTGATATTGCCAATCTAAAGGTTACAAAAGGATGCATCGTCAATGAATGTGATCTCAAGCAACATCTAAAAACGTCGCATACGAACCACTATGGCAGGGGAGCTCAGTTAGCTCTTGTTGCTGCAGGGCTTGCCGTAGATGATGCCTGCTTAGATTTTGATAAAATTAATCCGCAAAGGATTGGCATTGCAATGGGTACCACGATTGGCGAATCTCAGTCCCTGGTTAATATAACTCAGAATTTAAATTCTCCCGTTAAAGATGGGATGGAGATAGCCCGATCATTCACACAGAGCCTGCCTTTTAACATTGTTACTTCGATTGCACATGAATATAACTGCCAAGGATCTTTGACGATGATCCCGTCCGCATGCGCTGCGGGCAATTATGCAATTGCTCGGGGATATGAGTCAATTCGATCCGGCGATTCTGATGTTATGCTCGTAGGTGGTTCAGAGCCCTATTCGAAAATCCTTCATATTGGATTTGCTAGGATGAAAGTTGTAGCACCGGAATGTTGTCAGCCTTTTGACAGGGAAAGGAAGGGGCTCCTTGTGGGGGAAGGCGCTGCGGTATTGGTACTTGAAGAATATGATCGCGCGAAAAAAAGAAAAGCATCCATTTACGGAGAGCTCTTGGGTTATGGCCTTTCGTGTGATGCATATCACATGGCAGCACCAGAACCAGATGGTAGGGGTGCTGCAGAAGCCTTACGCCAGGCTTTAACGTGCGCAAAAGTTAATCCTGATGACATCCAGTATATCAGTGCGCATGGAACCGGCACACGAGCGAATGATCTGGTAGAAACGCTTGCGATAAAAAAAGTATTTGGCAGTGTTGCGAACAAAATCGCCATCAGCTCGATAAAATCGATGATTGGGCATACCATGGGCGCATCAGGGGCCATTGAAGCTGTTCTTTGTGCTTTGATTCTCCAACATCAGGCGATTCCACCAACCATAAATTATTATAACTGCGATCCATTATGTGATTTAGATTATGTGCCGAATACAGCACGTGATAAAACTGTTCGAAAATTGGTTAGTAACTCATACGGTTTTTTTGGCAATAATGCGTCAATAGTACTATCGTGCTGTTAATTCAGGCAGAGAAAGAGATTATATGAGAATATCAATAATAGAACCACATATAAAAAATTTTGATCGAATGAGTAAACTTTTTATTATGCCGCGCTATGGGTCTATTGCCATCGCAACAGCCCTCAAAAATGCCGGATACGAGGTGAGAGTTTTTTCAGAATTCATCAGATCCTCAATCGACTGGGATTATGTATACAGTTCTGATTATATATGTTTCGCACTTATGTCCTTTTGCGCCCAACGAGGCTATCAACTGGCGCAGCAAGTCCGTCAAAATGCTAAGGTGCCTATTATTTTTGGAGGGGCTCATCCAACGGTGCTTCCCGAAGAATGCTTGGATTATTGCGACTATGTGATACGCAATGAAGGTGAAGTCACGTTATTGGAACTGTTGGATACATTACAGAGTGACAAAGATGTGAGTTCGATAAAAGGGCTATCGTTTAGAAATAATCAAGGAGAGATAGTTCATAATCCCAAGCGCGAATTCGTTCAAAATATAGATGTACCACAGGATATTGCTCTGCTTCATGATTATGAAAAGCTGAAGGATTCTTTCCAGGGCAAAAATCCAATGATTCATATGCAGGTGATCCAAACATCAAGAGGGTGCCCGTTTAATTGCAAATTTTGTGTTGCACCTGAAGAATTGGGTACACGCTACAGGACGAAGAGCATGGACACCGTGTTATATGACATAGAAAATGGAATAGGCGTTACAGGCAGTAAAACATTTTTAATCGTAGATAATGAATTCACTGTAAAACGAGAAAGAACCAAAGAACTCCTCAAATCCATCATTGCTACATACCGTGATTCATTATATCTTATGGTGTTCGCGCGCATTGAGATTGGCCAAGAGCCCGAGTTGCTGCAACTCATGAAGGAAGCGGGCGTGCGTATCCTTTTCATTGGTATTGAATCAGTCAACGAGAGTAGTCTGAAATATTATCAGAAAAAAATATCCCTCGATACGATACGGAAAAACATTGCAAGGGTTCATTCGATGGGCATCAATACGATGGGATCCACTATTCTCGGGTCAGATTATGATACGCCGGATTTGATAAATAACACCGCCGATTTTTTTATTGAAAACGAATTTACCCACGCGACTTTTTACTCGTTGTATGAAATTCCAACCAAAGAAAAAGTGCTGGGAATCAAGCAAATGTTTCCGGATAATCGCTTCATCCATCGCGATTGGCGATTTTTCAATAGCGCATATGTCATTCATTACCCCAAATTTATGAAGCCAAGCACCCTTCAAAAAATCATCATCAAGAATTATAAGAAGTTTTATTCTTTGAAGAGACGATCTGAAGACCACCTGAAGGGTACCGCATACAGCAGAATGTCAATAAAATTATTTTCAGTAAATCCTGAAATAGCAGTTGCTGAGAAATATATCCCGTTTCTTGAACAATTTGAGGATGGACTATATGACGAAAACGAACATCTCCTTGAAGAGAAACTTCCGAGGGATGCGACACAGCATGTATATATCCATGATATTCCTATAGACATGAGTGATATATAATACTATGAACATTGGACTTATATCACCTAAACGCGGGCAACTAATTGAGAACAAAGAATTTGATGAATTCTTTTGGTCTTCGTACGAGCTCTCCACCCGCGCCGAAATCATCTACCGCTGGCCCGAGCTCGGGCTCCTTACCCTTGCGAGCCTTATGCCCAAAGAGTACAACATTCGCTATATTGACGATGCGATTGAGCACATAGACTACGATGAGCCTTTTGATATTGTAGGCATTACCGCTCTGACACCCAAAGCACACAGGGCATATGAAATTGCCCAAGAATTTAGGGCACGCGGTGTGTGTGTTATTATGGGGGGGCCCCATGCGTCAGTGATGGTGGAAGAGACACTCCAGCATGTTGACGTGGTATTTATCGGGGAGGCCCAAAATTCTTGGGGCGCTTTTATAGATGATTATCTATCTGACAAAGTTAAAAGAACCTATGGCACCCTTAATAATTTGGCTCGTATGGAGGACTCACCAATTCCACGATACGATCTATTGAACGTCGAAAATTATCGAATTATACCTATTGAAACAACTAGGGGCTGTCCACATGACTGTGAATTTTGCTCCAGTACCCGCTTGTGGGGCAATAAATACCGAAAAAAATCATTGAAGCAGGTATTGGATGAGATTGCAGTTATCAAGAAGGTTGCGCCGCGGAAATATCTATTTTTTGTTGATGACAACATGTTTGTGGATCGCGAGTATTCATCCGCGCTGCTTGAATCCATAATACCTTTCAATGTCCGATGGTTTACCCAAACCGATATTTCAATTGCTGATGACGATTCTTTTTTAGACTTGATGTACCGAGCAGGTTGCCGTGAAGTATTAATCGGATTTGAAACCCTGTCCCCCCAAAACATGCAGATGGTTGATAATAAAAATTGGAAATTAAAGCAACTGGGCAAATATGGATGGGCAATTCAAAAGATCCAATCCCATGGTATTGCAATCTATGGATCATTTATACTCGGCATGGACCATGATGACGAAACGGTGTTTCCTACATTGAGGGACTTTATCGTAAAAACGAATCTACTGGGATTCCAGATACTTATTATGACCCCCATACCCGGGACGCGGTTGTATCAACGTCTTAGTAATGAAGATCGACTTCTCACCGGAAAAAATTGGGGAAATTATTCAACGTACCAGCTGAATTTTAAACTTAAACAAATGTCTCAGGAAACATTTGAAAAAGGGATAATATGGCTTTTTAAAGAATTGTATAACGATAATGAATTTAAACGAAGAAGAAATCATCACATTAAATTAATTCGATCTCTCAGTAATTGAACTTTATTTTAAACAGGGATATCCCAATGATGCCTTCAACAGTATTACCATATCCAGAACGAGATGCGGTTCCGCTATACTTTTTTCCTTTTCTCAGTCCACGTTCACATTTGGCATCCGCAGAACATGTTGCTGCGTATGCCTCAAAATTAGAATCTCCTGATAGTATGTTTGATGGTGAAACCCTCTTATACGTGCATATCCCGTTTTGTAAAAATCTATGCTTCTTTTGTGGGTTTTACAGAGATTTAATTCATGAAGAAAATATATTGGAACGATATGTCCACACACTCAAAAAAGAAATAGAAAATGTGGCAAAATATGACTACATTAATAATCGTAAAATAACCGCAGTCTATTTTGGTGGCGGCACACCGTCAATATTGTCTCCTGAACTAATATCGACATTGCTTGAAAGCATTCATGAAAACTTCAACATTAAAGGTCTGTGTGAATTTACATTTGAGGGTGAAGTCCGTACGCTTGCGGATAGGGATCGTTTGAGAGTGATGAAAAACCTTGGATGTACGAGGGTGAGCTTTGGTATACAGACCTTCGATTCTCGATCAAGAAAATTATCAGGGCTTATTCCAACGATGAATGATATTCAATGCTGTATCGACACCATTCAGGAATTTGGGTATTCCGTCAATTGTGATCTCATGTATGGACTGCCCGGACAGAGTTACGATGTAATAATGAATGATATTTCAAAAGCGATACTCGCGGGAGCGGTGAATGTTGATTTGTATGATACTGTGTTGTACCCACACACCACACTCTTTAAATTACGACACAAATTGAAGAACGATCTTCCCACTCTTGATGAGCGATTGAACATGCTCAAGGGTGCGATGGGCCTATTGTCGGAAGCGGGCTTTTACCAAAAGACTATTGAGGATTTTGCAAAGCCGGGGAATGAATATGAAATGAAGCGGTTGGTATATGGGGGCGGTAATGGAAGGTCCGAAATTATAGCGCTCGGCGCCGCAGCCGTAGGCGTGGTCAATGGGTATTCATACAGGAATCTCCCGCCAAATGAATATCTTGCATGGAATGCCCGCAAAAATAAATTACCCATTCAACTGCTTTATACAATGAGTGATAATGATTTCCAAAAAAGGGCGCTTGTGTTTTCGCCCAAGGTTCTGGGATTAAAGAAGAGTTTTGTAAATACGGCATGGTTGGAGCAATACCGATCGGTTGTGGATGATCTTAAGGAAAAGAACTTGTTGACTGAAACAGATACCGATTTGTTGCTTACCGAAAAAGGGTTGTTATGGACTGATAATATCGCAATGACTTTCTTAAATTCAAGGGAACAACAGCAAATATGGAAAATTGGATATTGAGGATCATCATACTTATGAGGCTACTATGAATGAATCATCAACACACATCATCGGGTATAATGAAATTCGAGATATGCTTCCCCATGGAGAACCGTTTATCCTTGTAGATCGGGTACTCGAACTTGAAAGCGGGAAAAGAATCAAGTGCCTTAAAAACATAACAGGAAGTGACCCATGGTTCCGGGGCCACTTCCCCCATTTTGCAGTCATGCCGGGGGTGCTTATACTTGAAGCGATTGCGCAATCGGCACTGATCCTCTTTATTAAAAGCATCGAGAAGTTCGGCGACAAAGTAGGGGTCCTGGGGGGTGTAAAAGCCAATTTTTTGAAGCCTGTCAAACCGGGTGATCAACTGGTAATAGAGGTATTCATCGAAAAAATGATATCCCGAGGCGGAATTATTCATGCCATCGCATCAGTGAACGGTGAAAAAGTCGTAAACGCAAATATGACATTTGGTGTTGTTGATAAAGCCGAATTGAATATGTAAGCCTGCGGAGAAAAATATGGCGAAGGATACGCGTGTTGTCATAACTGGTCTTGGGGTCATCAGCCCAATTGGAATAGGGAAAAACATTTTTTGGACACACCTCATCTCTGGGCAGTGCGGAATTGGGGACATTACAAGCTTTGATTGTTCGGGATATAAAATGAAACATGGTTGTGAAGTAAAAAGTTTTACTCTGAATGAAGATTCTCATGCAGACCCGTATGTTCGTATGGGAAGATCCTCTCAATTTGCTATTGCTGCAACGGCCATGGCGATAGAGGATTCTGGTATAGATATTGACGGTATTAATTCAAAGCACGTAGGAATTTCAATAGGTACCGCGGGTGGTGAAATTCTTGTCGGTGAGCATATCTACGATAAAATATATCAGGGCAGCGGCAGATTGACGGAAGTGAAAAAAGTTTTTGCACAGTTCCCCTGCGAAGTTATACTCGCAAACATAGTACACAAATTTGGGATTCAGGGCGAATGTTCCATATTCCCGACTGCCTGTTCGGCGGGGAATTATGCAATAGGGCATGCGTATGATCTAATTCGTTCAGGAAGAATGAGTGTTATGATCGCGGGGGGTGTTGAATCATTTTCAAAAATAGCTTTTACAGGATTTTGCCGTTTGAATTTGGTATCGCCAGATGTGTGCAGGCCTTTTGATAAAAATAGAAAAGGACTTATCCTTGGTGAGGGCGCGGGGATTATGATTTTAGAGGGTCTTGAGAATGCGAAAAAAAGAAATGCGGTCATTTACGGGGAAATTTTGGGTTATGGCATTAGTTGTGATGGATATCACGTGACCGCCCCGGAGCCCAGTGGATATGGGATGATCCATGCAATGAAAGAAGCCTTAACTAATGCAAAGACGGCTCTTGATCAAGTTAACTATATCAATGCGCATGGAACGGGAACCATCGCAAATGATAAAATTGAATCATTAGCGATAAGAAGTTTATTTAAAAACCATGCTGATTCAATTGCAATAAGCTCGATTAAATCCATGATCGGACACACCTTAGGTGCGGCAAGCGCTATTGAAGCCATAACATGTGCGTTGTCAGTTCGTCATGATATTATTCCCCCCACTATTCATTATGAAACAAAAGACGCCGCGTGCGATTTGGATTATGTACCAAATGTGATGAGGGAAAAAATAGTCAATGTATCCGTTAACAATGCCTTCGCTTTCGGGGGGAACAATACGAGTCTTGTTATTGCTAAATATACATAACACTATATGTTTACATTCATAATTGTCATTATTTAAAATATCCTAGATGGCAATGGTGTGTGAAGTGGCATTTAATGCTGCCCGCTAAGTATACGTAAAAAGTCTAAGGGGTAACAATATGAGGGTGGTTATAACTGGAATGGGAATAGTATCGTCAATTGGAAACACGATTGAAACATTTTGGGGAAATCTGATGCAAGGGAATAACGGATTAAAAAAAATAACCCGTTTCGATACAAAGGAGTACAAATCAAAATTAGCGGGTGAGATTACTGATTTCGATCCCACATTATTTATGAATCAGAAAAGTTTGTTTAAGTACGACAGAATACAATTGTTCGCTATCGGGGCGGCGCACATGGCGTGGGAAAATGCAGGGCTTGACCAGTCATCATATCATTCTGATGAGCTTGGAGTGGTGCTTGGTTCAACATATGGATATATAGATAGTGTAAGCAGTTTTTATATAGAATCTTTGAAAGAGGGTCCTGCCTATGTAAGTCCTATCGCATTTGCTAATACGGTCATGAATGCACCATCTGGGAAGATAGCCATCGAATTTAAAATTACAGGTCTATCATCAACAATTGCGACAGGGTGTACGTCTGGTCTTGATGCAATACGATATTCATGTGATGTTATCAAATCCGGTAAATGTAAAGCCATACTTGTAGGTGCAGGAAGCGTGCTGAGTGAAGCATTGTTTATGGGTTTTTATCATAGCAACTGTCTTTCGAAGAATGATGAAAATACGAAGGAATTTTGCGCTCCGTTTGATGAGAACAGTAATGGGTTTGTGCTTGGTGAAGGGGCGGGAATATTGGTTCTTGAAGAATTGGAATCTGCCCAAAAAAGAGGTGCATATATTTTAGCAGAAATCAGGGAATTTGGCGATAATTTTGTTACGGGAAATAGTGGGGATATTAATCATATTATAGAGAGTCAGTCGTTTGTTATGAAAACCGCTATTGAAAAATCAGGTCTGCAGCCTGAGCAGGTTTCATGTATTTCATCAAATGCAAACTCATCAAAAGTTCGGGATAGTATGGAAGCTGCAGCGATACTCAAGACATTCGGTAACCATACAGAACAAGTCCCTCTTGTAACAATAAAATCAGCAATAGGTGAATGCCTGGATGCATCATCGATAATGCAGTCAATCGCAGGCGTCTGTTCAATGCAAATAAATATAGTTCCATGTGAATATCGATTGAACAATTCAGCAAGTGTCCGCCCAATTCAAAATAGTATAAATAGCAATCGCGAAATCAACTCTGTTCTGATTAATTCATTTTCATATTATGGGAAAAATACGGCGATGGTAGTGGAGAAATATCATGAATCTTAAATCAAATATAAAGGTGAAGGAGTGGTATGCATAAAAGAATCGTCATAACCGGCTTGGGCATCATATCGCCAATCGGTATTGGCAAAGATCAATTCTGGAACGCAGCGATCAATGCGACCTCAGGAATAGGGCCACTAACTTCTTTTGATACTTCAGATTTCAAAATACACATTGCCGCTGAAGTGAAAGGCTTTATGCTGGGTGATTATTTTGATGAGAAGAATATTTATAGATTTGGGAAACAGGCTCAATTCGGTATTGCCGCCACAAAAATGGCACTCGATGATTCAGGGTTTGTGAAAAAAGATGTGAATCCCAGTCGTATTGGGGTAGTTATCGGCACACTTTTTGGCGAACCAGTGCTATTCGAACAAATTATTGTGAGTGCTACAAGAAATGGTTTGAACAGTATTGATCCAATGGGACTATATAGATATCCCTATTCCAGTATTTCACAGTGTATTTCGAAATATTATGGATTTGCGGGCCCCAGTGAAACAATATACTGTGCCTGCTCCAGCGGCAATTCCGCGATTTCCAGAGCATGTGAATTGATTGAAGAAGGTATGGCTGATATAATCATCGCCGGTGGCGTGGAAATACTCAATGTCGGTATATTTTCAACTTTTCATGGTCTTCGTTCTCTTGCGCAATATGCTTGCAAACCATTTGATAAAAATCGTGATGGCATAGTATTTGGGGAGGGTGCCGGAATTTTATTAATACAGTCATTCGAAAGTGCACGCAGGATGAATATGCCGATTTACGCTGAGATTTATGGCGTTGGAGAGAGCTGTGACGCATATCATGCATCATCTCCTGACCCGGAAGGAACGGGTTTATGCGCTGCTGTGGACATGGCATTGAGAGAAGCGAATATCGATATAGCCGACATTGATTATATAAGCGCACATGGAACCGGAACAAAAATGAATGATAAAGTTGAAACGTATGCCATTAAAAAAATGTTTGGAACGTATAGTGAACGACTTCTCATAAGTTCTATAAAATCTATGATTGGTCATTCCATGGGGGCGTCGAGTGCAATAGAATCCATTGTATGCTGCCTTGCCATAAATGAAGGCGTGGTACCGCCCACGATTAATTATACGGACAAAGACAGTGAATGCGATCTGAATTATATACCCAATATTGCACAACATCAGGACATTTCAATATGTATGAATAATTCACTTGCCTTCGGTGGTAGTAACACATCATTGATTATAGGTACATGTAGGTAATAATAAATGAAATATTCAGATAAACATACACCTAATCGAGTAGTAATAACAGGAATGGGGCTGGTGTCTTCGCTGGGTTCTAATGTTTCCGATGTATGGCAAAAAATGAGCGGAGGAATTTCCGGCATTAAGGAAATAACCCATTTCGATACTTCCGATATACCTTGCAAATATGCGGGATGGGTATCTGAGTTTGAGGAAGTTTATTCCTGGGGGCGAATGGATCGATATCTTGCCAAAAATACCAAGATGATTGCTAATGCATCCATTTCCGCTCTTAAAGATGCTTCGTATGATCAGGAAAAACCAATTACAACGGATTTCGGTATGATACTCGGCTCGGCCTTCGGAAATTATCATAAGACATCGATTTGGTATCAAAAATTTGCACGGGATGGATTTAATGGCGTCACTCCAATGGATAGTATTGATGCCGGATATAATTCTGCGATGGACCATGTCGCCATCATACTCAAAGCAAAGGGTGTCCACAAACTGCTTGCTACCGGTTGCGCATCCAGTCTTGATGCGATAGGCAGCGCTTTTCATTGTCTGAAAAATGGAAGGGCATCCATTCTTATATCAGGCGGGTATGAAAATATTTTCAGGGAATTGTGTTATTTTTTTTCAATTAAAGGACTTCTTGCGGCACCGGCTGATGTGCAATCGTTTATCGGCCCATTTGATAGATCCGCTTCCGGAATGTTGCCGGGCGAAGGATGTGCCGCCGTCATCCTTGAGAATATTGAACATGCAACAGAGCGACATGCCCGTATGTATGCAGAGGTCGTCGGCTTTAGTAAGGCATTTGTTACCGTGAATGACGATGATGGTACAGTTGATGCTTTATTGCAAGTGATGATTAATGCGTTGCAGAATGGGGGCGTGCTTCCGGATCAAATCGATTATATATGTGCAAGCGGCAATGGGAATGCCCGATGGGATAGAATTGAGGCACGTGCCCTTCAAAAAGTTTTTAATTATAATACTATATATACAAGTTCGATTAAAGGGGCTTTTGGAGAATTGTATGGGGCATCCGGGGTGGTACAAACAATTATGTCAATTATGTCAATGAGATCAAATCTTATTCCAGGAACTCAAGGCTGTAGAAATCCAATCATTGAGGGAAATCCCAAAGCGCTTACTTGTACTAATATAAAACATGATATTTCGCATATACTTATTAATTCATTTGATTGTTTTGGTTTTGTGAGTTGCCTGATTATAAAAAAAATTTGATGCGACTCCCCGAAAATTAATAAATTCGGGCTTTGAACGCATATGGACAATGAATATTATAATAACAGTTTAACTAGGATGCCACAGTATGGAATTTAATGGACATGTAGCAATTATAACAGGCGCTTCAAGGGGGATAGGACGCGGCATAGCGCTTCAACTGGCAAAAAAAGGCTGTACCATCGCTTTTAATTATCGATCGAGTGAACAGGAAGCACATGCTCTGGTAGATGATATACAGGCCATGGGGGTGCATGCCGCTTCGTATTGTGTGAATATTTCCGATTTTACCGCGGTTAAAAATATGGTGTCAGATGTAAAAAACAAATTCGGCAGAATTGATTATCTGGTGAACAACGCGGGGATTACCAAAGATATACCTCTTATGTCCATGAAAGAAGAGGACTGGGACGACGTGCTTGATATAAAT
>Ga0116107_1001069_pt1 | contig 17588 bp, 14 predicted proteins | sample June2015DPH_6_10_FD_88969 | JGI IMG/M metagenome (GOLD analysis project Ga0116107, IMG submission 88969) | Peatland microbial communities from SPRUCE experiment site at the Marcell Experimental Forest, Minnesota, USA - June2015DPH_6_100 | ecosystem: Environmental > Terrestrial > Soil > Wetlands... | reverse complement strand
CCGCCGCACGACTTCCCGCGCCTCGTTCTTGCCGGTCTCGGTGAGGCAGAGGTGGCCGTCATCGAGCCTGACCCACCCCAGCTCGACAAGCTCCTGGGTGACGCCGCCCCACCCGTCGCCGGGCCCGGCGTGAATCGTCTCCGCGAGAGCCCCCAGTGTGAGCACGGTGCCGCTCTCTTGGGACGTCCACAGTTCTTCCAGCACCTCTTCCCGGGCGACCGCAGGCAGTTGCGGTGCGAATCCACGCTCCTCGCTCATGCGCGCCTTTCCTTGAACAACCGTCCGAGCCAATCGACAATCGCGGACCGCTCCACGAAACGGTAGTGGCAGTGGGGGCAGCAGAGGGTCCGGCAGTTATCGCCCAGTGGGCACCCGCTTGGGCACGCCTCCCGCCCGGGGAAGCGCCCGCCGCAGAGCGGGCACTGGACCCGCGTGGCTTCGCCCGCACCGGTGCCGGTCGCGCTCACAGGTGGACCCCGGCAGCACGCAGCGCCCAGTTGAGCACCGCGCCCACGGTAAAGGCGAACGGCACGATGAACGCGATCATGGCAGCCGCCGCTTTCAACCCGCGCTCCTTGATCATCACGAAGACGTTCGCGATGCAGGGGACGAACAGGGTGATCACGACGAGAGCGACCAGCGACTGGATCCCGTCGAGCTGGCCGTGCTGCCGCAGGAGGAAGAACCCCGCCGCCCCGTAGTCACGCCGGAGGAAGCCCACGACGAATGAATCCGCGGCCTGAGGCGGAAGCCCTAGGAGGCCAACTACCAGCGGACGTGAAAGCATCTCCAGACGCGAGAGCGCGCCGGTGGCGTCAAGGACGTACAGCACGAGCGTCCCGAGCACGAAGAGGGGCACGGCTTCCTTGAGGTACCACTCGGTGCGGGCTGCTGTCTTGATCAGGATGTTCCCCAGGCTCGGAACCCGGATCGGAGGAACCTCGAGGAGAAAGTCGGAGCTCCGCCCCGGCATCAGCCTCGACGCCGCCCAACCCACGCCGAAGATCGTTGCAGCGACCACGCCGCCCCAGATAAAGGTCCCGAGGGGGGCCATCGAGCCGAGCAATGCGAGCACCACCGCGAGCTGGGCCGAGCACGGCACACCCAGGGCCAGGAGGAGCATCACCAGCGCGCGCTCCCTGCGCGTGGCGAGGATCCGGGTGGTCAGCGTTGCCATCGTGTCGCAGCCGAGACCGAGGATCATCGGCAGGACGGCCTTACCGTTCAGCCCCATGGTGCGGAAGATTCGATTGACCATGACGGCCAGGCGCGGCAGATACCCCGAATCCTCCAGGACGCCGAAGAACACGAAGAACGTTCCCACCACGGGGAGGACGATGGCGATAGCGTAGGTCAACGCCATGGTGACGATTCCGTACTGGCCCACGAGCAGATCACGCAGCCAGCCCCAGGGAATGAAGCGCTGCGAGAGCGCGGTGGCCGCCGGGTTGATCAGCTTTCCGAACAGGCCATTCTCGGTCAACCGGACCAGCGTTCCGGCACCGAAGACGCCCACGAACTCGTACGCCACGAGCAGCACGCCCGCGAGGACGGGGACGCCCCAGACGGGGTGCATCGACAGCGCACCGAGCCGGTCTCGCATCGAGCCGGCCCGGGGACGCTTGACGTGGAACACCGCCCGGAGGAGCTCGGAAACGGCACGATGGCGAGCCCGCGAGATCGCGACGGCGGTGCTGCAGCCCAGAGAGCGCTCGAGCTCCGCCCGAAGCCTCTCGACGAGGCTCATATCCTGTTCCGTCAGGTGCCTGCGCGCCCACTCCGCGAGGGTTCGATCACCGGCCAGCAACATCAAGGCCACGCCGCGCCGCGCACGCCCGAACTCGACCGGAAGCGCCGCGGCGACCTCCAGTGCCGCCTGCTCGATCGCGGCCGGGTACGTACTCAGGAACTGCGCCTGAGCCGCCTCGTCGATCCGATGGCGAATGGCGTCGAGCCCCGCGTTTCGCGTCGCGGTCGCCGGGATGACCGGGATCCCGAGACGGCGCTCCAGTTCGACGGACTCGACGCGCACGCCGAGATCTTGTGCCTCGTCCTGAAGGTTCAGCACCAGCACCTGACGCCGCGCGAGCTCCGCAAGCTGGGTCGTGAGGTACAGCACGCGCCGCAAGTTCTTCGTGTCGCCCACCTGCAGGACGACCGCGTCCGGCTCGGCGAGCAGGATGTCCCGGGTGACCTGTTCGTCCTCCGATTGCGGCGTGAGCGAGTTCGTTCCGGGTGTGTCGATCAGTTCGGGCACCCCAGCCAGGAGACGCGCGCGTCCACGCGTGATCTCGACCGTCGTCCCCGGGTAATTCGAGACCGTCACGTACGTCTTCGTCAGCGCCCCGAAGATGACACTCTTGCCGACGTTCGGATTCCCCACGAGCAACACCGGAGGAGGCTCATAGTGAGCGGCGGAGTCGGGGGCCGAGGTCATGACCTGCGAAGCACGAAAAGGCGCGACGTCATCGCGGGCATGCTACGGCTGCCGGAGCAACCTGTCAAGTATACTTAACAACCGCTTTTGCGGAATGTAGGCTCGGCCGGGGCGCCGCGCCTCGCGTCACTCGCTCTTCTGGCACTCGGCGCAGAGCCCTTGAATCTGCAGGCTGTAGAAGCTCGGCCGGAAGCTGTGTTCGAGGCACACGTCGCGCTGTCGCTCGTCGAGATCGGAGTCGTAGAACTCGATGATGCGGCCGCACCCGGTGCACACCATGTGGTCGTGGCGCTTGCCGGGAGTCACCCGCTCATAGACGTAGTGCTCGCGCCCGAGGCGCGACTTGCGAGCCAGACCGCACTGGACCAGGAGGTCGAGGGTGCGGTAGATCGTCGCACGCGAGACGCGCTTGCCCTGATTGCGGAGCTGGAAGAGAAGGGAGTCGGCGTCGAGGTGACCACTCGAGTTGAAGAGCTCTTCGAGGAGCATGAGTCGCTCCTTGGTCACCTTGAGGTTGTTGTCACGCAGGTACTGTACGAAGAACTTCTCCGCTCGCTTCATCGTGGCCTCCGGTGCAGCGTCTCAATTTCACCCAGACGCCACGCTAAACGGTTCTGAGTCTGGTGTCAAGTGGTGGGCTCGTGGGCGCTGTCTCCTCGCGCCATGTGCACGACACCTTCGAGGATCCCGCCTTCGTCGACCACGAGCGAAGGTGCGAAGATCTCAGCGAACACCTTCCCGGTCGCGTGGATCACCACTCGCTCTTTCACGCGAACGGTCCCTCGCACCGTTCCGGCCACGACCAGTCTCCCCACGGCGATCTCGCCCTCTACGACACCACCCTCCCCGACGAGAAGCTCCTGCTCACTCGAAACCTTGCCGCTGACCTGCCCGTGGACCCTCAGGAGGTCGGAGAAGACCACGTCCCCTTCGATCGTGCACCCCTGGTCCAGAAACCCGTTGAGCGTTGTCTGCCCCTTTTTCATGGTGTCCCCCGGGTGAGCGTGCGGAATACTCGGATGAGGTCGTCCTCACTCTGGCACAACAGCCGGACTTCACTTCCCCGGCCGCGTCTCTTGATTTCGACCCGCACCCCGAGGACCAGCGAGAGACGGTCCTCGGCTTCCTGCGTCTCGGGGTCAGGCACGCTGCGACCGCGCCGAGGCCGCTTCTGGAGGTGACGCTCGAGCTCCCGAACGCTCCACCCTCCGTGCAGGCATCGCCTGGCGAGCTCAATCTGTCGATCGCTCCCGTCCACGCCGGCGAGAGCGCGAGCATGTCCCGCGGAGAGGGCCCCGGCGTCCACGGTCTCCTGGACCTCGAGTGGCAACTGGAGCAAGCGCAAGGCGTTGGCTACCGTGGAACGGTCCTTCCCGACACGGCTCGCGATCTCTTCCTGGCTGAGTGCCGCCTCGGTCCGAAGGTGGTGGTACGCGCGCGCCTCTTCGATCGGAGTCAGATCTTCTCGTTGCAGGTTCTCGATCAGGGCGAGCGTCAACCTGTCCGCGTCCCCGAGATCCTCCCGCAACACGACCGGGATACGCTCGAGCCCGGCGAGCTTGGCGGCTCGCCACCGCCGTTCCCCTGCGATCAGGTGATAGCCGCCACCGGCAGCCCGGCACACCACCACCGGCTGCAGGAGGCCGTGCGTCCGAATCGAGGCGACCAGCTCCTCGAGCGCTCCCTCTGCGAATTGACGCCGCGGCTGCAGCGGGTTCGGCTCGATCTCTCCGATCGGGACGTCCGTCCCGGTACCCGGCCTGAAATGGGGGCCCTCCGGAATCAGTGCGGCAATTCCCTTACCCAACGCGGATCGCTTCATTGGGCCTCCGCCGGCGCAGCAACTCCTCCGCCAGGCCGAGGTACGCCTGCGCGCCCCGGCTCCGGATGTCGTACTCCAGAATCGTCTGGCCGAACGACGGCGCCTCCGCCACGCGCACGTTCCGAGGGATGATCGTCTGGAATACCAGATCCCCGAAGAAGCGCCGGACTTCGTCGACCACCTGGTGCGAGAGGCTCACCCGCTCGTCGTAGAGGGTCAGCACCGCGCCTTCCACCTCAAGGGTCGGGTTCCACGCCGCGCGCACACGATCGAGGGTCCTCATCAGCTCGCTGACGCCCTCCAGCGCGAAGTACTCGCACTGGATCGGGACCAACACCGAATCCGCGGCGGTGAGGGCGTTCAACGTGAGGAGGCCGAGCGACGGAGGGCAGTCGATCAGGATCCACTGGTGCTCGGTCGGCGACTCGGCAAGCGCCTGGCGGAGCTTCTCAGCCCAGTGGGAGTCCTCGAGGAGCTCGACCTCGGCGCCCACGAGATCTCGCCGGGCCGGCAGCAGCTCAAGACCCGGGAAGCGCGTCGGAACCTTGGCTTCGCGCAACGGCACCAACCCCTCGAGAACCTCATAGGAGGTGCTCCCTTTCCCCTCCCATCCCAGCCCGGACGTGCAGTTGGACTGCGGGTCCAGATCGAGCACCAGGACGCTCTGCTCCAACGCAGCGAGCGCCGCTCCGAGGTTCATCACGGTGGTCGTCTTGCCAACCCCGCCCTTCTGGTTGGCAACTGCCACAACCCGTTGATTCTTCACTCTTTCTCCCGATGTTTCACGTGGAACATCGCCGCCAGACCGCGAGCACGCCACGCTCACTGCCGGGCAGCGTGAAGGTTAGCACATGGCCTTCGGTCACACGGTTGCTCAGCTCCGCCGCCCTGGTCTCGCTGGTCCACCACAGCCAGCTGCCACCCTCGCGCAGTAGCCGCGCCGTTTCCGGCAGCCACGTCTTCATCTCCACGCCGCGGACCGTCCCAAGCTCGTAGCCGCTCCCTGGATGCTCGGCGACCCGCTCTCGACGAACCTCCGCGTCGAGCCCGAGCTCCCGGACCGCCTCTTTCAGGAAAGCCCACCGTCGTTCGCGGGGTTCCAGGAGCACGCCATGAAGGCCCGGCCGGGCGATCAGCAGTGGCACCGCGGGGAAACCGTTCCCGCTCCCGATGTCGAGCAGCGTTCCGCCCTCCCCCACCCAGGGCAGCGCCGCCAGCGCCTCCCGCACGAGAGAACCGAGCACTGTGTCGGGCCTGGCTCCCGCGAAGAGGTCGACCGCGCTGCCCCACCGTGTGAGGAGTTCGAGGAAGCGCGCCATCCGGTCGGCGGCGTCCGTGTCGATTCCCAGATCCTGCAACGGCTCTGCCCACTCTCCGCCGCCGCGTTCGTCGCTGCTCATTCCACGGGCTTCGGCGAACCCGCCACCATCCGCTCGGTGAGCATCTGCTGACCGATCGTGAAGATGTTGTTGACCAGCCAGTACAGCACCAGACCGGCCGGGAAGCTCATGAACATGAACCCGAAAATAAAAGGCATGAACATGAACATCCTGCGCTGCGCGGGGTCGCCCACCTGAGGGGCCATGCGCTGCTGCAGCACCATGCTCGCGGTCATCAGGATCGGCGTGATGTACGTCGGATCCTTGGCCGCAAGGTCCTTGATCCAGAACACGAACGGCGCCTGCCGCAACTCGATGGCATAGGCGAACAGCGAGTACAGGGCCCACAGGATCGGAAGCTGCACGAGCATTGGGAGACACCCGCCCATCGGGTTGACGCCCTCCTGCTTGTACATCTGCATCACTTCCTGGTTCATGCGTGCCCGGACGTTGGTGTCGCGCTTCGCCTTCTCCTGGTAGCGGTCCTGGATCGCTTTGAGCTTCGGCTGCAGCGCCTGCATGCGCTTCATCGCCACCGCGCTCTTGTGGTTGAGCGGGAAGAGCAGGATCCGGATCCCCGCAGTCAGCACGATGATCGCCACACCCCAGTTCCTCACCCAGGCGTAGATCCATCGCAGCGCGGCGAGGAAACCGACCGACAGGAACCCAAAGATGCCGAACGATATGGTCTCGTTCAACCCTCGCCCGTACCCGCCCAGCGTGCCGTGTTCCTTCGGCCCCGCGTACAGCGTCCCGGTGACGCCGTCGCTCCCGCCTACGATAACGACCTGCGGTACCGCGCTCGCCCCCGTCCCGGCAGCCGAGATCCGCACCTCGTCGACGGCGGTGGAGGGCAGCAGCACGAGAAGGAAGTACTGGTCCTCGACGCCCGCGAAGTCGATGGTTCCCCGCAACGTCTTCACGCCATCGAGCTTTCCCGCGTTGACCCTTTGGAGCTTGCCGCCGAGCCGCACCACACCGTCGGTGCCGCCGAACCGCCCCTGCTGGTCGGTCTTCAGCCCCTTTTCGAGGCCCGCACCGACAACCACACCCGCCAGGGCGGGCACCCCCCCGGCTCGCACCTCGATGTCCAATGAATACTTACCTTTACCGGCAGCGATCCGCTTTTCAACCCAGTTCCCGACGCCGTCGGACCAGCGCAGTCCGACCCAACCGGATCCTCGCTCGACGCGATACACGGCGTCGTTCCACGCCCCCGGGACGCCCACCGAGAGCGGAACCAGCGTTCCCGGTCGCACGAGTTCGAGAGGGGCCCCGGCATCGTCCCGGTACCCCGAGACCACCACCGATGTGAGAACGCCCCCGCGCGGATCAACCGACGCCCGCCAACCGTCGCCTTCCAGCGCTATCGGCTGCCCATCGTCCCCGGAGACCGCCGGCACGGCGGGTTGAGCGGGGTGCTCTTCCTGGGCCACCGCCGTCGGGACGGCAACCCCGGAGGTCGGCCTTGTCGGGTTGGCCTCAGGCGGCGGTACGCTGGGGCGCGGTGGTGCGAAGAGGGAGAACCACACGATCACCACGATCCCCGAAAGAACCGCCGCCAGCAGCACGCGCTTTTCCATCTACGAGTCCCCTTTGTGCGGCGGCACGGGATCGTAGCCGCCTGGATTCCACGGGTGACACCGGGCCAGCCTCCGCACGCCAAGCCACAGGCCGGCCCCCAGACCGTGCACACTCACCGCGTCTCTCATGTATTCGGAACACGTCGGCTCGAACCGGCACGCTGGCGGCAGGAGCGGTGAGATCCACCTTTTGTACCCAACCAGCGCGGCCATCACGGCGCGGGCGGCCGCGGAGCGGCTTTCGCCCTCCTCATGCAACGCTCGAAGTCCTCCGTGAGTTGTTCCCACCCCACCACGTCGCAACCCCGCCGCACGTTGACCACAAAATCGCCGCACCAGCCACTCACTGTCTCCCGGCGACTCCGGAAAAGTTCCCGAATCCGACGTCGCGACCGGTTGCGGACCACCGCGCCGCCGACCTTGCGGCTCGCGGTGATCCCGAAGCGGCAGGTCTCGCCGTCGGTCGCAAGCGCGAACACCACGAGATACCTTCCCACCACCTTGAACCCGCCGGTGTAGACCCGCTGAAAGTCAGCGCGCCGGAGCAGCTTGTCCAGATTGCCCCCGGGATGTTCACACGGTCAGGCGCTTACGCCCCTTGCGGCGGCGCGCGGCAAGAACCCGGCGGCCCGCCGGTGTGCTCATTCGTGCGCGGAACCCGTGGGTCTTCTTCCGACGCCGGTTGTTCGGCTGGAATGTACGCTTCATCGTCGTTGGTCCTCACAAGCCCCGACATGTTGCGACGGGGAACGCGTAGTTTACGCTTGATTCCCCTCTCGGTCAACCGCTGGCTATGCTAAGCTCCGAGCGCCCGTCGGGCACCACGAACGATGCCGAAATCCGACCTCTGGCCCACAGTGAAGGACCTTCTGCGGACCCGCCTCGCCGCGGACGATTTCGACGTCTGGTTCGCTCCCCTCATGGCACGTTCGACCCCCGGTCAACTGACGCTCGCCGCGCCGTCCCGCGTTTACGCCGACTACATCCGCGACCACTTCCTCCCCCTCCTGCAGGATCTCGCGAGCCAGGCCGCCGAAACTCCGATCACCGTCACACTCGCGGTCGAAGCCGACGGGGTGAAAACCACACCATCGAGTCAACGCGGCACGCCTCTCAACCCGCGGTACACCTTCGCGACTTTCGTCCCCGGCCCATCCAACCAGTTCGCCAGAGCCGCGGCTCAGTCGGTGGCCGAGAACCCGGGACGGGCGTACAACCCCCTGTTCCTGTACGGAGGTTCCGGGCTCGGGAAGACCCACCTCCTGCACGCGATCGGAAACGAGGTCCTGGCACGCAACCCGCGCAGCCACGTGCGCTACGTCCCCACGGAGAACTTCGTCAACGAGCTCATCAACTCGATCCGGCTGCAGCGCATGGCGCAGTTCCGCGACGCCTACCGCTCGGTCCACGTCCTGCTCCTCGACGACGTCCACATCATCGCCGGCAAGGAGCGCACCCAGGAGGAGTTCTTCCATACCTTCAACACCCTCCATGAGGCCGGCCACCAGATCGTCCTCACCTCCGACACCTCCCCCGCCAGCATCCAGGGTCTCGAGGAACGCCTCCGAACTCGTTTCGTATGGGGGTTGGTCGCCGACATCCAACCGCCGGACCTGGAGACCAAGTGCGCCATCATCCGGGAGAAGGCCCACGCGGAAGGGTTCGACCTGCCCGATGACGTCGTTCTCTTCATCGCTCGCCGCGTGCGGGAGAACGTGCGCGAACTCGAGGGCTACCTCAACCGCGTCATCGTGTACTGCTCGCTCACCGGACAGGTGCCGAACCTCGAAACCGCCCGCAGCGCTCTGACCCCGCTTCTCCCCGAAGAGCGCCACACGACGCCGGGAGATATCATCCGATTCGTCGCCCACCACTACGGCGTCAAGGTCGCGGATCTCAAGGGGCGCGACAACAGGCGTTCCGTTGCATTTCCGCGGCAGGTCGCGATGTACCTCATCCGCGAGATCCTCGCCCTCTCGTACCCGGAGATCGGCAAACTTTTCGCCAAACACCACTCGACCGTCATGTACTCTGTTGAGACGATCACCGAGGAGCGTCGCTCCAACCCATCCCTTGACGCCACGTTGACGACCTTTTTGGAACACTTTCGCTAGTCTGCGGAAAATCAGCCTCTCGCCTCGCGTTGTTTGAAGTACGTCGCCGCCGATCGACAATTCTCCACACCTGATTTCCACAGCGGCCGTCGCCTCAAGCCGTGATTACCGAGCGCCCTTTGAACCACGTCGCCCTTCTCCACACCCTCGACGGCTACCACGAAAGTCTGTACAATCTTTCTGTTTCGTAATAGCAGCCGGGAGATCGCGCCCATGGACGTGACGCTCAACCGAACGGTCTTACTCGAGGAACTCCAGCTCATACAGGGGGTGGTGGAACGTCGCACCACGATCCCTATCCTGTCGAACATCCTGCTCACAGCCGAGGGAGATCGTCTTCATCTCGCCGCCACGGATCTCGACGTCACCGTTTACACGCAGTGTTCGGCGGTGGTGCGCAGGGAAGGTCGGGCGACGATCCACGGGAAGGTCTTCTTCGACCTGGTCCGCTCGCTCCCGACGGAGAGTCTTGACCTCAGCTTCCAGGAATCCAGGGTGGAGGTCCGCTCCGGAACCTTCAACTCGCAGCTTGCCAGCCTGGATCCTGCCGATTTTCCCACCCTGCCGGAGATCCCGGACGGACAAGGGTTTGCGGTTGACTTGCCGACGCTCCGTCGCCTGATCGACCGTTCGGTGTTTGCGGTCTCGAGCGAGGAAGGGCATTTCCAGTACAACGCAGCTCTCCTCCTTCTCTCGTCCAAGGCGCTCGAGATGGTGGCGACCGATGGCCACCGGCTCGCCTGGACGAAGGCAGCGCACGCGGCCGGTACGCCTCCTTTCGAGCAACAACTGCTGCCGCGGAAAGTCCTGAATCAAATCCGGCACTTTTCCGCAGAGGCGGAGACTCCGCTGTACATCGCCCGCGGCGAGAACCACCTCGCGTTCCGCCTGGGAGACCGTGTTCTGCTGTCCCGCGTCCTCGAGGCGCGCTTTCCGCAGTACGAGCGGGTGCTTGTCCGCGACAACCCCCACCGGGCGCGCATCGAGCGGCAGGAAATGACGGCGGCGCTACGGCGTGTGGCGCTACTGGCCAGCGAGCGGACCCACGGTGTTCAGATGCAGTTCGACCAGGATGCGCTCTCCCTCGCGTCGGTAGGCTTCGACCTCGGCCAGGCGGCTGAAGTGGTCCCCTGCACCTACAGCGGTCCGACGCTGAAGGTCTTCGTGAACGCGAGCTACATCCTCGACTTTCTCGGGGCGGTCGATGTGGCTGGAGTCGAGATTCAGCTTCGGGACTCGGATGGGCCCATCGTGATGACACCGACCGGGGAAGACGCGACCATGGGTGAGTGCCTCTACGTCATCATGCCGATTCGCCTCTAGCGGTGTGTCGATCGCACGCCTTTCCGTCTCGGAGTTTCGCAACCTCTCGGCGCAGCAACTGGACGTGCCACCGGGTCTGACGGCTGTCGTGGGGCCAAATGGCTCGGGCAAGACCAGTCTTCTCGAAGCGCTGGCGGTCCTGGGAAATCTGACGTCTTTCAGGCCCGGTTCGGCCGCGACGTGGATCCGGCACGGCGCGCACGGTTTTGCTCTCGCGGCGGTGGCGGAGCGTGCCGGAGCAGCGGTCGAGATCCGTCAGGAGATCCACCTCCGCGGGACGCTCGGGCGGTCCCTGTTTCGAGGTGCGCGCCGGCTCGGGGCCGCAGAGTACCTGGATCTTCTGCCGGTCGCGACGCTGTCTGGTCACGATCGCGCTCTCGTCTGGGGTGCTCCGGATGACAGGCGTCGCTTTCTCGACCGGCTCTGCTTCCAGTTGAGGCCGGAGGCTTTGCCGGTTCTCCAGCGCTACCGGAGAGCGCTTCGCCAACGCAACGCGCTCCTGGCGAGGGGCGCCCGTGGGGACGAGTTTGACGCGTTCGAGCAGGACCTCGCTCAACTCGGAGCGCACGTGATCCTCGCGCGGCTCGCGGCGGTTGCCGGGCTGGAGAGCCTCCTCGGGGACGAGCTCGACGCGCTTGGCTGGTCGATCGGGCGACCCGTTCTGAGGTATACTTCAACAGATGGCGTCGCGGTCGCAGAACCCGCGACCCTGGCGGCTCGTTTGCGTGCCGCGCTGGCTGCTTCGCGCCGTCTGGAGCGCGGGCGAGGGCATACCGCCGTCGGGCCCCACCGCCACGACCTCCAGCTCACCGTGCAGGGCGCCCCGGCAAGGGAGATCCTCTCCGCGGGGCAGGGCAAGCTGCTGGCGACCGGACTCAAACTGGCGGCCATGGCGCTGGTGGGCAGGGAACGCGGACGCACGCCTATCGTGGTCTTTGATGACGTCGATGCCGAGCTGGATGCGGTGGTGTTGCGCCGGGTCATCGAGCGGCTGGAGCGCGGTAGTCAGGCGCTGCTGTCCTCGGCCCACGAAGAGATGATGCTGCCTCGGTTGACCCGCGGCGCCGTGTGGCGCATGGCTGGCGGCCGGGTGGCGACGGACGTAGCGGGAGGGAGCGAAGCTTGACGGGGAAAGCGTACAACGCTGAGAGTATCAAGCTCCTCAAGGGGCCGGACGCAGTCCGCAAGCGCCCTGGAATGTACATCGGCGATACCGACGACCTCTCCGGGCTGCACCACATGGTCTGGGAGGTCGTGGACAACGCGGTCGACGAGGCGCAGGCCGGGTTCGCGACGCGCGTGTCGGTCCGCATCCACACGGACAACTCGGCAACTGTGGAGGACAACGGCCGTGGAATCCCGGTCGATATCCACAAAGAGACCGGTCGGCCTGTCACCGAAGTGATCATGTGCGAGCTGCACTCGGGCGGCAAGTTCGACAACAACGCCTACAAAGTCTCGGGCGGCTTGCACGGGGTCGGGGTCTCGGTGGTTAACTTCCTATCCGAGTGGTTGCGACTCGAGATTCGGCGCGACGGTGGCGTCTGGGAGCAGGAGTACCGGCAAGGTGTCCCGGTGGCGCCCCTCAAGAGGGTCGGAAACTCTGCCAAGAACGGCACGGTGGTCACCTTCAAGCCGGACCCCGAGATCTTCTCTATCCTCGAGTTTCACCACGATCTCCTGGTGCAGCGTTTGCGCGAGCTGGCGTTCCTCAACCCCGGCCTCCTGATCCGCTTCCACGACGAGCGCAACGGCGGCGAGCAGGAGTTCTGCTTCAAGGGCGGGATCGCCGCGTTCGTCGAGTACCTCAACCGGGCCAAGACGACGCTCCACTCGAAGCCGATCCAGCTCGTCGAGGATACCCCTGACGGCGAGCAGATCGGCATCGCGCTGCAGTGGCACGACGGGTACAACGAAAACGTGCTGCCGTTCACGAACACCGTGTACAACGCCGACGGCGGCACGCACCTCTCGGGGTTCCGCTCGGCGCTCACGCGGACGATCAACAACTACGGCCAGACGAGCGGCCTGCTGAAGAACCTGCCGGAGGGGCTCTCGGGCGAGGACGTGCGCGAGGGCCTCACGGCGGTGCTCTCGGTCAAGATCCACGACCCGAAATTCTCCTCGCAGACCAAGGACAAGCTGGTGTCGTCGCAGATCAAGGGGCGGGTGGAGTCCGTGGTCAACACACGGCTCGCCGAGTTCTTTGAGGAAAACCCACCTATCGCGAGGCGGATCGTAGGCAAGTGCGTGGAGGCCGCGCGGGCTCGCGAGGCGGCTCGCAAGGCTCGCGAGCTCACGCGCCGCAAGGGGGCGCTCGAATCGTCGTCGCTCCCCGGCAAGCTCGCGGACTGCCAGGAGAAGGACCCGGCGGGCGCGGAGCTTTTCATGGTCGAGGGCGACTCGGCGGGAGGGTCGGCCAAACAGGGGCGCGACCGCCGGTTCCAGGCCATCCTGCCGCTCCGCGGCAAGATCCTCAACGTGGAGAAGGCGCGCTTCGACAAGATGCTGTCGAACCAGGAGATCCGCACCATCATCCAGTGTCTCGGGACGGGTATCGGCGCGGACGACTTCGATATTGCAAAGGTGCGTTACCACAAGGTCATTATCATGACCGACGCCGACGTCGACGGCGCGCACATCCGCACGCTCCTCCTGACGTTCTTCTTCCGGCACTTCAGGCAGGTGATCGAGCGCGGCTTCCTGTACATCGCCCAACCGCCGCTCTACAAGGTCGCGCACCGCAAGGACGAGCGCTACCTCAAGGACGACACCGAGCTTTCCTCGTTCCTTCTCGACCGGCTCTCGGACGGGGCGACGCTCACGCTCGCCGGCAGCGGCCGCACCCTCAAAGGCAAGGATCTCAAGGATGCGATCCGCCGGCTGGAACGGACGCTCGACCACCTCGAGCGCCTCGACCAGCGGGGCTGGCCGAAGGACCTCGTGATGGCCCTCCTGCGTCAGGGCATCGCCAGCCGTGACCAGCTCGCGGACGCCAAGCTCATGGAAGGGTTCGCCGAAGAGCTGCGTGCCGAGGAGTACGAGGCTGCGACCACGGCCGAGGACGAGGAGCACGGCGGCCTGCTGGTGCGCCTCGTCTACAACAAGAACGGGCGCCGTAGACCGGTCGAGCTCGGCTATGACCTGATCCGGACCTACGAGTATTCGCAACTCCTCGACCTGCACCGTCACCTCAGGGAGTTCGACGTTCCGCCGTTCCACCTCGAGCTCGAGGGCGCCAGCGAAACTTTCGAGTCGGCACAGGACCTCGTGAGCCGGGTGTACGAGAGCGCGCGGCACGGGCTCTCCATCCAGCGGTACAAGGGCTTGGGCGAGATGAACGCCGAGCAGCTCTGGGCCACGACCATGAACCCGGAGAGCCGCCGCCTCCTTCAGGTGCGGGTCGAAGACGCAGCCGAGGCCGACGAGCTCTTCACCGTGCTTATGGGAGACGCCGTCGAACCGCGGCGAGCCTTCATCGAGAAGAATGCCCTCGAGGTCGTGAACCTCGATGTTTGAGCTGACAGCCTACAGCCGACGGCTTACAGTTGCGTCGTTCCCGTTCGCGCCGTTGGGTGGCTGGGAGGTGCTGTCGGCTTTCGCCCGTAACAGAATTCACTTTGGCTGGCGCAATGCAAGCGCCGCGAAACGAGGTCTTCATCAATGACTGATCCGCTCTTTGTCCGGGAAGAACGAATCCCGGTCGCCATCGAGAAAGAGCTCAAGCGGTCCTACCTCGACTACGCGATGAGCGTCATCATCGGGCGCGCCCTGCCGGACGTGCGCGACGGCCTCAAGCCGGTGCACCGCCGGATCCTCTTCGGAATGTGGGAGCAGGGAAGCACTGCCGGCAAGCCGTACAGGAAATCGGCGCGCATCGTCGGCGACGTCATGGGCAAGTATCACCCCCATGGCGACTCGGCCATCTACGACGCTCTCGTGCGCATGGCGCAGCCGTTTTCGATGCGCCACATGCTGGTGGACGGTCAGGGCAACTTCGGGTCGGTGGACGGCGACAACGCCGCGGCGATGCGGTACACCGAGGTGAGGCTGGCCCGGCTCACCGAGGAGATGCTCGGGGACGATCTCGGGAAGGAGACCGTCGATTGGACGCCGAACTACGACGGGTCCCTCAAAGAGCCCGAGGTGCTGCCGTCGAAGTTCCCGAACCTGCTCGTCAACGGCTCGTCGGGTATCGCGGTCGGCATGGCGACCAACATCCCGCCGCACAATCTCGGCGAGGTGATCGACGCGTGCGTCACGCTCGCGCGCAACCCCGAGATCGGGATCGACGAGCTGATCAAGCTGATGCCCGCCCCCGATTTCCCTACGGGCGGAATCATCCGGGGCACGTCCGGAATCCGGCAGGCGTACACGACCGGGCACGGCTCCGTCCAGATGCAGGCGCGCGCCAGGATCGAGCACCAGAAGAAGGGCGACCGGGTTTCGATCATCATCAGCGAGCTGCCGTATCAGGTGAACAAGGCGCGGCTGGTGGAACGCATCGCCGAGCTCGTGCAGGAAAAGGATATCGAGGGGATCTCGGACCTTCGCGACGAATCCGACCGCGACGGCATACGGGTCGTGGTCGAACTTAAGCGCGACGCCGTGCCGCAGGTGGTGCTCAACCAGCTCTTCAAGCTCACCCCGATGCAGTCGAGCTTCGGCATCACGTTCCTCGCGATCGTGGACAACCAGCCGCGGGTCCTGACCCTCGCTGCGATGCTGACGCACTTCCTCGAGCACCGGAAGGAGGTCGTCACCCGGCGGACTCGGTACGAGCTGGCGCGGGCCGAGGAGCGCGCCCACATCCTGCAAGGGCTCGTGATCGCGCTCGACCACCTCGACGCGGTGATCAAGACGATCCGCGCCGCGGCCGACCCGCCGTCGGCCAGGGGCGCACTCATGAAGAACTTCGGCCTCTCCGAGCTGCAGGCCCAGGCCATCCTGGACATGCGCCTGCAGCGCCTGACGGCTCTCGAGCGCGACAAGATCATCGCCGAGCACAAGGAGGTCCTGGCTCTCATCGAGCGGCTCAAGGCAATCCTCGCCTCCGAGAGGCTCGTGCTGGAGATCATCATCGGGGAGCTCGAGGAAACCAAGCGCCGCTTTGCCGATCCAAGGCGGACGGAGCTGCTTCCCGAGGAGGCCGATATCTCCGTGGAGGACCTGATCGTCGAGGAGGACGTGGTGGTCACGGTGACCCGCGCCGGCTACATCAAGCGCTCGGCGGTTTCCATCTACCGCGCGCAGCGGCGCGGCGGCCGCGGGCGGCGCGGCGCCGCGGTGCGCGAGGAGGACCCCGTCGAGCACCTGTTCGTGGCCTCCACGCACGACTTCCTGCTGGTGTTCACGTCGGTCGGGAAGGTGTACTGGCTGAAGGTCCACGAGGTGCCCGAGGCGAGCCCGGCCGCGCGCGGCAAGGCGATCGTGAACCTCCTGCCCGTGACCCAGGACGAAAAGGTGGCAGCGCTGGTCGCGGTGAAGGAGCTCGATTCCGAGCGGTTCCTGCTCTTCGCGACTCGCAAGGGCAAGGTGAAGAAGACCGAGCTGGATGCCTACTCCAACCCGCGCGCGACGGGGATCATCGCGGTGGCCCTCGAAGAAGGGGACGACCTGCTCGACGTCCGCCTCACCGAAGGCAACAGCCACATCTTCCTCGGGACCCACAAGGGAATGGGAATCCGGTTTCCCGAGAGCGGCGTTCGGCCGATGGGACGAGTGGCCGCCGGCGTGCGCGGAATCTCGCTGCGTGGCGACGACTTCGTCGAGACGATGGCGGCGTTCCCTGCCGATGACGAGGGCGAGATCCTTGTGGTCGCCGAACGCGGATTCGGCAAGCGCACGCCGGTCGCCGATTTTCGGGAGCAGGGACGCGGCGGCAAGGGGATCACGCTGATGAAGGTGACCTCCCGGATCGGCAACGTCGCTGGCATGCGGCACCTCAGCGGAGACGAAGACATTATGCTGGTCACCGCAAAGGGGATGATGATCCGGACATCCGCAGCAGGTGTCCGTCGCAGTGGGCGAGTCACCCAGGGGGTGAAGCTCATCGATCTCGAGGAGGGCGACCAGGTGGTCGGAATCGCACGCCTTGCCGAGCGCGAAGAGGACGAAGCAGAACCCGAGACGATGTTCTAGGAAGCCGGGAGGGGACGCATGAAGCTCTTCATCGACACCGCCAATGTCGCCGAGATCACCGAGGCCGCGTCGTGGGGGATCCTCGACGGCGTGACGACCAACCCCTCCCTGGTGGCCCGGGAAGGGCGCTCGTATCACGAGCTGGTGGCCGAAATCTGCAGGATCGTGCCCGGCCCGGTATCGGCCGAGGTGCTCGCCATGGATGCGGAGGGGATGGAGCGGGAGGGCCGCGAGCTCGCTGGCATCGCCGAGAACGTGGTGGTCAAGCTGCCCATCACCGAGGACGGGATCCGCGTGTGCGCCCGTTTCTCGGAGGAGGGGATCGCCACCAACCTGACGCTCTGTTTCTCGCCGGCGCAGGCGCTGCTGGTCGCCAAGGCTGGCGCCACGTACGTGAGCCCCTTCGTGGGGAGGATCGACGACGTCGGGCAGGACGGGATGCAGCTCGTGCGGGAGATCGTGCAGATCTACGACGCGTACGAGTTCCCGACGCAGGTTCTGGTGGCCTCGGTGCGGCACCCGCAGCACGTCGTCGAATCCGCCCTCGCCGGAGCCGACGTCGCGACGGTGCCTTTCAAGGTCCTGCAGCTGCTGTTCCACCACCCGCTCACGGACATCGGCCTGCAGAGGTTCATCTCCGATTTCCGCGAGGCGAAGGACGTCCATTAATACCAATTTGCCATCAGTCGTAGAGCAAAGGTGTCATCCCGAGCGCAGCGAGGGATCTGGGAGGGGGCTGGTAGATCCAGGCTTTCCCCCACCCAGATTCCTCGTCGCTCCGCTCCTCGG
>Ga0116107_1001045_pt1 | contig 17866 bp, 10 predicted proteins | sample June2015DPH_6_10_FD_88969 | JGI IMG/M metagenome (GOLD analysis project Ga0116107, IMG submission 88969) | Peatland microbial communities from SPRUCE experiment site at the Marcell Experimental Forest, Minnesota, USA - June2015DPH_6_100 | ecosystem: Environmental > Terrestrial > Soil > Wetlands... | reverse complement strand
TCCTGCCACCCTGTGGACTCCAAGGCTAACCTGAAAGGCCAGGCTTGTGGAAGAGACGAATTGTCGCCGCCAGCGCATCTACCGCCGCGTTGCGCACTTTGCTGTCCCAATCCTTGAGCGCGGCCATGAGCGGCCCGAGAGCGCGGGCCGCTTGATCCCCGTGTTAGGCGGCTTTTCTTACAAAAGAAAGCGGGCAGCATAATTAGAGTGGCTGGAGTGAGACATTGCAATTCGGGCATTTGTAAAATGTCATCTCATTCGGACCGCTGACTGCAGCGCAGGCACCACAAGACAATTTGGAGCACTTGGGGCATTACATGATTCTTCCACTCAATGCGTGAACTGTGCCCAGCATGATTCTGACCCCCTTTTTCAAGGGCTCACCTCTTTTACCGCACCTTGAACATATCTCCATCGCTATATTTCCTTTCAATTGTTGGTCGGAACGACAAATTACATGTGCCGCACTTTGTCCAGGTTGTCTCGGATTCGGGCGTTACCAGGGCTAATTTGGGCTGCCCTTTCCAAATACCGAAGTCCCTTTGCTTTCTGCCCAAGGTTGGCATAACCCACCCCGATACTCATTAGAAACAGGTCGCAGCCGGGGGCAAGCTCCAATGCTATCTTGTACTGCTGGATTGACTCCCTATATTTTCCACACTGGCCTAGCGCAAACGCCTTGTCGACTATCTGTTCAACTCGTTTAGCCCACTCGAAATCTTCTTGCGTAATCTCATGGGTTCGGAGATTTGAGCTATCGCCCAGTGTGACGGTTGCGACTTTGTGGTGCGCAGCGGCTTGTGTGATTGGATGCTGTAACTGGCCTAGCCGCGGAGGGTCTAGCCATAGTAAATCCATTCGTTTCCTCGAGATTGGCTCTGCCTGCAAAAACGCGGCGTCTTCATCCGCGACGACACTCGACATATCTGTTGGTTTTTTGCCAAATAGATTGCGTAGAAAGTTCATCTTGGTTTCTCCTTTCTTCCTGTGAACCTCTTCGCCTGACGAGTGGGCTAACGGTCGGCTGCGACCCGATTTCTAGCCTGCACCCTTTGCCCTGAAGACGCACGCAATATAGGTTTATGACAGATTACCGAGGCAATGCGCCAAAGCCCCTCTGTAACCCGGTGAGGCCAATACGCTTAAGATCATCCGTGCTGTATTTGTGGTAAGGTTGCCCCGCGTAGTTGAAGTTGATAATGAGTCCATAGGGCGGCTCATAGTCCGTATCCTTTGCTTTGTTATTCAGCATAGCCCAGAGTTCCGGCACCTCGCCTAATGGCAGAGCGGAAAGCGGCTTTGTGCAATAGTAGATACCTTGGTACTTTGTCATGAACTCTTCCGCCTTACTCCTCTGAGTAAAACACAAGATGCATCCACCTTCCAATGTAGCGGTTAGGGGGCGGTCACCGAATAGAACGACGTAGCATACTTCCTTGCTCGGGGGTTTTTGCCGCAGACCTTCCACAATGTCCTCAACAAATTGGGCCGCTGGTACATCTTGGGCTGGTCTGGTTGCACCGCCTGATGTGGCAGAAATCTTGGCCTTCTCATCTTGGCCCGGTCGCCAGCCCAGCTTATCCAGCGCTTCTGCCGCCTCCATGCGCACACCTTCGTCGCTGTCCTTGAGCGCGGCGATGAGAGGCTCGACCGCGCGGGCGTCGGCAATCTGCCCTAGCGCTCCTGCCGCCGCCTTGCGCACCCACCGGTAGCTATCCTTGAGCGTGGCGATCAGCGGCTCCACAGCGCGGGCGTCGCCAATCTTCGCCAGTCCTTCTGCCGCTTCCTTGCGCACAAACTCGTTGCTATCCTTGAGCGCGGCGACGAGCGGCTCAAAAGAGCGGGCGTCGCCAATCTTCGCTAGCGCTCCTGCCGCCGCGTGGCGCACGAAACCCTTGCTAGCCTTGAGCGCAGCGACGAGCGGCTCGACGGCGCGGGCGTCGCCAATCTGCTCCAGCGCGCGTGCCGCCGCTTGGCGCAGCTCCCAATTGCTATCCGTGAGCGCGGCGATGAGCGGCTCAACAGCGCGGGCGTCACCAATCTGCCCCAGTGCACCTGCCGCCAGCCGGCGCACATTGCTGTCGCTATCCTTGAGCGCGACGATGAGCGGTTCGACGGCGGGCGTGCCGATTTTGACCAGCGCTTCTGCCGCCGTCTCGGGCACATGGCGGTCGCTATCCTTAAGCGCAGCGATGAGCGGCTGGACAGCGCGGGGGTCGCGCATCTGCCCCAGCGCACCTGCCGCCGCTTGGCGGACACTGGCATCCTTCTGGTAGCCCAGCGCCTTGATTAAGCCCTCGACGTCGCGCTTGGCTTTCATCTTTTCAACATTGGGTGGGCCAAAGAGCCCCATGGCTTTTCCTCCTCTCGAGGTGTGACTGTTGTTCGCTGATCACGTTCAAATCCGCGAGCTTTTCGCCATCGGAGATTAAGTTGAGGTTATCATGTTAAGAACCGCAGAGTGAGGCAAACTACGCCTAACTCTGCGCTACCGGCTCCGGCCGAGAGGTTGCCGGCAATGTGAGGCAAGGCCACCTTGCCGACGCTGGTGTCCAGCACCTCCATGAAGATCGCCAGCATCACCGTGAAGGCAATCAGCTCGTTTCGCTCCCCTCCACGATTTTGATTTGTGACGTGTGGTTGGTGCCGCGGGACCGGGCTGCGCCATATGTCCCGTCCCAAGGAAATCCCACGTGCCCCGAGCCTGGAAGTTATTTCCTTCGGGGTAGATGAGTATCTCCTTGATGTGCTTCACTAGTTCAGCCCTAGCCACGACCGCGTCTGAATTGAATAGCCGGGATAAGTCGCTTAAACCTGCCATGACGAAAGTGCGTGTATTCCTCAAGTGGGCCTGCAGCTTGTCGGGCTTAGGTTCAACCATGCGCGCTGTAATTTTGCGTAGCTCGTCTTCTCTGGCGGAAATCTCCTCGCGTACGGCCGGAGAATCCCAATCGCCGGCAATGGCCCGTACCAAGCGTTGAATTTCCACTTCTAATGTGGCCTTCTTTTCGCGCAACGTCTCGACGTCTTGTTCTCGACCTTTGACTGCCTTCAAAAGCTCACTCTCGAACCGTTGGAGGGTGTATTCCACCACCTCTGGGCGCAGCACTTCCGATTGGAGTTTGCTGAGTAAACTTCTTTCCAGTACATCCCGACGAATCCGCACAGAATTCTTGCAGACTCCGCGCTGCGCGTTCAGCGGGCATCCGTAGCTAGCGTGTCGCCGCTCTCCACGTCCCGACACGATATTCATGTTCGCGCTGCACAGGCCGCATTTCACAATCCCAGAAAACAGGTACGGAGAATTTACAGCACGGGCGCGAAGTAGCCCTGCCGCACTCCCCTGATTCTTATAGTGACTCTTAACCTCGGCTAGCCGGTGTTGGACTTTTTCCCAAAGCTCATCTGGAACAATACGTTGTTCAGGCACTTCAACCTTTGTCCATTCGTTAGATGGGCGCTCCCGTTTAACTCTCCTACCAGTCCTGGGGTTTCGCACCTTCCGAGTACGCGCCCAGAACACGATGCCACGATACCGGTCGTTGTGGAGAATTACCCGTATCGAGCTAGGACACCAAGAGCGAGAGATCCGACCTTGCTGCGGCTGAGGCGAGGGAACACCCTCTGTATTCAGGAGCTTAGCTATTCGTTTCTGGCTGTACCCGCTTGCATAAAGGGAGAATATTCTCCTGACGATCTCCGCCTGTGCCTCGTCGGGGACCAGGCGAACACCCAAGATGACCGGACGACCGTAAGCGTCCCTTTTGATTGGGTCTTCTATCGGTTGGTTACGATAGCCGAAACAGCGACCGCCGGTATGCATGCCCTTGAGGGCCACTCCTTCCTCGCCGCGATAGACTTTCTTCGCGAGTTCTCGGATGTAAAGGGAATCGACAAGCCCGTGTGTAGCGATCAAAACTTCTGCTTGCTCCGACTCAGTATCTATTCCTTGTGAAACGAATATGACCCTGATGCCTTCGGAGTTTAGCTGTTCGGTAATAGAAAGGGAACCGACCATCCTCCGACTCAGGCGACTTGTGTCATCGATCAAGATGGTGTCAAATGGCTTCGGTTTAGACAGTGCGCATTGAATTAACTGCTTCAGGCCCGCCCGGTCATCTCGCTCGCCCTTTTTCGCCTCATCTCCAAAAGCGTAGTCTTCTAGGAATTGCCAGCCTTCCTTTGCGGCATATGAGCGGCAATTGCGGAATTGGTCCTCAATGGAGGTTGGCCTTTGTTTATCTGTCGAGTATCGGGCATATGCGCCGCATCGCAAGCTCACTTCCTCACCTCAGTTGAAGAGTTCACCTCTCCCACGCAATTTGTCACGGTTTCAGGCGACAGGTCAATATTCTTCTCGGATTCGAGCACTGCGAAATATTCCTTAACCAGTATGGGAACAATGCAATTGTCTATCCAACTTCGCAGTTCAGAGCTCAAGCGACTGTTCGTGCTTCTACGAACAGTTGCGGATTTCGTTCCGAAGAGGGCCCCAACTTCGTTCTTAGGCAATGATGCCACGGGACACCTTTCCGTGCTGCAATGATCCATCCATGATGAACTGTGGGGCATGCGTCCGATAGCGAGCATGAAGTCCCCACACATGACCGCGTACCTCGCGGGGCTTGTCATTCTGATGTGCGGCTTCGGAGCTCCACGGCTTCAGCCAATGCCTGTCTGACTTGAGGAGACAGTTGAAGTGCGTTGTTAATTTTCCGTTCTTCGAGGTCAGTTGGAGCCACCTCACCGCGTTCCAACAATGAGTAACGTGCCTGGCTTATTCCCGCCTTGTCCGCCACGTCACGTTGACGTAGGTGGAGCGCTGTACGCACGATGCGCCAAGATGCGCTTCGCGTGTGCCCTACACCCCCGAAGCCGTGGAATTTCGCCATCGGAGAGGATTATTAGACTACTAAGGGAATTCGTCTAGAACAGGTGGGACAATATGGGACAGACTTGACTTACATCGCGCTTTTCCTGAGAAATCTCCTCACCGACTGGGTGAGGATACGACATCGGGATCGCTTTTCCGAGGTTTTCCCGGCCTCAGCACGAACAAGCGAGCCCTCATTAAGTAGCCGATAGACGCTTGACCGCGACATTTCAATGGCTTGGATAACTTCTTTCACCGTCATCGTGGGATGGTTTTGGGGATCTCTCAGCTTTTCACCAAGTGAGGCTCCCTTGATTCCCTCTCCAGAGCGCAGGGACCGTCGCGGTCTTCCATACAGGGCGCTGGCGAGCCTGATCTGCTCCATTGCATCAGAAAGTAAGCGGTCATCACGGGCTGCAACTGCCAGGCCCCTAAGAAATGCAGTCTCCGATTCCTGTCCATTGGCCACGGTAAAAAGGGAAGATATGGTTTCGGCGAAATACATCCTGGGGAGTTCACCGGAAGTCCATTTTCCGACGAATTCCTGTACCCGTTGCTCTACCCACCGACGCTGCGATTTGCCCATGCGTTTTCGAATCCCTACCGCCTGAGCCAATTTCATGGCATAGTCCGCAGCTGAAACACCTATGATTTCGCCATACCGTGCCCCCAGTATCTGCATTTCGCCTGAACTGATGTAGATCGGCGCTCCCGTGATCTTTTGTTGCTGGAGTAGATTGTCTCCCTGTTCTTTGGCTAGACTTCCGATGCAAAGGCGCAGGCGTTTCACGGCTGCCTTCTCGATAAGTGAAGCGTCGGTGGAAGCTAACTCGGCGTGCGGCATGACTTGCTTCTTCACCCCCAGGTCTTGTCAGAAACCCCTGTCTTGCATTTTCATAGCACTTAGTCTACTTGAAGCCGAGGCGAGGGGAAAGCAAAGCAGTGCCGGGGTTGGTGGCCGACCCGGAAAAAATGCTAGCGCGTTGCGGCTTTTCCTTTGACGTGTGGTCGGCTACCTACTTACTCCACCAACGATTTAAACACCCCATCTGCGGCGTCCTTATAGAATTCAATGCTGACTCTCGTCCAAAGATCGTCCGGCAGCTCGTTTAGTTGGCGGCGGGCAGCTACGGGCATCAGCAAGGTTTGAGCTTGTTTGTCGACTGCAAGCTCCGCCATCCTGACAGCGTTAGGAATTGTTTCAATTGACCCACCAAGGTTCAGATCGCCTACGATTATTGTTCCACCCCGCGTGTTGCGACCAACAAGGGAGCTACACAGTGCCACCAAAACCGGAAGACCCAGGCCTTCGCCGCTCTTATCGGAATCCATTGCCCTCATTTGAATTGAGAATTCGTGTTCACGGGGATCACGATCGCCGACCAGTTCTTTGGCGCGAGAGTAAAGGTTCTGCTCTCCCACCTTCACACTCTCTCGAAAGGCAGGCCGCGTCGGTTGGTTGAGAATCCTCACACCACCGCCAGGGCCACTCGTGACCTCAATTCGGTACAGGCCAGGTCCGGTCTCAGGCAAACCGGGACTCAAGCCCCACACCTGGCCCGGAGGCAGGGGATCACTACCAATGGCCTCATCGCTGTGCAGTTCCGGGGTGGAAACAAACTGTTCAATACCCTCGACGCCCACTGTATAGCTGAAGTGTGTGTTGCGGAATTCACTCTTAAATACGCGTTTTTGCTGTTCTTTGATCCGGCGCCGCGACTCAAGAGCCAGGCGGACAACCCATTCCAAGTCTTCTTCGGGAACCGCCGCTTGTGCATCAGGATAGATAAGCTTCAGCAGGCCGCTCACCGTCTTGTTAACAGCTTCGATATCTCTCCCACTTAGTGCGCCACCCCAGTACACACGCCCCTGGATCGCCGGAACACGATTGATAACTCGTAGTTTGTCCCAACATTCACTCAAGAAATCGCTCACTAGACCAAAGTGGTCCGTAAGGTGTTCCTTAGGACTAAGTTTCGGAAACTCCCACCCAGGAACGAATGCGTGAAGCCTGTCCATGAAGGCCGTGTCGTCTCGCATCTCGGGAGGGAGCGGGTCGAGAAGATGCCCTATCTTTTGCTGCTGTTCCACGTCTACATCGAGATTCCCCAGCAGGACGATGCTGCCGTCAGCGCGAATGTTCTCCTTTCCGCGACTGAACTGGCCAGACGCCATGTACCCTTTCATGATATTGACGCCATCCTTTTGGTCGAAAGAAATTCCCGAGATTTCGTCGAAGCAAACCACATCATATTGACAGACTAAGCCCCTCTGTCCTGTAGCGTTATTTACAAACATCTTAGCTACGGTAGCCTTGCCGCCGGAGATCAGATGGGAGTACGGTGAAATCTGTTGGAACAAGTGACTCTTGCCAGTGCCTTTCGGGCCGAGCTCGACCATGTTGTAATTTCGCTCGACAAACGGGACCATCCGCAGGATCGCCAATTTCTTTGCTCTTTCCGTGAGTCCACCAGGTTCAAGGCCTACCGAGCGGATCAGGAGGTCAACCCACTGTTCCGTACTCAAACCATGGCGTCCCCTGGCCAAAACCTCCAGTGCATCTGACTTCGACATTTGGATAGGACGCAGGGAATCGATCTTAAATGGTCTGCCATTCATCTGCTGCGCGACGATAGCGTCATAGGAAAGTGTTACCTCGGCATAGAAGCCGTCGGTCAGCATCCGTTCATTATCACGAACCAATTGGTCATCGATGCGCACATCGCGAAGCGTGACACTTGGAAGCTCCGCAATGTAGCAATCATTTCGGGCATCAAGCCTGGCCTTCAAGATATCAATAAGCTTTATGGAACCCTGTTCCCTGGCGCGGGCCTTGAAAAGCTCTTCTTCGCCGGTGCGAACAGTCCGGTCCTGCAGTTGCTTCTCGACGATATCGAGCCCTTCTTTAATCTCGTTCTCATCAGTACTGGCACAGTAGCGCCCAAGGAGAAACTCAACCACATATGTCGGGACGGGATACTGGCGTGCATACTTTCGGACAAGGTCCTTGCGTACCAAAAACCCATCGAAGCTAGTGCCCGCAAGTTGATCCAAAGTATCCATCTGGATTGTCGTTGTCATCTTCCTTCTCCTACTGACGTGGACCGGCGATCGAGGACCTTCCCGGAAGGATCCAGGAGCACCACCATCGCGGCGGCCCCTTCATGTCTGTCGTCTTTCACCGCGAGGCTTGCCTCGCCGGCAGGCCCAATTGATTTGACCTCCGCAACAATGCTTGTCGCCGGTTGTTTCCAATTCAGCCGCAAGTCCGCACGAACCCCCGGCTCATTCGATCGCACGCTCACGCGGCATCGCATTCCACGCCATTGCACACTCTGAATCACAGCTTCGAGACCCGCCTCGCCGCGCTCCACCGAGAGTTCAGGAACAACGCATTCCTGGAAGCTCACGCCTCCGTGAGCATACTCGCTGCCGGCGAAGAAGGAACCGATCCCTGGTGGGCATGCAATTCGGATTTGAGGATTCCAGTACCAGGGGTAGGTCGGAAGGTTCGGCGACCCCTCGGCAGTGATCGACGCGCAGCGTGCCCATCTGGTTGCCACTAGATAAGCAGGTAGTTCCACCTTCGGCAAGCCGCCGGGCATCAGGAGCCAGCCGTGATCCGTTACAACTCGTACCTTTCGCCAGCCTGACTCAAGTAGCTCGAATACTCTGTCGGCTATTCGTTCAAGCTGCGAATCAATTTGCGCCGCAAGTTCAGATCCCAGTTTGTGCCCGAGTTCATCAAGACGTGCCGTCTCTGTCCAGCTTCCAAGAGGACTTGTACTTGGATTTCCCGCCTCATCCGTCTCGACTACTTCAACACCGCTCTTCTGCATCTCTTCCCGAAGTCTCGGGGTCGATGCCGGCTGCCCACTCTCTCGAAACATGGGGGTGAATTCATCGCCGGGGCTGTCTTTCCGAATGCAATCGCTGATAGGTGTTGCGCACGGCTTGGCGGTCGCGGTGACAGTTGGCACAGGCGCCAGGCGGTGGTTGAGGTGCACCCGTAATGAGCGGCCCTCAAGCTTCTCTTGCAAGATACCTCCCAGGTCGAACCGCAATCCATCGACAAACAACACGCAGATTTCTTTCTCTCCTTTTACGACCGGGACCGGAATCGAGGCACCTCCGGCGTACCCCGACATGACCTCTTGAAAATGCCGGGTGCAGGCATCGAGCCAGGGAGCGTAAAGGACTCGTACAACCCATGTGACCACATTCGCTTCCCTAGCTCCCTTTGCAGACGATAAAGCCTCCATCGCAGCGCGATCGCATCGCCATCCCTGAGAGGCGTAACCCTCGGCCATTGCCTCAACCGAAGGCCCACCCAGTGGAGACTGTGCTAAGCCAGCAAGGCGCGCCAAGGAAGCGAGGGCCATTGCGTACGGGCTCTCTCCGAGTTGCGCCCAAACCCATTGCCGCCTCGGGCCGTGTTCCTTCTCTAACTCCAGGACTCGCTCGCAAGCTTGCGCATGGGGCTGGTTTGCAACCTGTTCCAATTCCCGACGAAGCCTTTCCTCGGCCTCGTCGTTCACAATCGGGCGGCGAGAAGGGTCAAGCGCGAGCAGCCCTTGCCCAGCCATCGGCTCCCGAAGCAGGCGAGATACGCCGGCGTAGACGCGGGGGGCTTCACAGAATCGTGTCCACACGTCGTCCCACCGGCCTCCGCCCTGCATCAAAGCGCTTGCAGCAGCCGCAGCTCCGTCGTTTTCGGGGTCGAGGCCAAATTCCTGCTTGCAGATATTCCTGAAGGACTGCCAGCCTGCCGGCTGACAAGACTTCTCAAAACCCTCCGGGTCACTCATCCAACGCAGCAGGTCTCGCACAATGTCAGGCACAGTCAACTTATCGAAGTCATCTGCCTCCAAATGTCGCCCTCGCAATCCCTCCACAGGCGTCTCTGCCAGTACCGGGAGGGCGCGCAGTAAGGCGTCTCGCGTTCGAGCATCCTGTGCGATGTCGAGGCCTAACCCGTCACCAGAGCTAAGAAACGCTTCAACCGTCCAGTCGCGTCCGTTAGCCTGGTGCCACACCTTCCCACGAAATTGAAGTTCGATTAACGGCTGCAACTCCGCGCGACAATCGCCGCTCGCTCGCAACTCTTGTCGGCTTACTCCCGGCAAGTAAAGAATCGGAACAGTACCCGGTGGAGGCGCATCCTCAGCAACAGCCCTTCCAACGACGCACTTCAGCCAGATTACCGGACCGGACCGCGTCGAACGGTCGAACCGACCCAGCGAGTACAACTGAGACAGTTCTGGGCGAAGCTTCGGAATCAAGCTTCGCCACTGACCGTCAGCGTCCGTCCACAGCAACGCGACCGGCTCAGCAGTGCCTTCCGCCGACCTTAAGGCCCGCTTTAGCGATTCCCGAAGGGCATCGAGCAGTGTAACTGTTTCCTTAGTACCCATTAGATGTCACCTAAGTCTAAATCCTTCGGTTTAAACCCCAGTCTTCGTGCCGCCGCTTTCAGTCCCAACAAATAACCCGAGCCGAAGGAACCCTCTAGATTCGGCGTGCTCGTTTTTCCACCTATCAGATAATCTTCGATATCAAGAAACGCCCGGCCGATCTTGTTAAGTTCTAATTCGAGCCGGAAATTGGCGACTTCACCATCGCACTCGTAAGGACGAATCGATGCAAACTTTGACCTCCAATCGTGAAAATCCTCAGTGTGGAAGATGTACCTCCCATCCTCACCATCCCAAACGCCACATTCAAGATCAAATTGGGCCTCATCGTGATCTTCGTAGAACTCCTCATCGATTGACATATCTGCCCATGGGAAGAGCGCTGGCAGGACCTCCACATACAACATTCCTGGAAACATCACAAAGGGCCAATCCTGGACGATGGTGTCTTTGCCGTCTTTGTCCTGGCCTACCAGCCTCAAACTTCCCCGTCCCGACGACTTATTGATCCACTCTTCCGCTTCCAAGAAGAGCCGCTCACCTCTGGCTAGCATGTCCATCCACGGCTTGGCGAGAACTAGCTCGTCCACACGCCGCTGGGCAGGGCTTCCCTCGGCGATCTCGCGAAGAGATTTCCGAGCAGCTTTGTTCAGATGTTGGGCAAACGGGATTTCAATTTTCCAATGTTTGGACGTCCGCTTGATGAATTCGTCGCTCACAACCTGCCAGTAGGTTGAACCATGCTTCAGGTCAGTGAGCACAACGAGGACAGGGAGAGAATGGCGTTTCCAATAATCCAGGTGCTTCAAATCACCTCTGTAGACGTAGCCAGACTTCGTTTTCTCTTCAAAATAACTTGCCCCTGACTTAATCTGGAGTGCTATCAGACGACCAGATGGCTCGGACTGCTGGTCACGGGCCTCAATATGGGCGTCGATGCCGTAGTCACTCGTGGGCTGCTCGCGGAAAATCCATCCAAGGCCGTTTGTAACAGCCAGTCCGACCGCGTGTATCCCCGCTCGACCGGTCGCGTCAGTGTTTCCACTGCTTTGCACGGTGCCCTCTTCCTCCAAATGCCCTCCGCTCGCCCAGTAACGTCCTATCTCGATGCATCGCTTGCATTACCACGGCGGGCCACTGAGCCGACCGTCCCACACTCACAAGTTGTGACGCGAATAGGTCTGTGTTGGCGCCCATCGCTCATCCTCTCGCCCTCTCCCGTCTAACGCGTTCCTTGAATCCTCGCGAGTAGTGCAGATCGTTCCAGCGGTTGCCGTCGAACTCGCTCCCACCTTCAAAATCTTCCGTCGAGCCGTCCCATTTCCAGAACCAGGGATAATCTTTCTTGGGCCGGTGAGGTTCCTTGCCGCGGTCCTTCTCCCACTTGATGTTCGGGGTGACGCGGAGAATGCAAGCGTTTCGTCCGCGGCCGTTGAGGGGTTTAGCCGTCATGAAGGGACGGATATTCAACCGTACTCCGTCATTGATGTCAGGCTCCCAGCCGATCGGTTGTTCGTGCAGCGGTTTCCAGCGGACGAAGATGTCGTATGGCTTCTCGCCTTTGAGAATTTTCTCAAGTTCAGCCTTGAGATGAACTGACGCAGCCACGCGCGCGTCAGCACCGCCAACACCCTTTTTGGCCTCAGCGCGCTGGACTTCGATCCAGTCACCGAGGTAGGTGTAGATGAGCTTTTCGAGCGTTCGCCGGCCATCTCCATTTCGTGCGGCGAGCTTGTGGTAATTGACCAGAGCGTGGAAACCGTCTTTCAATCCATCCCAGATGGGCCAGATGAACGGCCTCTGATGAAAGAGCTCGCAGTGCTGTTCGAAGAAACCGTCGCGCAGCCAGTCCTCCAGAGATTCCCCGTCGTAACCAACTTGCGAGAGGAGTTCGGCTTGCTTGGCTCCCGACCACTCCTTTTTGAAAGCATCTGCCAGCAAGGCGCGCAGGCGGTCAGCACCAGGCAGCTCACCTTTGACTGGATTGAGGCATACAATCCCATCCTCATCCGCGTGTTTCTCAAGGCCGTCTGGGCCCAGGGCGGGACAATCCATGAAGCTTGAGCCGGTCTGGCGTGGCCACCTGTACCCAAGCAGGCGTGCGACGCCAACTTGAAGTGGATGGTCGGATCCATTGGGGTGGCCGCTGAAGAGCCACTGGGTTGCGTTTGCAGAAAAGGGTCGAGGCAGTCCCTTCGGATAGCTTTCCTTGGCAAGGTGTTGCCACCGATCGGTATCAAAAGCTGCCTTTTCGAAATAGCGGACGTCGACACTTAATTTCTGGTTAACCGCGCGAACTGTGCCAGGAAAGCTCGGGTCTGAGCAAAACCTCCATAATGCGGGAAGATTACGCGGATCCCTAGGAATTAGCACGCATATTACGTTTTCAAATAACTCGCCATTATAAAGCGTTACGAAAAGGTTGCTCATATATGAGATACCAATACCCTGGCGTCCCCAAGCCTCGCGGCCCGCAACTGTCGCTCCTTCGCCACCGACCCTTGACACAAGTGAACCATTGCCCTTTTCCCAAAGGAGGACATATTCCCGGCCCCCGTACGGAACAACTTCATCGACAGTGCCCACCTCAAACTCCCACCGCTCATCGAGGACGTTGACCTCCCAAAAGCCTCTTCGAAAGTAAGGAGAATCACCTGAAGTAATCCCTCCACGGACAAAGGCGTGTGTCCCTAGACGCATGCCAACGTCTACCGGATTGAATTGAATGATGTAGTCAGGATTTGTAAGTTGTTTGTGCTGGGAGACCAATGCGAGCGGACTACATCGGAGGGCGGCTGCCTTCTCGTCGGGTGTCAACAATGCACCTGCATCGATACCCAAGAAGTCATTCTCTCTGCCAGGGAAGCTGTTCGATAGTCCAACCAATACGACTTTGACAACTTCGCCACTGATTTCCTCAAACGCACCAGCCCCGAGCCGTGAAACGAAGTTCCACTTAAGCTTTTTGAGCGAACTTTCGCGGAGTTTTTTGTAGCGCTTTAGGAACTGCCAATTCTGGATTGTCACAAGTGCGGCAGTGCTCCCCTGCGCACAGAAGGTCAGGCACCGCTGAAGAAAGCAGGTTGCCAATTCGTCTTTAGCCTCAGGATGAAAACGCTCACTGTATTCCCTCAGCGTGTCATCCTGCTTGCTTCGGCCGAGGTAAGGAACGTTCGTGGTAACGAGGGTAAACTCGTCTGCAAGAATTCGGGCTGCGTGGATAAGTCCCTGAGCAACCACAGCAAGCTCAGCAGTTGAGTCATCCACTTGCTCAGCGGCAAGTGCTTTCTCGAGTACCGGGCGGACGTGTTCGAACTGGGCTGCGAAGAGGTTGCCACCTATACGCCTTGGGTCAATCAAGCTTCCGAGAACGGGCGCTTGCTTGAACAGGTGGTAAAGGGTCCGCATAGTTTCCCGTACGGGGTCGTCCATGCCAGCAAGCTTGAGCCAGTCCTCCTCCTTCGCATTAATTCCGAGCCCGGAGCAGGCGATGTTCAAAGGCGGAAGCGGCCGATAGCCAACCATTCGCCATGCCGCAAGCGCTAGGTTGAACGCCGCAATCTGTGTGCAGCGGTTATCGAGTTCGAGACCAAACAGGTTGTCCCGGAGGACAGCATCAACGGCTTGCTCCTTCGACAACCCTTCCTCCTGCATTCGGAAGGCAACCAGGATTGGGAGCGCAAAGACCAGGAAGTGCCCACTGCCTTCACACGGATCGAGGACTTTCAAATCTCTGGCTACACGTGGCCAGCCATCAAAGATCCCAGCCGCCGGCCGCCAAGCGCCTTTGTCACCCTCGCGCACGAAGCGAAGATATGTCCAGTCGTACCCTCCCACCGAGCAGGCGGCGCGCAGTTCATCTTCGTTTTTCGCCCGTGACGCAATTTCGGGTTTCTCTGCAAGAACCTTTCCCGCCCACCAAGCGCCGAGCGTGTTGTGAAGAAGGAAGAGAACCATATAGTCTTCGGTGAAAAGCTGCGTCACCGCAGCTAGTTCATCAGCACCAATCTTCTTCTCAGACTTGTTTACCTTCTCCTTCTGCTCCGTCTGCCAGAACTGGTAAACCCAACCGAGGCTATCTTCAGCTGTGAAGACGTCGCCGGGCAGCGACTCCAGAAGGCCTTGCAGAGCCTGCCGGCTTTCAGGTGGCAAAGTAACTTCCAGCACCGGATCGCCGGCCCGGAAGATTTGGGGCAGCATCCCGACGGCGTACTGGCTCGCGAGCGAGAGCCAGTCGGTATTCTTTTCTCTCGCCAGCTCCTGACACTCACTAAGCGAGATTGGGACATAAGTCCCAAGCCCGATCTCGAATCTGAGCAGATCGTTCTCCGCGAGAAACCGGGCGAACAGCATTCGATGCCATTGCTCATAGGCACACGCTTGAGCTAGGCGATCAATAGTTTGGGTCCCACGCTTTTCATCAAGTTTATCGCCGAGCTGTCGGCCATGGGCACGAAGGCGATTGCGAAGCTTCTTAAGGTCCGGCGTCATCCCCGACCAAGTGTCCTTCTCATGCACCGCAAGCTGGTTGAGAGCCTTTTGCGCACCCGCTTCGCCCACGCGCCGCGCTTCGATTACGGTGTTTTCGAGTTTCTTGCGTAGCTCACGTGTGAGAACAGCCATTCGAGTCTCCGTCTAATTTACCAAAACCGGGCCTTGCTTTAGAGCTTCTACAATCTTCTTCTCCTGCCGCTCGGCCCACTCGTGGGCGTCCCTTTCCGTTCTTAAAGTGGCATGCTCGACGGTTACGATCTGAACCTTCGGTTCGAGCAGTCTGGCAGCGAGCTGTAGAGCTCGCTGAACTCGGCCAGTCACGGCGTCTGCTTCCGCTTGGCGCGCTGCAAGTGAGCGGCTATCGAGCGCAGAAAGCATGGCTTCGTCATTCGACGTATCGGTTTTTGCCGGCGCCACCAAGCCGACCTCCCCGAGTATTCGTTTGCAATCCTTTTCCGCCACCTTTGGCCAAGTCGCATTCTCCGCGAGAGATTTCATCCCGGCTTTGAATGCAGATTCATGCGTTGCCTGGGACTCTTGAATAGCCTTGCGCAGCAACGTGGCAAGCGCAGCCCTAACAGGCGTGGCTGGGTCATTCGCCGCGAGCAGCATGCGGTTGTCGCGGATTGCGTTCATTTGTTTAAGGGGTTCTGCCGCATCCGGCAACTCGGCCGCGTGTTTGCCCATGCGCTCAACAAGCCCCCACACCGGGAGGCGTTGGCCAACGAGATCTTTTGCCTTCTTCCACTCGTTTATTCGCTTTCGGAGGTCAGCCTCTTTGTTCTTGATGGCGACCAACTGCTCGTTCCCGACGAGCTTCTGCATATCCTCGATATCCGTGGTCATTGGACGCACTGGGAGCGGGGGGTCACCCCCGGCGGATTTGGCCAAGGCAATGAGCGCTGCCAGGAAATCAGGAGCCTTGGAAGACTCCTCCCCAGCTTTGCAAGGGATGTTTAGCTCTTGGTAGAGGCCGCGGATCTTGAGCCTTTCAGTGACGGTCAGTGTCGCCTTTTCTACGCGGAACTCGGCCTTCGCAATCTTGTTCTGGTCGAGTTGACCCAAAGCGACGGGCACACCGTTTAATGTTGCAGTTAGGTGTTGACTGCGATGGAGGGCAATTAGCGCCGCGTCGACGGCGTCTCGCGGCCACCCGTAAGGGCTAGAACGGAGAGTCTTGCGGACTTCCGAGCCTATCTTCCCGGCACCTATAGTTGCGATGACCTGCTGGCATACCGAGTGTTGCTCTGTAGGGCCGGTATAACCTACAGGTTGGAACGGCTGATCTGCGCCATCTCTGGCGCGCTTGATCACGCTTTCCCAGGCAGTTCCCGGAGCGTCCGCCTCCTTGAATCTCGGGAAGAGCCGGGCCAGCGAGTCACTGGCGGCAGCCAAGAGCCGCTCTTCGAGCTTGGCCTGCATCAGTTCACTGCCGCCTCCCTGAAAGACCTTGGCATTCCCCACGATTTCAGCCACCAAGGTGTCGCGCAGCCTCACAGCTTCGTCGCGGCGACTTTCCATACTCCGACGAGCTTCCTGTCCCTCCGGTGTCGCCGGGTTGCCTTTGGCGTTCAGAGTTTGATCGGCTGCGGCCGCATCGATAACGTACCTTCGCAAATCGTCTGCCGATTGCCTCGGAATAAAGACGAAAATCATCGGGCTCTCGGGGCCTTGCTTCCGCGCCTGATCTACAGATTCCTTCTGGCTAGCGGACCACTCATCCCGAACCCACACGCGAATTGTCTCCCCGTCAAGCTCAGGTGGATTCTGATCACGAGAAACAGAGAGGTACCGAGCCTCCTTGGAGGCTCCTTGGACAATCTTCAAACCCCTAATAATTCGGTCAGCTTCGGCGTAGAGGAATGTGTCTCGGCGAACGTGAACGTCGGCTTCATCACCAGTAAGTTTTGCCTGACGAATGCGAAATTCCCGGTCCCACTCACTGCCTTCCTTCGTTTGCAGCCGGTACTCATCGCCGACTTGCATCAAAACACCCTTATCCGCCAGCTTCTGAAGCATCGAACCAACACTGTCCCGCAGCTTGCCGTTTTCGCCTGACAAATCCTCTACGAGCAGGTCCGCAATATGTTCTTTCGTTGCTCGCACACCGATATCAACGGTCGCCTCGCGTGGGAGCTTCCCAATCAAAAACACAAGCCCGCAGATTCGACGGGCCAGTTCTCCTTCTCGGCTTCCGTCTTTCGAGAGGTTAATGATTCGTTCGTTGATTTCGCGCAGCAGCACTCCTGTGTTGACCAACTCCGGTGCGAGCTTCTCATAAAGCTCCTCGCCAGGGATCAAGGCAGTGATCGGCTTATTGGCAAGCTTCGAAAGCACTTCCTGAAGGATCTGCAACTGAGACCGTAATTGACTGTGTGTGCCAGCGGCATCCAGGACACGGAAGCAGTTCTCCCAGAAGCGCCGGCGGACTGGCAGCAGAGGATAATCATCGACGATGATCTCGCGATCCTCGATGCGCTCCGCGATGCGCGTGCCCTGAAGTTGTCGGGAAACTTCCCCAGCATAATTGTCCAAAGTCTTTTGTACGGCAGAGACTGTAGTCGGCTTTTTCTGGAGTAGCACCTTTCGGGTGACCGTCTCGACGTCGGCATCGGAGAGGGGGACGCGGATCCTAAAGCGATCCATGAGTTTTTGTAGGAGTGGAACGTCTGTGAGTGCGCTCTGCCCTGCGCCAACCACAATAACGCGGCTGTCCATCTGCTTCGATAGAGCTTCGGCGACCTCAGTCATGAGCCCAGACCTGTCGCTTGAGTCCCCAATGTATTGCTGGACCTCGTCGAGGATAAGAACGGTACAGGGCAGTCGGTCATCTCGCCCGACCAGGCGTAAGGCTCGCTTAAATGTGCTCACGAACTGGTCAGTGGTGATGTCGATTGTTTGTGTCGGAAATTGTGCCCGTAAGGTCTTTCTGGCCTCAATTTCGTCCTGAGCAAACTTGCGATCGCACTTCAAAATCGCACGAGCAATCGGCCCGCTAACATAGAGGTTGTTTAGCTCCTTGGCCCAATCCTTCCCATCGGCTGCAACGCTAGCCTTGACCGCTTCGAGATATCCCTGGTCCTGA
>Ga0116107_1001044_pt1 | contig 17871 bp, 18 predicted proteins | sample June2015DPH_6_10_FD_88969 | JGI IMG/M metagenome (GOLD analysis project Ga0116107, IMG submission 88969) | Peatland microbial communities from SPRUCE experiment site at the Marcell Experimental Forest, Minnesota, USA - June2015DPH_6_100 | ecosystem: Environmental > Terrestrial > Soil > Wetlands... | reverse complement strand
TGCGGCCGCTCGTAGCGGAAGGCCGGCGTCGCGTACCAGACCTTCCACGGAAGAGTCGGGTGGTGTTCGACGAAGGCGCGCACGACCGAGGCCGTGCCTTCCGGCCGGAGCGCGAGCAGCCGGCCGCCCTTGTCGGTGAACTCGTACATCTCTTTCTGCACGAGGTCGGTCGCCTCACCGGCACCGCGGCGGAAGACCTGCGTGTCCTCGAACATCGGCGACACGAGGAGCCCGTAGCCGGCGAGCGAGGCGGCCCGCGCGAACCGGGCGACGACGGCCGCGAAGCGTGCGCTCTCCGGCGGGAGGACGTCCTTCGTGCCCTTGGGCGCCTGGAAGGCGCTCACGAGTTGCTGGCGCGCAAGGACCTGCCCTTGCCCGGCAGCAGGCGGAAGGCGTCGTAGACGCCCTCGAGCCCCCGCAGCGCGACGAGGACCGAGTCGAGGTGCGCGCTGTCGGCGAGCTCGCACTCAAATCGCATGCTCGTCACCCTATCCGGTGCGGTCTCGGCGGAAACTGCGACGATGCCGACGTGGTGCTCGGCGAGCACTCGCGCCACGTCGGCGAGCAACTCGGAGCGGTCGAGCGCCTTCACGCCGATGCCCGCGGTGTGCAGGCCGACCTGCGCGGCGTCCCACTCGACTTCGACGAGCCGCTCCCGGTGCTCGCCGACGAGCGAGAGGGCGTTCACGCAGTCGGCGCGGTGGACCGACACGCCGCGGCCGCGGGTGACGAACCCGACGATCCGGTCCCCCGGCACCGGTGTACAGCACGCCGAGAGGCGCACGAGCATGTCGTCGAGGCCCTCGACGAAGACGCCCGCGCCGGCCGGCACGCCGGCGCGCCGCGGCTGCAGAACGGTCGTTGGCAGTTGCTCCTCGCCCTCGCCGAGGAGCTCGCGCCGCAGCCGCTGCACGACAGAACGCCCCGAGAGGTGGCTCTCGCCGATCGCGGCGTAGAGCCCGTCGAGATCCGCGTAGCCGAGCGACTCGGCGAGGCGTTCGAGCGCCGTCGAGCCGAAGAGCCGCCGCACCGGGAGGCCCTCCCGACGGAGCTCCTTCGCCAGGTCGTCCCGGCCGTTGTCGATCGCGTCCTCGCGGCGTTCCCGGCTGAACCACTGACGGATCTTGTTGCGCGCCTTGGCGGAGACGACGATCTTTAGCCAGTCGCTCGACGGGCCCGCCGTCGGGAGCTTCGACGTGATGATCTCCACGGTGTCGCCCGACTGCAGCCGCGTCTCGATGGGGACGAGCTTCTCGTTGACACGCACCCCGACGCAGCGGTGGCCGACGTCGGTGTGGATCGTGTAGGCGAAGTCGATCGGCGTCGCCCCGGTGGGCAGCGTCACGATCTCGCCTTTCGGGGTGAACACGTAGACCTCGTCCTGTTCGAGGTCGAGCTTCAGGGTCTCGAGGAACTCGATGGGATCGGGGGTCTCGCGTTCCCAGTCGACGATCCGCTGCAACCACTGCATCTCGTCGGCCGACGAGGTCTCGCCGCGGTGGGCGGCGTCCTCCTTGTAGCCCCAATGGGCGGCGATGCCGTGCTCGGCGCGCAAATGCATCGCCATCGTCCGAATCTGCACCTCGAGGGGCTTGCCGCGGGGACCGACGACCGTCGTGTGGAGCGACTGGTAGAGGTTGAACTTTGGCGAGTTGATGTAGTCCTTGAACCGGCCCTGGACCGGCGGCCACAGGGCGTGGACCACGCCGAGGGCCTCCCAGCAGTCCTTGTCCGAGTCGACGATGATCCGGATCCCGACGAGATCGTTGATCTCCTCGAACTCCTTGCCGCGCACGACCATCTTCTCGTAGATGCTCCAGAGGTGCTTCGGCCGGCCGGTGACGATCGCCTCGACGCCGAGCGACTCGAGCCGGGTCTTCAACACCTCGACGACCTCGGCGACCTCGGCCTCGCGGCTCGGTGCCCGGGTCGCCACCATCTGGGCGATCTCCTCGTAGCGCTTCGGGTGGAGGGTGAAGAACGAGAGGTCCTCCAGCTGCCACTTGATCTCCTGGATGCCGAGACGGTGGGCGAGCGGCGCGTAGATGTCGAGGGTCTGCTGGGCGATGCGGCGTTGCTTCCAATCGGGCATCACCGAGAGCGTCCGCATGTTGTGGAGCCGGTCGGCGAGCTTGATGACAAGCACCCGCCAGTCGTTCGCCATGGCGACGAGCATCTTGCGCACCGTCGCCGCCTGCTGGGCTTCGCGCGAGGAGAACTTCAGCCGGTCGAGCTTCGTGACCCCGTCGACGATCTCGGCGATGACGGGGCCGAACTCGGACTCGATCTCGGCGACCGCCACGGGCGTGTCCTCGACGACGTCGTGGAGGAGCGCGGCGACGGCGCTCGTCGCGTCGAGCCCCAAGTCGGCGACGATCTGCGCCACGGCGATCGAGTGCGTGATGTACGGCTCGCCCGAGAGGCGGCGCTGCCCCTCATGGGCCCGTGTCGCCATCGCGTAGCCGCGCCGCACGAACTCGGTGTCCGCCCCCGGATGGCGGTAGGCGAGCGTCGCGATCAGCGGCTCGATGGAGCTCACCGGTTCCGGCTGCTCGTCGATCCCGACGAGCAGCATCGGGGTGGTGAGGTACTCCCGGTCGATCGGGCCCACCGCGTCCATGACACAGGGTACCGTCGCCGACCTGGTCACGGCGGCACCGCCCGGTCCCGACCTGGCCGTTCGCGTACCCCCGCCGACCCTGGTCAGCCGGGGACGGCGGTCGCCGGGCCGAGGTCGAGGACCGCCCCGGGCGGGACCGCGATCTCCTCGGCCGGCGACGGCAGCGGGGTGGGGACCATGCCGTCGAGCAGGTACGCCCAGACGAACAGGTTCGCCGGGTACATGAGGTAGCCGAATCGCGTCGCCGGGGCGAGGAGCGTGGCGAGCAGCATCGCCCACGCCGTGAAACGCACGACGGCCGCCGGGGTGCGCGGCGTGAAGCGCCGCAGGCCGTAGGCGACGAGACCGAATCCCACCAGGGCGAGGACGGCGATGATCAGCCGCTTGTGGTCCGGGAAGATCGAAACGAGGACCTGCCCGAGCAGCGGGCTCGCCGCCGGCGACTTCACCGAGGTGAGCCCCAGCGGGAACTTGATCACGTTCAAGACGAACGCCACCGGGCTCGTCGCGAAGCCGATCCCGATCACCGGGACGACGACGAGGCAGACCGCCCCCGAGTACCGCAGAAGGGCCGGACGGCCCTCGCGGTCCCGGATCGCGAGCAGCATCAAGACGATCACCGGCCAGGCGGTGAACTTGAGCGTCGCCGCGGCGCCGAGCACGAGGCCGGCGAGGACCGGTCGTCGCTTCGCGGCGAGCACGAGGCCCGCCAGCATGAGGGCGAGGACGGGCAGGTCATCGCCGCCGGTCACGATCGGCAACGCGCCCGACGGCAGCACGACAAGGAACTGGAGCACCCGGCCGCGGCGCCCGACGGTCGCGCCCCCGACGACGAGGGCGAGCGCACCCACGAGCAGGCTGAATCCGGCGAGCGTCACGCGGGCGTCAGTGAGCTCGGGCGGACCCGCCGCGGCGTTGGCGAGGCCGAAGGGCACCATCCCCGGCAGGTACGGGTAGAACGAGCTGGCATCGATCGATTTCGCGTCCGAGCGCGGCGAGACGCCGACCGTCACCGGGTGGCTGAGGTACGGGCTGTGGCCGGCGGCGAGCCGGTCGCCGGCACGCTCGACGACAGCGACCTCGGACTGCGCGTTCGCCCCGGGACGGGCGTCGGCCCGCCAGACGAGCTCGGCAACGAGGGGCACGAGGACGGCGCCGATGATGAGCGCCACGACGACCAGGCGCCGCACGAGGCTCACCGTCGCCGCCCGCAGGTCCCCTCGTCTCGCCGCGACCGCCACCGCCGCGCACACGACGGTTCCGACCCCGTAGGCCACCCCGGCCATCTGGCCCCACTCGCGGTAGTCGGCAGAGATCGCGAAGACGGCGTTCGCGACGGCGAAGATCGTCGCGCACGAGTAGAGGAAGACGTCCTTTTCGACCGGGGCCCACGACATGACGCGCCGATACGCCGAAAGGACAGCCTCTGGCATCGGTCCGAATCGTACTAGTGGGGCCGGAGAGCCCCGTGAGGCTAGAAGCGGGGCGCACCGTCCCGCCTCCGGAGACCGGAGGCGGGACTCGGCGCCACGAGCGGTCGGGCGGTTCCGCTCAGCGGTTCGGTTGCGGGGTGTAGCGGAGGTACTTCTTGACCGCCTTGAACCCCTTCGGGAACTTCTCCTTGGCGTCCTCGTCGGACACCGCCGGGACGATGATCACGTCCTCGCCGTCTTTCCAGTTCACCGGCGTCGCGACGGAGAAGTTCGCCGTCAGCTGCAGCGAATCAAGGACCCGCAGGATCTCGTCGAAGTTCCGACCCGTCGACGCCGGGTAGGTGATCGTCAGCTTCACCTTCTTGTCCGGGCCGATGACGAAGACCGACCGGACGGTGAGCGTGTTGTCGGCGTTCGGATGGATCATCCCGTAGAGATCGGCGACCTTGCGGTCCGGGTCCCCGAGCAACGGGAAGTTGAGCGAATACCCGGTCGCGTCCTTGATGTCGGCGACCCAACTCTCGTGCGAGGAGACCGGGTCGACCGAGACGCCGAGAACCTTGGTGTTGCGCTTGTCGAACTCGCCCTTCAAGCGCGCGACTTCGCCGAGCTCGGTTGTGCACACCGGCGTGAAGTCCTTCGGGTGCGAGAAGAGGACCCCCCAGCTGTCGCCGAGGTAGTCGTAGAGCGTGATCTCCCCTTCGGTCGATTCCGCGGTGAAGTTCGGGGCGGTGTCGCCTAGCTGCAATGCCATCGATCTTTTCCTATCTAATCCGGTCGCGCCTGCCGCGCTGACCACCGTGTCGGCCGTGTCCGGGGAGCCTAACGGCGCCGCGAGAATTCCTGACTATCTCGACCGCCTCACTCCGCGACACGTGCCGCGGCGCGATCGGGCCAGCTCAGAGCCCCGGTTGCGGGGTGTAGCGGAGGTAGTCCTTCACCACGCGGTAGCCCTGCGGGAACCTGACTGCGGCATCGGCGGTCGAGACCGCCGGCGCGACGAGGACCTCGTCGCCCGGCCGCCAGTTCGCCGGCGTCACGACTGGGTGCCGCGCGGTCAGCTGCAGGGAGTCAAGGGCGCGCAGGATCTCGGTGAAGTTCCGCCCGGTGTTCATCGGGTAGTTCATCAAGAGCTCGACGGTTTTGCGCGGGCTGACGACGACGACGGCGCGGACCGTGAGCGAGCTGTCGGCGAAGGGATGGATCATCCCGTAGAGGCTCGCGACGATGCGGTCGGGGTCGCCGAGCAACGGGAAATTGAGCGAGTGGCCGGTGACGTCCTTGATGTCGTCGCACCAGTCCTGATGGGACGTGACCGAGTCGACCGAGACGCCGAGCACCTTGGTGTGACGACGCTCGAACTCGCCGATGAGACGGGCAACCTCGCCGAGCTCCGTCGTGCACACCGGCGTGAAGTCCTTCGGGTGCGAGAAGAGGACCCCCCAGCTGTCGCCGAGGTACTCGTGGAACGCGATCGTTCCCTCGGTCGAGTCAGAGATGAAATCGGGCGCGTGGTCGCCTAGCCGCAGTGTCATGTTCTCCCCCAAGAGCACAGCCCGCGACACCCGTTCCCTCATCGACGGATGCCCGCGAAGGCGTCATCTGACTTCGCTCAGAAGAATTGTAGCGACGACGTGTGACACGTCAACCGTTGCGATCTGGGCTATCTCGCTCCTCCGAATGGGCAACACGCTTGCGCCACCGGTGCACAATGAAAACGACGACGCCGACCGCCACGACGACGATGATCGCGGTCGACGCTCGACCGCCCCAGGTCAGCACCTTCTCGTACGACTTGCCGACGGCGTAACCAGCGAGCGTGTAGGCGGTCCCCCAGATCAGCCCGCCCGTCGCGTTGGCGGCGAGGAACGTGCGGTAGCGGACCTCGGACGCCCCGGCGACGCCGGGGACGAGGGCGCGGAACACGGCCACAAACCGGCCGACGAAGACAGCGTAGGCGCCCCGTCGCTGCAGGAAGTCACGGGTCCGTTCGACCCCCGGGTGGTCCTTGAGCGGACGGTGGGACAGAAGCACCGGCCCGAAGCGCCGGCCGACTTCGTAGCCGACGCTGTCGCCGACGATCGCGCAGACGACGACGAGGGTGCAGATCCACGTCAGGCTCACGTGGTGCTCCGAGGCGAGCACGCCGCCGAACACGACGGCCGTCTCGCCCGGGAGCACGAATCCGACGAACAGCGCCGCCTCGCCGAAGCACAGCGCCCCGACGAGCGCGTACGCCTCCCAGCCGCCGAGCCCGAGAAGCGGGCTGAGCAGCGTGTTCACGCCGTCGCGACCCGTGCCACGGGCGAAACTGTAGGCGGCGCCGCACGGCCGCCGACGGAGCGGGTCGGCCTCTTCGGGATTGAGGATCCGGGCCGGATGGCGCCGCAGGGAGCCAGTTCGGTGGTGATGCGCCGTTAGGGTGCACAACGCCCGGTCGATGACGGGTGGCCGGCGCAGCGCGAGACGCCCGGCGAGCCAGGTTCTCCACGAGAAAGACGACCACCGAGCCGTCCCCGCCGAGACGAGACGGACGGCCGGATCGAAAGGAGCGACGATGCCTACCCGAAATAAAGCACCCATCGGGTCACCCTGCTGGACAGATCTGTGGACCTCTGACGTCGAGGGCAGCCGCAAGTTCTACGCCGAGGTCTTCGGCTGGAAAGCAGAGGAACCGAACCCCGAGTTCGGCGGCTACTTCATGTTTACCCGCGACGGCGTCCCTGTTGCCGGCGGGATGGGCGACATGGGGGACATGCACGCCGACGACGCCTGGAAGATCTATCTGTGCACCGACGACATCGCACGGACCGCCGACGCGGCCGCCGCTGCCGGTTCGAAGATCGCCCTCCCGCCGATGGCGGTCGCCGACCTCGGCTCCCAGATGGTGTTCGTCGACCCGACCGGCGCGCCCCTCGGAGCCTGGCAACCGGGCACCTTCCCGGGGTTCACCGTCCTCGGCGAGCACGGTGCCCCGGACTGGTTCGAGCTGCACACCCGGGACTACGAGACCGCCGTCGCGTTCTACCGAGACGTCTTCGGGTGGGAGACGACGACCGTGAACGATTCCGGCGAGTTCCGCTACTCGACGATGAAGGATCCGAATAGCGACGGATGGCTTGCGGGGATCCTCGACGCCCGCACGACGCTCCCCGAAGGCACGCCCCCGCACTGGTCGACCTACTGGAACGTCGACGACGCCGACGCCGCCGCGGACAAGGTCCGGGCGCTCGGCGGTTCCGTCGTCACCGGCGTCGACAACACCCCGTACGGCAAGGTCGCGACGGTGACCGACCCCGCCGGGGCGTACTTCCGGCTGCGGACGCCGCCACGGTAGAGACTTCTGCGCCACCTTCTCCCGCGCCGTGAGGCGTACCCTGGCGCCGTGCGACGCAGGGTCATCGTGGTTGTCGCCTTGGCCACCATGGCCGAGCTCGTCCTGGTGGCGCGCCGTCGCGGCTCTCTCTTCGGCGTCAACACCGTCGTGCGCTGCCGGCGCGGGCACCTTTTCACCACGTTCTGGATCCCGGGCGCGTCCCTGAAGGCGATCCGCCTCGGCTGGTGGAGGTTCCAGCGCTGTCCGGCCGGCAGGCACTGGAGCCTCGTCACCCCGGCCCGGGTGTCGGCGCTGACGGCCGAAGAGCGGCAATTCGCCGCGCACCTCCACGACGTGCGCCTCCCCTGACCCGGCGGTTCCAGCGGCAGCTTGTCGGGGGTCCGATCCGGCGGTGCTGTTCGCGAAGTCCAAAGAGCAGCCAGGATCCAGCGACGACGGCGATTCGGCCGACCCGAGTTCGTGTCGGTCGCGACCGTGTGCCAACATCTCCGAAATTGTGCCGGCCGCCCGTACGTGAGGTGCCAGGGTCATGGTGATGGGAGACATCGAGACTTTCCCGGTTGACGGGCGCCGCGCCCGCGGCGAGCGGACGCGACTCAGGGTCATCGAGGCCCTCCTCGACCTCGTCGACGAGGGCACCGTCCGGCCCACGGCGCAAGAGGTCGCGACCCGCGCCGGGGTCGCGCTCCGCACCGTGTACCACCACTTCGAGGACGTCGAGGCGTTGCGGCGGCTAGCCCTCGACCTGCAGATGCGCCGGCACGCGGAGATCCTCAAGCCCATCGACACCCGACGCGCCCTCACCGAACGCATCGAGACGGTCGCCGGTCAGTGTCGCAGGCTCTTCGAGGTCCTCACGCCGATCCGCCGAGCGACGATGTTCGACGAGCAGAGCTCACCGGAGATGGCCGAGGGCATCGCTTTCTGCACGCGGACGCGGCGCGACCACGTCGTCGCCACGTTCTCGCCCGAGCTGGGCGGCCGCGATGCGGACTCCCGTGTCCTCATGGACGCGATCGACCTCGTAACTTCCTGGCCGATGTGGGAGTACCTGCGCGCCGCGCTCGGTAGGTCTCCGGCGTCTGCGACCCGGGTGATGATCGCCTCCCTCGAGGCCCTGCTCTCGCCCGCCGCACAGTCACCGGCGACAAGCGGACCGGGTCGGGCAGCCACGAAACGACGGCGGGGCGGGGCGGAATGACCTCGGCGCCGATCATCGGTGCCGGCACACCGGTGGACGTCGAGGTCCGCCGCGAGCAGCTGTCAAGCCGGGCCGCCGTCGCGCTCATCACGGCCCTCAACGCCGAGCTTTCCGGGCGCTATCCCAATCGCCTCGACTGCCACTTCGACCTCGCCGAGGGCGACGTGGAGGCCGGCCACGGCATGTTCGTCGTCGCGTCGATCGGCGACACCGACGTCGGCTGCGGCGCCGTCCGGCTGATCGACGACGGCGTCGCCGAGCTGAAGCGCATGTTTGTCGTGCCCGAATTCCGCGGACGGCGGATCGCGACGGACGTCCTTTGTGCCCTCGAGGCCGAGGCTCGCGCCCTCGGCGCGAGCCGGGTCGTCCTCGAGACAGCGATCCGCTCGCCGGAGGCGCTCGCCCTCTACGGGCGGGCGGGGTACCGGGAGATCGCGAAGTTCGGGCCCTACGTCGCCTCGTCGATCAGCGTCTGCATGGGCAAGGACCTCGAGACAGCCTGAGCCCGCCCAGCCGGGTTCGCGCTCCACCCGGCGGTAGCCTACGAGGGCCTCATCGGCCATCATTCCGAGTTCCTCGAGGTCCGTCATGCCTGAAGATGACCTGCAAAGAGTCGCCGATCTCGCGAGACAGCTCAGGGTTGACTCGATCCGCTGCACGACCGCGGCGGGCGCGGGTCACCCGACCTCGTCGCTCTCGGCCGCCGATCTGCTCGCCGTGCTCGTCACGCGCCACCTCCGCTACGACTGGACGGCGCCGAAACAGCCCGAGAACGACCACCTCATCTTCTCGAAAGGTCACGCCTCGCCGCTTCTGTACGCGGTCTTCCGGGCCGTCGGCGTCGTCGACGAGGACGAGCTCATCACGACCTACCGCCGTTTCGGCTCGCGCCTCCAGGGCCACCCGACGCCGATGCTGCCGTGGGTCGACCTGGCGACAGGGTCGCTCGGCTTCGGGATCGCCGCGGCCGTCGGCGTCGCGCTGGCGGGCAAGTTCCTCGACGAGCTCCCCTACCGGGTCTGGGTGCTCTGCGGGGACAGCGAGCTCACCGAGGGCTCGGTCTGGGAGGCCCTCGACAAGGCGGCGTACTACGAGCTCGACAATTTCACGGCGATCGTCGACGTCAACCGGCTCGGCCAGCGCGGGCCGACCGAGTTCGGCTGGGACCTCGACGCCTATGCGAAGCGGGTCGCCGCCTTCGGGTGCCACCCGATCGAAGTCGACGGGCACGACCTCGCGGCCCTCGACGCCGCCTACGGCGAGGCCCGGCGCGTCGCACGCCCATCGGTGATCCTCGCCCGGACGGTGAAGGGCCGCGGTGTGCCGGAGATCGAGGACAAGAACGGCTGGCACGGCACGGCGCTCCCGGCCGAGCTCGCCGAGAAGGCCATCGCCGCGCTCGGCGGACCGACCTCCCTCGTCGTCACCTCCGCGCCTCCGGAGCCCGGGACGCCGGCGATCATGCCGAACCCGCACGCACCGCTCACGCTCCCCCGGTACGCGCTCGGCGAGAAGATCGCGACGCGCAGGGCTTGGGGCGAAGCGCTCGTCGCTCTCGCGGCGCGCCCAGAGGTCGTCGTCCTCGACGCAGAGGTCGGGAACTCGACGAACTCGGAGCTCTTCTACGCCGTCGCGCCGGAGCGCTATTTCGAGGCCTTCATCGCCGAACAGCTGATGATCGCGGCCGCTGCGGGACTCGCCGTACGCGGCTACGTGCCGTTCGCCGCGACGTTCGGCGCGTTCATGTCGCGCGCCTTCGACTTCCTGCGGATGTCAGGGGTCTCCGAGGTGTCGATCCGCCTCGCCGGCTCCCACGCCGGCGTCGAGATCGGTTCCGACGGACCATCGCAGATGGCCCTCGAGGACCTCGCCTCGATGCGGGCGGTGAACGGTTCGACCGTCCTCTACCCCGCCGACGCAACGTCGGCCGTCGCGCTCACCGTCGCGATGGCCGACCGCCAGGGCGTCTGCTACCTCCGGACGACCCGGGGCGCGTACCCCGTCATCTACGAGGCCGGCGAGGAGTTCGTGATCGGGGGCTCCAAGGTCGTAAGGTCCGGTCCACACGACGCGGTCACCCTCGTCGGGGCGGGCGTGACCCTGCACGAGAGCCTCGCCGCGGCCGAGCTCCTCGCCGCCGAAGGGATCGCCGCCCGCGTCATCGACTGCTACTCGGTCAAGCCGATCGACGTCGCGACGCTCGTCGATTCCTGCGCCTCGACTGGCTCCCGGATCGTCGTCACCGAGGACCATTACCCCGCCGGCGGACTTGGCGAGGCGGCGTTGTCAGCTCTCGCCGAAGCGGGTGTCTCGCCGCGCATCACGCACCTCGCGGTGCAGGGGCTCTCGCAGTCGGGCACGCCGGCCGAGCTCCTCGAGGCGGCCGGCATCTCGGCCGCCCACATCGCCAATGCGGCACGCGCCCTCGTCAGCGGCTGAGATCGACCGGACGAGCACGCGACGATTGTCCACGGCGTCGCGCCGCGAAGCGCCACGCCTCGGTCCATCCGTAATTCGCAAATAGCGCGCCAGCTGCGCTCGTAGGAAGCCGCGCGCCCAGGCGAAGAACAGGCGGCGCCGCGCGCCTGACGTCGACCGGGTCTCGGGGTGGCCCTCGAGGGGACGATCACCAGGAACACAGACGAAAGAGGTGCCCGACCGGACCGGCGTCGAAGCGGAACTTCTCTGGTGTCGAGGTGCCGTGCACCTGGGGCGACCGACCAGCTGAAGGCGATGCGCCGCTCATATCCTTCGCGCATGCTCTCGACGACAAATCTCCGGCGGGTCGCCCGGGCCGCGGCGAAGGTCCCGATCGTCTCGGAGGCCCGCGTCGACGACAACCTCGGGACCTGCCTCGTCACGACCGTCGTCGACTTCCAGATGCACGCGACCGCGGTCTCGCATGCGCTCGCCCGCTTCGAGAACGACCCTGCGCACCAGGCGTCGACCCTCGGAGAGTTCGAGCGGCTCTTCGTCCGGTACCCGAACACGAGGAGGGGCAACGAGAAGCTGGCGCAGGACCTGCTCGGCTACGCGATGTGGACCCGCGTGGGCCTGTTGCGCGCGCTCGTCCAGTTCCTGCGCGACGAGGGCGTCGGCGACTTCGCCGCTCTCCGGGCGTGGGCCGAGAGGAGCGATTTCAGACGGGACTTCCAGGGCCGGGTCCAGTACACGGCCGAGGGCCGCACCTACGGGCTCGGGCCCGCGGTCTACAGCTGGCTCGTGATGCGTCTCGGCATCGAGACGCTGAAGCCCGACGAGCGGCTCCACCGGTTCGTCGAATCCGCGATCGGCCACCGCGCGAGCGACTCCGATGTCGCCTCGGCGATAGCCGCCGCGGCCGCGGGTCTCGGCACGTCGCCCCGGCAGCTCCACTGGTCGATCTGCCAGGAGATGCGCGAGTAAGACCCGTAATCCGTCTTCGGCGGCAACCCGTGATCGTCAGGCAGAACATTCCAGCGCCTTTCGGAACGTCACCATCGGGCGACCGGGCCCGTTGTAGCCGACGACAGGTGCGCTCACCGCGAAACCGATACGCCGGTGGAAGCGGATGGAGTCGGTATTCCCTGGTCCCGTGATCGCGTGCGCCTCGACGCACCCGAGCGCCGCCACAACCTCCTCGAACTCTCGGTAGAGCGCGCGCGCAAGGCCCGTGCGACGGCGGTCCGGCCGCACCGCCACGAAGTGCGCGTAGGCCACGCCCGGCTGCGACGGCGACACAAAGCCGACGAGGAAACCGGCCAGGCCCGACGCGTCCTCGGCGACGCGGCTCGTCGACCAGAAGTGGCCGAGGTAAAGACGCGGCAGCTTGTCGCTGATCGGTCGTCCCCACCAATCGTCGACGATGGCGACGATCCGCTCGTAATCCTCTGGGCCCGCGACCCGAATCTCGTCCTTCATCGCCCGCACCTCGGTCCGTCGCGCCCCTCGGCGCGGCTACCCACAATGACAGGCGATCGCGCTCCGCGGAGATGGCGTGGCGCGACCGGGTCGGAGCCGCCCCCGGGCCGAAGGTGAAGGCGAACGCGGCGGGACCGGTTAGAAGATAGGACGTGCGGTACATCGCGCTCCTACGGGGGATCAACGTCGGGGGCCACACGGTGCGCATGGAGCACCTGCGGGGGCTGTTCCGCGAGATCGGCCTCGCCGACGTTCGCTCGTACATCCAGAGCGGCAATGTCTTCTTCTCGGACCCGTCGGCCGACCGGCCGGTTCTGGCAAGCCGCATAGCGGGGCACCTGCGCGACGCCCTCGGCTACGAGGTCCCGGTCTTTTTGCGCACACAGTCCGAGCTCGAACAGGTGGTGGCCCGCGATCCTTTCCGGGGCGTCGTCGTCACCCCCGACCTGAGGCTGTGCGTGGCATTCACCGCCGATCGAATCCCGCCACTCGACCTGCCTCTCCGCTCAGCGAAGAACGACATGGCGATTATCGATGCCTCGGACTACGAGGCCTTCATGACGTGGCGCATCGTCGACGGCAGGCCGCCGGCGTTCCAGAGCTTCCTCACCAAGGCGCTGCAGACCCAGCTGACCACAAGGTTCTTCCCGACGACCGCGAAGATCCTCGAAGCGGCGAAGGGGCCGGGAGGACCGACGCGTCCTGCCGACCGAGACGCCGGCACGGATTGACCGCGACCACCACCGGATCCGAGAGCCGTCCGTTTCCGCCGAGGGGCGAGGCGCGCGATCATGACGTCGGCCGGCTTCGAGTCGACGGGATCCTCCCGGCACCGCCGGGTCCAGGACGGGGCCCGTCGGCACACGGCCACGGGTGGACTCGGGTGCCGAAGATCGCACCGGCCGCGGTGACGACTATGAATCCCGTGGGACGGGACGAGAAAGGGGAATCGCCGATGCGTGTTCTAGTGACCTGCGGATCAAAACGCGGGGGCACCGAGGAGCTGGCCCAGATGGTCGCCGACGGCCTGCGCGAAGAAGGGCATGCCGTCAGCCTGTTCCGTCCGGACGAGGTCAAGCACCTCGACCATTTCGACGCCGTCGTCGTCGGCGGGGCCGTCTACGTCGGCCGTTGGCACAAGTCGTCGCGCCAGTTCGTGCGGCGCCACGCGAAGGAACTGCGGAAGCTCCCGACGTTTTTCTTCTCGAGCGGACCGCTCGACGACTCCGCGACGAAAAAGGAGATCCCGCCGGTGACCGGGGTCAGGCGGCTGATGAAACGCGTCAACGCCCGCGGCCATGTCACCTTCGGCGGCCGGCTCTCCCCTGACGCGACCGGGTTTTCCGCTCGGTCGATGGCGAAGGAGCACTCCGGCGACTGGCGCGACCCGGCGCAGGTGGAGGCCTGGGCGAAGACCGTCGCGTCGCAGCTGAACGAATCCTGACCCTTGAACGATTCCCCGGTGACGTTCGACGTCGCGCGGCCCGAGACCATGGGCCGGGCGCATGTCTTCCTGCGGATCCTGCTTCTCGTGCTGGTGTCGTGGATCGCCGGATCCGGCACGGGAGGTGGGCTCGTCTACCTCGGGCTCCCCGTCGTGGCGGCGATTCTCATCGCCGACAGGGGCGGTGCCCGCTATATCGCTGAAGACGGCGAGCGCATCACGAAGTTGCTCATCTTCCTCGTCGCAGTACTCGCCTATGTCGCGCTCCTGACCGACGAGTTGCCCGGATCAGGGCGCTCGACGATACGGCTCGAGATCGCGTGCTCCGGGACTCCCACCGTCAGCTCGGCACTCTGGCGGATCGTGAAGGCGATCCCGAGCGCGATCGTGCTCAGCCTGATCGGCATCGTCAGCTGGATCGTGTGGATCATCGCGGCGATCTTCATCCTCGCCAAAGAGCGCTACCCCGAGGGACTCTGGAAGTTCCAGCGTGGCGTCGTCCGCTGGGAGGCGCGTCTGCTCGGCTATCTCGCTTCGCTCGTCGTCGACTATCCGCCCTTCTCGTTCGACACCGGACCGGCCGCCAAGACCCTTTGAGACGCTCCACCCCAGAAGCGTTCGGCGGGTCCTCGAACGCCTCGGCGAGGCGACGAGGGTTTCAACCAATCGCGGCCGCGTCATCCGGGACATCTCCCTAGCGCGTAGGTAACCTGCGGCTGACTGCCCGGCGGCGGCCAGAGGGAAGGGGGACGTCGGTGTTCTGCCCTGCCTGCGGCACCGCCGTCGAAGCCGGCGATCGCTTCTGCGAACACTGCGGCAGACCCCTGCGCCCGGGCACCGAGGAGGCAACGGCCGCACAGCCACAAGCGACCGGTGCTCCCCCCGGGTCCGGGGCGTACGAAGGATCGGCCCCGTCGCCAGGAGCCGCGTGGGGTCCGGAACCCCCGCCCCCGCCCTACGGGTGGGGTCCGCCGGCTTCCGCGCCGGGACCCGCGGCTTCACCTTCCTGCGAGCCCTCGCCGTACTACGGGGCGCCGCCGTACCACGGGGCTCCCCCCTCGTTCCAGACCTACGCGGGCCAGGCGCCCCCATACCCGGATTACGGCTCCGAACGGTCAGCCCCGCTCGCCCCGTTCGGGGCGCCGCTCGCCGGGTGGTGGCAGCGCGTGGGCGCGATGCTCCTCGACGGGCTGATCGTCGGCGTCCCACTCGTCATTCTGAACGGTGTCCTGAACGCGGCCTTCGGGACACGGCATCTCGTCGTCTTGGCGGACAGCATTTCGGTCTCGGGACGGAGTCTCCAGGGCAGCGGCCGGGCCGCGTTGATTCTCTTCGACCTGGTCGCCGGGCTCTTGTACTTCGCCATCCTGAACGGCACGCGCGGGGGCCAGACGGCCGGGAACCATGCGCCGGGCATCGCGGTGCGTGACGTCGCCACGGGACGGCCGATCGGATTCTGGCGGGGCGTGCTCCGCGCCCTCGTCCGCGCCATCCTTTACGCCGCGTTCTTGCTTCCGGGACTGCTCAACGACCTGTTCCCGACCTGGGACCGGCGGCACCAGACGATCGCCGACAAGGTGGCCCGCTCCGTCGTCATCCGGCTGCGCTGAACGTGTCTGGCAAGCCGCGCTGCCGTCGCTGCGGCGGGCACCTGCGGGACGGGGTCGCGTTCTGCCCGCGTTGTGGCACACGGCGGAATCCCGTGCCGTCCTGGGTGAGGCGCTCCCCGGGGACGGGCGCACCGGGGTGGTTCCCCGACCCGTTCGGCCGACGCGCCTTCCGCTACTGGGATGGCGAGATCTGGACCGAGCACGTCTACTCGGGCACCTACGACCAGGACGTCGTCGCCGTCGACAGCCTGGCGGCGGAACGGCGCCCCGAGGGCGCCTGGCGGGGTTCGTTCGGCTCGCTCACGCTCGCCCTCGTCGGGCTCGCCGGCGCCTTCGGGCTCTCCTACGTCTTTCTGCTCCCGTACCTGTTCACCGGCCATCCCGGCGGGACGCTCGTCGGGCTCGTCCTTTCGGAGGCAGGGCTTTGGGCAGGGCTGTTCGCGACCTGTGTCGTGACGAGCCGTCGCTACGGGACCTCGAGCGTCGTCGCGGACTTCCGGTTGCGGTTCCGCTGGATCGACGTCGCAGTCGCGATCGGCGCCGCGATCGTCGCGCGCTGTTTCGCGGCGATCGTCCTCGTGCCGTTCATCCACGTCGTGAAGTCGGCGGGCAACCCCGACAAGGCGCTCTACGACATCACGAACGTCGGCGCGCTCGGCTGGACCGTTCTCGTGCTCATCACGTGTCTCGGCGCGCCGTTCTTCGAGGAGCTCTTCTTCCGGGGACTGCTACAGGGCCAGCTCGTCGAGCGCTTCGGCGCCGGGATCGGCATCGCCGTGACGGCGATCGTCTTCGGCGCGGTGCACATCGCCAACGATCCGGGTGTCGCCGGGTTGCTTCTCGCCCTGAGCGTCGGCGCGGGCGGGGTCGCGCTCGGCACCGTGCGGCACCTCACGGGCCGGCTCGGCTCGTCGATGGCGACCCACTCGCTATTCAACGCGATCGCGATCGCGGCCTTCGCCGCCTCCTCGGCCATCCGCTAGTGGCCCGGCGCGCCGGCCTACACGACGAGGACCGCGGCCCCTTCGAACCGGTCGGCGGCGAGGTCGGCGAGCGCCTCGTCGGCCCGGTCGAGCGCGTACGGCGTCGCGACGACGCGAAGGCGCGCCGCCCCGGCGATCCGGAGGAACTCCTCGCCGTCGGCCCGCGTGTTCGCCGTCACGCTGCGCAGGTTCTTCTCGTAGAAAAGCTCGGACTCGTAATCGAGGGCGGGGATCTCTGACAGGTAGATCCCCGCCACGGCGAGCGTCCCGCCGCGCTCGAGAGCACGCAGCGCCACCGGCACGATCTCGCCCGCCGGCGCGAAAAGGATCGCCGCGTCGAGCGGCTCCGGCGGCGGGTCGGCGGTCCCCTGGGCGGAGGCCGCGCCGAGCTCAAGGGCGAGCCGCCGGGCGTCGGCCGACCGCGTCATCACGTGGACCGTCGCCCCCTCATGCAATGCGACCTGGGCGGCGAGGTGCGCCGAGGCCCCGAAGCCGTAGATGCCGAGGCGGCCGCCTGGTGGCAGCGCGGCCCGCCGCAACGCCCGGAAGCCGATGATCCCCGCGCAGAGCAACGGCGCCGCCTCGACGTCGGTGAGGCCCGCCGGGATCTGGTAGGCGAAGCGCTCGTCGACGACCGCGTATTCGGCGTACCCGCCGTCGGCGTCCCAACCGGTGAAGGAAGGATCCCGGCACAGGTTCTCCGCGCCCCGGCGGCAGAACTCGCACGTCCCGTCCGTCCCGCGCAACCAGGCGATCCCGACCCGGTCACCGGGCGCGAAACGCGTCGCGCCGGGTCCTTTGGCCGTGACGGTGCCGACGACCTCGTGGCCGGGCACGACCCCGTGCCGGCGCGGCGCGAGTTCGCCGAGGGCGAGGTGGAGGTCGGTGCGGCAGACCCCACAGGCGGCGACGGCGACGAGGATCTCACCCGGACCCGGTTCGGGGACGGGACGGTTGACGAGGCGGAGGGAGTGGCCCTCGATGGGTCCCGGTTGGTCGATGATCCACGCCCGCACGCCTCCAGTCTCGCGTGCCGCCCGCCGACTGGTCGCCCGCCGTTGGGCGATCGGCGAGGCGGAGTGCAACACTCCTCCCGTGCAGGCCCGCGACGGCACGTCGATCCCGTCACAAACGAACGGTTCCGGCCGAGGGGAACCCTGATGGCTGAGCGACCGCCCGCCAGGGCCGAACGCGGGCAACCGGCCGGCTTCGGTCCGGCTCCGCCCACACCCGACCGCCCCGGCGTGATGTCGGCGGTCTACGGGGCCTTCACCGTCGCGGCGCTCATCGTCGGATCGATCTTCGGCAAGATCCACACGCCCCGGGTCGAGCCACGGGTCGTC
>Ga0116107_1001038_pt1 | contig 17909 bp, 20 predicted proteins | sample June2015DPH_6_10_FD_88969 | JGI IMG/M metagenome (GOLD analysis project Ga0116107, IMG submission 88969) | Peatland microbial communities from SPRUCE experiment site at the Marcell Experimental Forest, Minnesota, USA - June2015DPH_6_100 | ecosystem: Environmental > Terrestrial > Soil > Wetlands... | reverse complement strand
GCGTTGAGACTGAAACGGGTGTGCGGATGGCCGAGCGGCGGGGAGACAACGGGGAGTTCGGCACGAGGACGCGCCCGAGCGGTCTTGTGGTGGTCGAGCGGCCTCGACGGTCCGGGGATTCGGAGGCCGTGGAGAAGGTTGTCTCAGGGGCGGTGAGAGATGCGCTGGAGGCTTTCCTGCGAGCCGCGGTGTACGAGCTGGGCGAGCATGCGCGCCGGGGCGGGACGGCCTACGGGGCTGCGGTTGTGCTGCGGCGAGTGGGTCGAGAGCACGGTGTGGCGTACGCGGAGCGGATACCACTCCCCCGGCCTACTCGCTTGGAAGCGGAGGGTGCACGTTGGGAGGCGTCGAGTCAGGGTCGGGATGAGGCTCAGGCTCAGGCTTCCGGAACCTCGTGAAGCGCTCGCTCAAGGGAACTTGCACGCACGTCGCCGGTGAACAGCTCGGACGGTATCTGAACGAGCGGTGCTTCACCTTCAATGCATCGTGGGTTTTGGCGTAGCCTTTGGCGATGGCCGACGGTCGCTTCGCCAAGCTCATCGGGACGATTGAGGGGCATCCCGTGTACGGGCTGATTTCCCTCGCCTCGACCATGTCGTTTGCTGGTTACGGCGTGTCCGCGGTTGTGCGTTACGCGACCGACATCGGGCTCGGATATGTACTCGGCATCTCAATTTCGGCTGGATGCCTAGTGGGCTCCATGGGCCTTCTGTATTACGAGTCGGTCAGGCCACCGCCCCTACCACCGTTACCCGACCCACCGCCACCAAGACCTACATCGCCGTCGTTAGTCATTGACGACCGTTTCTCGGTCGTCGAGTGGGAGGACGACCCGGAGGGCGGTCACCTATTCGCGACGTGCCGCGTTCATGTGACAAATCAGACGGGCGCACCCATTCGTCTAGTCAAAGTGCGGCTTGTGAACGCCGACGTGCCCGGAACAATAAGGGAACTCGACAGAAACTGGCTGAGCGATCACGGTTCATACGTTGACGATAATGGGTTCGTAACCATCGAATGCAAGTTCCATTACCTCGCCGAGAATGTCAAATATCGGTACGAGGATGAGGTCGAATTCACGGATAGCGCAGGAGTACCGCATTCTAAGCCGGTGCGTTTTGAGCGCATCTACAGCGATAACGAGCCTGTATGAACTACTCGCCCGATGCGCTTGCGTCGTTGGGTCCCTCGTGCTCTTCCGCTACGAGGAACGTTCGGCACCGCTCGGGGGCGGTGTGTCTTTGTCAAGTTACACGGTGCCTTCAGAATTAACCTGTTGCAGCTTTGCGTTCGCTAAAGACCAAGTTGATGGTGCTATCACGACGAGTTTGGTGTCGGCGTCTTGGCTTCGCGCGGAATGTTGGTTCACGACGCTGCGTGGGAATGGTCACCTGGATTTCAATCCCAACAACATCAGCGACGCGAGAAAGGGTCTCTATTTCTGGGTTGTGACAGGCTGCTTCGATCCGCGCGACCTGGGGCTGACGCATTCCAAGTAGGTCTGCCATGGCCTTCTGGGACAGGTGGTGCTCTGTCCGATAAGTGAGAACCTGCAGCGCGAGGGAACGGGCAATAGATGTGCGCTCCCACTCGGCGCGAAATTCTGGATTGGCCATCTGATCAGCCAAAACCTGCTCATTGGTTCTAAGGTCACCCAGCTTCAATGTTCTCACCACCCACCTATCATGATAGCAGCGTTGTTATCAGAAATATACTTCTACCTGCTAAAACGCGATACCAAGTATCTACTACGAGCATGCTATCATGATAGCAACCCTGTTATAGGTCACCACCTAAGAATCCAGGTCAGCGAACCGCATCGCAGCCTCTTGAACCGTCCGATCGAACGCGGGGCGGTCAACTTCAGCCTCTGGTGCAATGGCCAGAACCACGAAAGTCGTTTTGCCGACTCGTCGATAGATTGGGCGCCAGCGACTCTTTCCACCGCGGGGTCGAAGTTCCCACAGGCCGCTGTTGCTACCCCGAACCGCTCTGCGGTGGGGAAAACGTAGGTTGTAGCCGTGTACTTCTAGCTTCTCGATGGCGTGGCCAATGGCAACCACTTCTCGTTGATCAGCGATTGAGTCGCGCTCAGTCTCCGCTCCTGGGTGCCAGACCACGAGAAATGGCATCGCCTGAGCATATTTGTCCAGCGGTGCACCAGGTTCCGCAAACCGGCTTGGGTGCGGCAAGTATGTCTGTCCCCAAACGAGCCGACTACCGCCGCACGGCTTGGGTCGTAGGTGATGATCCTCTGTGGGGTCTCAATCCGCGAGACCGAGGGGGTAGGGTGAAGTCGTGGCCAAGAAGCACCAGGTGACGTGGGCAGAAGTGGCGCTTCGGAACGGGGGCGTTCGGGCAGTGCCTCGGGCGTTCAAGTTCGCGCTTGGATGGGGCCTCGCGACGGCGGAGCTGGGACGGGAGCCGGCGAACGTCGAGGAGTACGCGGACGTTATGGACGAGAGTCGCGCGACCGCTTTTCGTGACCAGCAGGCTTTCCGGAAGGCATTCCCCGGCGAAGCGAGTCCGCTGAGGATGAATCAGCTTTCGGGCGCGCAGGCTCGGTACGACGAGCTGTGGCGGACGCTGCACGACCGGAAGAAGGTCGCCCGGGAAGCACAGGCGGTGTATTTCGTCCTGGGTGCTGCGACGGCGACTGGCTGAGGTTGGCCGAGGCCTGGCCGGCGCGACGCGCCCCGGCGGGTGACCGAGGGACGAGGGATCCGCCGGGAGCGGGCGCCGGCAGTCGCAGTAATTGAGACAAGGGGCCGCTACGGTCTCAGTTCGTGAGACCCTTACTTGATAGAGGGACGCTTCTCCCCCGCGAGCATCGGCTAACACGTGCTGAGGGTTGTTATCGGGTGACGGCGTGGCCTACGGCGCTGGAGGCGTCCATCACCTTCGAGCCAGCGGCTCGAAGCCGGTATGGGGCGACCAGCGGATTCGGCGCGCCAATTACCGACGAAGACGAGCTTGTTCAGCGATCGATACGTCGAGCCGTCGGGCAGGTTCGTCGTTATGCGGTGCACAACGGGCTATGCGAGTTGATGACGTTGACGTACGCGGATGTGCCTTCGTTGGACGAGGTGCCGAGGCAGGTCGAGCATTTCTGGCGTCGGTGGCGTCGGGCAACGGGTTCCGAGATTCGGGCCTCGATCCTCGTGCCGGAGTGGGGCGAGGCGACGGGCCGCCTGCATTTGCATGCCGCGATTGGTTGGTGGAAGGAGCTCGGCGCGGTCGAAGTGTGCGGGCGCTGTGCACTGCCAGCTCTGGAGGAAAAGCGCACGATCCCGCCGGCCGGGTCGCTCTGCGTCGGGTGCCTGTGGGGTCACGGGTTCGTCGGGGCGCCCGACGAGAAGGTTGCGGACCCCCATCTGGTCGCTAGGTATGTTTCGAAATACCTCGGGAAGGATTTCAGGGGAGACGTATTTGGTCGTCAGCGCTATCGCGTGGCGAGAGGTTTCCAACCCCACCCGGTGACCCTGACGTATCGCACACGCGGTGAAGCGCGCTTCGGGATGTACAAGGTCTTCGGCGGCGAGCTGCCGGCACGGTTGTGGTCAAGTGACGAAGTGCCCTACGTCATGAACGGGCGGATCGTCCGATCGTCGATTTTCTGTGAGAAGTACGAGTGGGACCCATGAGTGCTTCGTGCAGGTGCGATTCCTCGACAGGTGCTGAACGACGATGGACGGCGCTCGATCGCTTGCGGGGCCTCGTAGCGGCCTCTGAGAGTATTCAGGCTGGCATCGGCGAGGCAGTGCGTGAGACCTGGCGCGAGGGCGTGAGCGTGTTCGAGCTTGCCGCGATTCTTGGCGTGGATCGCTCGACGGTGTACCGGCGCTACCTCTCCCCCACTGTTGAGCCCGCAGGCACGGTCAAGGGCGGCCGTGAGGACGACGGAGTGGACCCTTGACGGCGACGAGGAGCGACCGACACTGCGTGATGGAACGCCCAGCGGACGTTCTTGGGTGCTTCGCGGGTTGTACGCGGGGCGATCGAACCCGTAACACGCGTAACTATCCCGTAACGGTTAGGAGGAGAGACGTAGTGTCTCGGGCTATGACTCGCGATCGCTTGGCTTCTGCTGACCGGTGCTGTCCTGTTTGTGGAAAGCGCGCGCTGATGGATGTGCGCGCGACCTACTGCTCGTCTGCCTGTAAACAGGCGGCATATCGTCGCAGATTGCGACAGTCGGAAACGTCCCGGCAGGGTTCGTTATGTAAGGTTACGGGATTGAGGCGCTGGAGGGAGCCGGTCGGCGCGGCTCGCCGGGTTAGCTGTCCGGGAGCGCGGCATTGACTCGGAGCGGCCCGTCTGGCACGCGCTCGAGAGTCGCATAGCAGGTGAGAGGGAAACCGTGCGCGACGGCTTCTTGCAACCGAGGGTACGGATGGGACTCGAGGAAGCCGAGCCGTTGACCGTCGAGGGAGAGCGTCCAGTAATCGGCTTCCGAAGACAGAAGGGCAGTCCGTTCGGCCCGTGGCGGCGGGGCGCCGCCGTTGAGCGACCGGTCGAGCATCTCGGAACGTCGGCGCGGGAGATCCACGGCTCTCGCGTTGATCGGCGGGAGGAACGGCTCGACTGCGCCCCGGACCGCCGGCTTCGTGTGCAGAAAGACGTGGCCTTCGGCGTCGACGTCGAGTTCGGCGCGACAGGTCGCGGGGAGGCCCCGTCGGTGGAGTTTGTCGATGACGTCTCGAAACGGGCCGGCGGTATCGTACGGGATGGTGGCGACCTGCAAGCCGGCCACAAACACCCGAACCTCACCGGCGAGCTCGCCGGTCGTCTGGATTCTCAGCTCCGCGGTGACGAGCGGACCGTACTGGTGGACGAGATGCCGCGTCTCGTGACAGAAAGAGCCACCGAAAGCGGGGAAAGCACTGAGGGACTCCTGGAGGGTCGGCCAGGCGAGCCAGCTCGCGCCAGGAGGCTGTGGCGAACTCAACTTCCGCCGCGACAGAGGCATGAGACGAAGCTAATGGCGGCGACGCAAAGGCCGGACGGGGAGACGAGACCAATCGCGGTTCTCGCCGGGATCGACGAGCTGGTCACGCCGACCTGTCAGGGAATGCGTGGACGAGTTCGCCGGGGAGGATCCGCCGCGCCGGCCGGGAGAACCTGGGCAGCGCTCATCGGCTGGCGGGGCCACTGCCGTGGGTGGCTCGACCACGGCCCCTCCCCCGCATCGTGCTCGCAGGCGCAACTCCGACGTGTCAGCTGCCGGATGCGAGTTGCGCGACAGCGGAGATCGCGGCGGTGGTCTCTTCGGGGCGTGACCACATCGGCCAGTGGTTCGTCGGCAAGTCGACATAGGTGACGTTGCGGAGCTCGGCCAGGCCGGCGAGCCACGGCCATCCCTCCGCGACCGCGGCCTTGATCTGGCGTGACGAAAGCGACGTGCAGATCACCGTGGTCGGTACATCGAGACGGGCCTCGTTGGAGAGCTGGGCTTTTTCGCGCAGTGCGGCCCCCGGCTCGGGAACCGCCCGTCGGCGGAAGGTGGCCAGCTGCTCGTCGGAGAGGCCGGCGACACTGTTGCCGTCGGCCTCGAGCTCCTCCCACGACGGCAACGGCAACTCGACGTCGGCGAAGTCAGGATTGAGGGCGCCCTTGGCCGGTCCGGAGTCGACGTAGACCATCGCGGCGATCTGCTCCGGGATGAGGTCGGAGACCGCGTAGCCGGGAACCCCGGCCCCGCTGTGCACGGCGAGGACGACGGGACGTCCCGTTGCTTCGACCGCGGCGCGGATCGCGTCGATATGGTCGGAGAGCGTGACCGCGGAGCGATCGGTCGCAACCGACTCGAGACCAGGAAGCGTCAGTGCCGTGACATCGTGCCCGTCGGCGCGAAGCGCGGCGGCGACGTCGTCCCACGCCCAGGCGCCGAGCCAGAATCCGGGAACGAGGACAATCGGTGTGGTGGTCATGGCGCGAGGCTATTCGTCCCTGCTCCCCTGTCTCGGGGATCAGCGCGAGGAGGTGCGTCTGGAAGTCCGAGGACGCCGCGAGATGCGCGCAGGCGGGAACGCCGGAAAGCCAGCTCAGGCTCCCAGCGGCACAGCCCGGGATCGCCGACGTCTACCGGAAAACAACGCTCGCCGTGTCGAGCTGGGTCATCCCCATCGCTTCGGCGACGTCCTCGATCGGCGCGCCTCGCGCGATCAGCCGGGCAGCCAACATCCGCACCCGGAGGGCGACCGCCCGTCCGTTGTCGGACCAGCGCCTCAGCTCCTCAAGGTCGCGGAGTTCGCTCCTGGACAGCACCGAGTCGTCCTGTTCAAGGAGTGCCACGGCGAGTCCCCCCTTCGTAATCGAACAATCCCCTGCCGGGATGTCAGGGATGCGGTGGCGAAATCGTGTCGGGGGTCGCGGGCGCTCGGGAATCTCGGCGACCGCCAGACGACAGGCGGGGGGATTCTTAGTGCACCTGGCACTCGGTGCCGCTGTTGGCGATCGTCGTCTCGGCGGTCGCATTTGAGTACGCACTCGTCCATTTCGACGACACGTAGATGGCGACGACCTCGAACCAGTAGTTGTCGGCGGAAAGCGACGCCGTCGTGTACGGGGAGGTCGCGCCCGTCTTCACTGAGGTGTAGGAGCCGGGGGTCCCGGTCGTCGACTTCGCCTCGTAGACGGTGTAGCTCGTCACGTGGGTGCTCGGGATCGGCGCCGTCCAGGAGACGATGATGGTCTTCGCCGACGGGGACGTGCACTTCGCCGCGGCGGCAGTAGGGGGAGAGGCGGCAATTGATTGCGCCTCTCCCCCACTGCCGGTTCTCAGGGAGACCGTCCAGTTTGTGGCGGCTCCCCCGACGGGCTGCTGGGCCAAGAATCCGACCGTCAAGGTGACGGCGAAGACGAGCCATCGAAAGGAGTGTCTTCGCTTCATCGGATCCATAACCCTTCAGCCCACCGTTGACATCTCGTCCGCTCTTACGAGGTCCAGGAGTCCGTCGCCGGGCTCGTGGTCGGCGTCGCCGCTCCACCCGTCGCCGTCACTCCCGTGAGCGACGGCATCGAGAAGTACGTCGCCTCGCAGGCGGCCGGGGCGGATGCGGTCATCGAGGCGTCGTTCGTCAGCGTGACGGTGAGTGAGCCCGAGGCCGCGACGGTGAGGGCGGACGTGAGCGCGTGCGAGCTCCCGCTCGTACCGGTCGCGAAGTTCCACGTCACGTCGCTCGTCGTGCTCGAGCAGCCCGTCTGGGCACTCGAGAGCGCGCTCGTCGTGAATCCGGCCGCGTAGCTCGTGTTGACCGGCAGCTGCACGGCGGTGAGCGTCACCGGGAACGGGTTCGGGTTCGTGATCGTCGCGACCACGTCACCGGTCCCGCCCGGGTAGAGCAGGTTAGACGCCGAGGGCGTCGCGACCGCCGAGATCGTCAGGTTCTGGACACTCGCGGACTGGCTTTCCCCGCTTGATCCCGAGTTCAGGCTGACGACCCAACTCGACGCAGCGAACGCCCCACCGCCGGCCAAGAGGGCGCCGACAACGGCGGCGACGATCGTCGACCGACGAGTCCAGAACCTGTTGTGCTTCTGGACCTTTTGCTTGTGGAGCTTCTCTGGCCTTGCAAAGACTCCGGTAGACACGTTCTGTACCTCCTGATCGAGGACCCTTCCAGGTCGCTGTGCAGCGGGGAACTTCCACTTCAGATGCATTCACAACTACTGACACAGTTGGCACAGGGGACAATCCCTGCTCAGCCACCTCATGTGTCACTCTTAACGACGCTTGTGAAGCGGATATTTAGCGACCGACAGGAACCAATCCGGGGCGGGCAACCTTGGTCACTATTCGTGGTGACGTGGCCACTTTGAGTGGATGAAATCGAGACGGGCGAGGAGCAGAATTCCGCGTGATCGCGGTCCGTCCCGTCGCGGAAGAAGACCGGACGGCGGACGACGCGGCGCGCGGTGGGACGGGACCGCGAAGGGGTGATCAGTGCGGGATGCGGTCAGCCGCCCATCACGACGAGCGCCGCAGGTCCGGGCCGGGCGACGCGGATCGGAAGGCGGTCTTCGCGGCCCGCTTCCGGGCGCACAAAGGCCCCGGCCCGTCGGGCCGGGGCCTTTGAACTGGCGCTATCGGGCCGTCGCGGGGCGACGGCGGTTGACACGGTAGAGCAACAGCGACCCGAGCACGACCGCCCCGAGGGAGGCTCCGATCGCGGGGTCGAACGGGGTGTCGGCGCTGCCGAAGGAGAGCTGCCAGGCGACCTGGTCCTTGGCACCGTCGCCGCCGGAGGCGGTGAGCGTCGCCGTGTAGGTCTTGTCCATCGACAGCCCCTTGGTCGGGACGGTGAAGATGAGCTCCCAAAGGCAGTCCGATTTCCCGAAGATGCAGCCCGCCGGGTAGTCGGCGTGCGATGCGGCGTTCGGGGTCGGGCCCTTGTACTGCGGGTTGTAGGTGTAGAGGCCGCCCGCAGGGATCGAGGCAATGGCCGCTTCGTGCACGGTCACGGACTCGTTCACCCCGGACCCGGTGACGGTCAGTCCGAGCGAGGTCCCGATGCCGTACTTGCCGAGCAGGTAGACGGTCGTCGGGGCGCCGATCGTCGGCGAGGTGGGCGTCGTTCCCGCGTAGCCGAGCAGTGACTCGCAGCCGCTCGTCATCGGGCAGCTGCCGCTCGAGGACAAGTTCCCCGCCGACGTCGACAACCCTGCCGAGACCGCGAAGCCGACGGCGGTCGCGAACGCGAGCACCGCCACGCCGCCGAGGATCCTTCTCCGCCCTTTTCTCATTGCCCGTTGTCGCTTTCAGCAATGCCCAGCCGCGCTTGTCGCGCGGCCGAGCGACTGGACCGGCAGAGCCGGTCATGATGTCCTACGACGCAGCTGCCGTGTTCTGTCGCCGGATCCGGCGACGGTGCTGCTGGTAGACGAGGACACCGCCGAGCAGCAGCGCGGCGGGGATCGCACCGATCGCACCGATCGGCGTCGGGGTCCCGCATGCACCCTTGGTCGGCGAGGCGGACACGAGGTTCGACTCGTACCCGATGCCAGCCGAGTCGTAGCCGGCGACCTCGTAGTAGTAGGTCGTGCCGTTCGAGACGGTCGTGTCGACGTAGGTCGTCGCCTTGAGGTTCGCCGCGACGGTGACGATCTCTGTCCAGCCGCTCGGGATCGTGGTGAGCGGGATGCTCGTCGTGTCCCACGGTGTCGAGCTCGTCGACGAACGGAAGACGACCCAGCCGGTCGCGGTCGGGCCGCTCGCCGCGGACCAGTTCAGCGTGACGCTGCCATCGCACGCCTTCGCCGGGGCGAGTGTCGGCGAGTTGGGGCAGGCGCCGGCGGGCAGCGCGCTCAACGCGAGCACCGCGACGGTCGCGAACGCAATTGCCGCTGCCCCTCCGAGGACCCTGTGTCGTTGCTTTCTCATCAGATTGGCCTGCTTTCGGTTGGGGCACCGCGCTCGGCGGTGCGGCTGGTTGAGGAACAAGAGGTGATGGGGCTCATGACGACTGCTCGCCTTCCATGAACCGGCGGATTTGGGGCCAGTCCACGGTGGATCCCTCGCTCGAGGCCTCGTCGAGTTCGGCGAGGGTGACGTTCGAGCCGTTCGTCCGCTCGGCGACGATCGGGTCCCACAGGAAGCGGTGCGACTCGAAGGCTTCGGCCTCGCGCACCCGGGCGGCGAAACCGCGGTAGCGGGCTTGGGACTCGGTGGCTTCGAGGTCGACGAGACTGCCCATGTGGAGGACCTGCGACATGTGGGCGCGCAGCAGGTTCAGCTTGGACTCGATGAGCCCGGCGATGTCCACGTAGAGCGTCGGGTTGAATCCGATGGAACTTGGCGACTCGAAGCAGAGCACACGGGAGACGCGGCGGGCCGCGGCGAGCGCCGCAGCCGACGTCGCACGGTGGTCTTGGTGCGTGTCTTGCGCCGCGTGCGTGTACACGACGTCCGGCGACGTCACGGCGATGACGTGTTCGATGACGCGAACGGCGTCACCGCTCGCGGGGACCGAGCCGTCGAGAAAGCCGCCCCACCGCAGATCCGCGCCGAGGAGGGTGGCGGCCTGTTCCTGTTCGCGGGTCCGCAGATCCCCGTCGGGTCCCTGCTCGCCCGTTGTCATCACGAGAAGCGTGATGGCGTCGCCGGCAAGTCGGTGACGCAACAGCGTCCCGCCACAACCGAACTCGATGTCGTCCGGATGGGCTCCGATTGCGAGAACTTTCATCTAACCGATGTCTCCTTGTCCGTAGGAGCGCAGTCCCGCTACCCGACCGGCGGTCGCCGATTGGTGAGGCGAGATGGGAAGCCCCCTGCCCGACGTTGGGCATTTACTGCAATGAGCACGATGCGATTAAAGCGAATCAACCAGCGTGACGGCTAGCTCACGTTGCGTGGCATCTCGGTGCATGGACGGTTCGTGAAGAAGTTCACGATCTGCACACGCGCAGTCGCTCAGAGTGAGTGATGAGCAAAATGGAGTTCTCCTGCTTTCTAGAATCGCTGGGCCGGGCGTGACGGGATCAACGTCTGGGGTCGGAAGAACACCTGTTCGGTGGCGTGCGACGGCCGCGGCGCGTCTGCTGGACCGACGGCGGATGGTGCGCCGCAGCCGGACGGAGCTCGTGACAGGAGAGGGGGGCGAGGATCTCGATTCGCGCCGGAGACAGGGCGATCTTGGCGAGGGAAAGACCCGGACGGTCACCCGGTGATTCGGCGGGATATTCGCACGCCTCCTACCTGGACTTTGTGTCTCACTGGGGACGACATGACACATTTGTGCCCCTTACACACATGATTAGGTCAATTTTGAGAGAACTAATTTGAGTCATCACCCATGTAGCCGATTTCGGTGGCACAGCTCTGTAGTGTTCCGCCTTCGGCGAGACTCCTATCCGTCTCGCCGGATCCGGTGGAGCTGTGGAGGGGTGGAGCGGACACCGCAGGGGAAGATCGGGACGCACGACCGTGGAATGGCGATCACGGGATTTGACGGATCGAAGGCGTGGGAGAGGTCGGAGCGCGTGAATTTCGGGCACAGGAGGCGGAACGAGGCCGGGGAGAGGACGTGGCAGAGACGGGGCGGCTTCTGATCGGCACGGGGCAGGGAGCATCAGGGACACCGGGCAGACAGCGGGGCCGCATTGCTCGCGGCGCGCGTCGGCCACCCAGGGCACGCCGATGAGCTACCGGGGGGCACGGTCGTTGCGGCTTGCCGGAGGGAATTCGGTGGTCGGAGGTCATCTCAACGGCACGGGTGTTTCGTCCTCGTTCGGTCGGGAGTGGGCGGTGATCGGGCGAATCCAAGCCAGGTTTACCGTGGAGGTCGTCGAGGCGATAGGTTGACCGTTGCATGACGAGGCGTTTGGAGATCGAACTGACCTCGGCACGACACGATGGGACTTGGACGTGGCGGGCCGCGGGAGCGCGTGAACCGCGCGGTGTGATCGAGGGCAAGTTGCTCGAGGACGGAGCGCGGGTCGGCGCCGTCCTGCGAGTCGAGGCCGAGATCGAACTCGAGGGAATCACGGTTGTTTCGGTTCTTCCCGCCCGCGAACGCGTCGCTTCGCAGGATCGGATCGAGCTCGCGTCGACCAAGCTCGATGAGACAGGCCTCGTGACGACGTCACTTGTCTCGCGCTCCGGACGTGGCGCGCGCGAGCGCCCCTTCGATGGGAACGGCCGTGGTCGCACCCGTGAGAAGACCGCGCCGCCTTGCTCGCGCGGGGAAAGTCGCCCGCGCGCGGATGAACCCGAGCGGCGCAGACCGTCTCGCGAACGCGACCTCTCTCGGCGTCCCGTTCTCGACGGCGCGCCACGTCGGGTCCGGCCGACACGAGCGCGCCCCGAGGACGTGGTCGTCGACCAAGCGGCGGCGGCGCCCACCCCGGCGGTGGAGCCCACGGCGACACGCCGGAGTCGTCCCCGGCCCGAGCGCTTCATCCCGGGGACGCGGCATCGCGACGAGTACCTCGCGAACCTCCCGCCGGAACAGCGCGCCGTCGCGGATCAGGTCGCGGCCGGCGGGATGCCAGCGGTCCGGCGGGCGCTTGCAGCGGAGCAGTCGGCGGCGCTCGCCGCGGGACGGCCGCCGGTCGGCGGTGAGGCGATCATCGCCCTCGCCGAGCAACTCCTTCCCCCCGTACGCCAGGCCGTGTGGCTCGACCGCGCCGAGGCGGTCGCGGCGCAACTGGAAACGATCTCCCTGCGGGAACTTCGTGCGACGGTTCTCGGGGCATCGCCGCGTGACGAGCACGGCCGCGAACTGTTGGGGACGTTCCGAGAGGCCCTGAAGACGCGGCTCGCCAAGCTGCGCGAGGGCTGGGAAGGCGACATCAACCGGGCGCTCGGCGAGGGCCGCGTGCTGCACGCGCTGCGTCTGTCCGCCCGACCGCCGGATCCTGGGGCGCGTATCCCCGGTTCGCTCGTCGTGCCGCTGAGCGAGGCCGCCGGCGCCGGGTTGTCAGCGGTGAGCTCCGTCGAGCGCTGGCTGGCGCTCTTGGAGGCGGCAGCGGCGTCCCCCGTGCGGCGCTCGGTCAAACCGGCGGGACTGCCCGACGACCCTTCCGGAGCGGTTCGTCGCGCGGCGATCTTGGTTGCCGGGCGGATCCCGGCGCTCGCGCCGCTCCTCGGGCTGCCGATGCCTCCCCCGCCGCGGCCGGTTCCGGCCCATCCGACGGCCCAGGCCGCAAAGCCGCGTCGGGGGCGCGCGCCGCGGACGAAGTCTTCCCGTAGCGCGGCGAAACCGGCCGGGACGGAACGAGTCGCCGCGGCCGAGGCGACCGCGACGGCGGCGGAGGAGGACGCTCCGTCCGACGAGCTCGGAACGTCGCCGACGAGCACCGCTCTCGCGCTCGTCGTCGAACAGGCCCAGCTCGGCACCGGTGAGGCGGCTGCCGCGATCGCGACGGAGGAACAACCGGCGAGCGACGAGCCTCCGGCGGAGGGCGACCGATCACCGCAGCCCGGGGACGAGTCGCCCGGGACATTCAGCCCGGACAACGATCCGCAGGGTCTCGACCCGGCTCTGTCGTCGGACGACCGGGACGATCCCGAGCCCGCGATGACAGGACCGGCGTCAGCCGATGGGGACGCCGTGGTTCCTGAGCCACTCGCCGAGGCCGTCGACGAGGTCTAGGTCCCCGACGGACTGAAGCGGCACGAACCGGACGAGCTCGGCGTCGCTCGCCGCGCGCGGAGTCTCGTCCACGTTCCGCCGGGTCGCGAGGAAGTCGCAGATGACGAAGCGCTCCTCTGCGGTGGCGATCTCGGTGGTGCCGAGAAGGTCGCCGATCTCGAGCGCGAGACCGGTTTCCTCCCGCGCCTCGCGTTCAGCCGCTTGGCGGAGCGTTTCGCCCTTTTCGACGCGACCCCCCGGCACTGACCAGCGTCCCACGCCGGGTTCGTGGCCCCGCCTGACGAGGAGCAGCGCGCCCTGCTCGACGTCGACCACGCCGACGCAGAGCGTCGTCGCGCTCACGGCCCGGACTCGGGGTCGAGCAAGCGCCGCATGACGAGGAGTCGGGTGCGAAAGCCCATCTCCTCGAGGAACGATTTCGCCACGCCGTCTCCCGGTAGGGCCGGCGCATCGAGGGTGGTGGCGCCACGGGCGGCCTCGATCCTCAGGACCTCGTCGAGGATGGCCTCGCCGACCCCGACTCCTCGCATCGCCGGTTCGACGTAGAGGGCGCGCAACGTGGCGGAGCGGTCTTGGGGCGATCCCTTCGGGTCGAGGTCGGCCGGGTGTTCGACGAACGCCAGTCCGACGATGGCGTCGTCATAGGTGCCGACAACGAGGGCGCGGGCATCGGACCCGGCGATGACGCGCTGAAGAGCCGATGCCCGGAGCGTCTCGTCGAGCGCGCGGGCGAGCGCGGCACCGCCCCGCGCGCCGGTGAGCTCAGCGAGGCACTGGGCGGCGAGTTCGACGATGCGTGCGGTGTCGTCCTCGCGCGCGATACGAGCCCCCTCGGGGCCGACCGCCATCGGTGCTAGCGGCCCTGCTCGCCGAGCAGCTGGGCGATCTTGGCGAGGACCGTCCGGCGGGCACGGTGCGCCGCCTCGTAGGAGCGGACCCCGGCGAGTTCGGACGGCGTGAGCCCCGCGAGCCGGGAGACGATCTCAGCGGCGGAAAGCGCGTCGTAATCCGGGATCGCCGGGCGCGCGGGATGCGCCGTTGTGGCGTCCGGGTCGGCCGCAGCCGGGGCGTGATCGGGGTGCGGGCGGTCCGCCGGGCGGTGGACGAAGGCCTCGGCGCGCCGACGCGCCGAATCCGCCGCGAACTTGCCGAGCATCTGGGCGAGGGCGATGCGGGGCCCGAACCGCTCGCGGCCCCGGCGCACGAGCTCGGGAAGCTCCTCGGCGACGGCGATCGCCGCACCCAGCGGCGCGTAGATCGCGTAGTCGATGAGGTCGTCGGCGAGCCGACGCGCGTCCTCGCGCTTCTTGTCCGTGGGATCGCTCATACGCAGTCCCGGCAGAGCTTGCGCCGACGATCGGCGAGCTGGGTTTGGCTCTTCACGAGGAAACAGGACTGGCACACGAACTCGCCGGGCTGTTTCGGGAGCACGCGCGTCGTCCCGTCGACGCGGTCCTCGGCGTCGGTCGCCTCGGTGTCGTCCTCCTCGTCGGCTTCGTCGGAGACGACGAGACGTTCTTTCAAGATGACGTCGAGGCTCGCCTCGACGTCATCGTCATCGAGGTCTTCCTCTTCTTCCTCGAGCTCGACGACCGGCTCTTCACCCTCGGCAACGACGACGACGGCGTCCGCGTCATCGCCGAGATCCTCATCGTCGACGAGGTCCTCGGCGACGAGCTCGTCGATGCCGAGGTCGTCCTCTTCGAGGAGTTGCTCGTCGGGTGGCTCCTCGAGCTCGCCCTCGGCGAGGGTGTCGGTTTCGAGTTGGCCGTCAGCTTCGCTCGGCATCAGACTCCTCAGTCTCCTTTCTTGTGGCCCGGTGCACACCGCCTACGACGGTCCCGTCCATCCCGGGAGGTCCTCGAGCGCGGTCACTATACGGCACATCGCCGGTCTTTCAACGGCTGGCCGTACGAAGCGTTTCCGGCGCGTCGCGCCAGCGGGGAACCCGCGGGAGACCGCCGACAAGGTGCGGTCCAGGGAGCCTTTGGCGCCGTCCTCCGCGCCCGCCCGAGCGCAGGTCGCCTGTAGCGGCGATCGACGTTCTCTACTCGGCTCCCTGGACCACTACCTAAGCAACTGCCCCGCCGAGACGACCCGGAGCGACTGACGGAGGCTCCCGAATAGGTGCCCTGTGTGCGGGACCCACCTATTCATGCACTGCGGGCGCAGAGAGTCAAGTGTCACGTGAGGTCTTCGCCTCGGCGATGGCGCCGCCCCCCGGGGCCTCCGCGCCCGCCGCGACGTGCCGAGGCCGTCGTTCCTCGGCGCGGCGCTCGGATTCCAGCCGCCCGAGCCCGCTGCCGCTGTGGTCGACGAACCTCATCGCCTCGGCGATGGCGTGGTGCCCGGCTTTCTCGTCGATGAGACGGTGCATCTGCTGGGCGATCTTGCGGTAGACGGGGTGGCCCTGGGACGTGCTGCGCAGCTCGACGAGGTGCATCGCCTCGCGGGCGTTCAGCTGCATCGAGTAGCGGATCCGGAAGGCGAGGGCGACGGCGTAGACGGCCTGGAGCGGGAAGGTCTCCCGGAGCGTCTCGTAGAGTTCGCGGGCGCGGTCGAGCGAGTCGGCGTAGGCCGCGCCGAGCCCCGCCTCGGCGACCACCTCGGGGACCTCGTAGCCGAGGTCGGCGCCGAGCGGCTGCCACTCGATGGTGAGCATGCGGTGCCGCTGGAGGTCCCGGAAGGCCCCGTAGTCCGAGACGATGTCGAAGCAGTAGCCGGTCCTTTCGAGGGCGCGGCCGGGACGGTGGCGGCGGTTTCGGCGTTCGCCGACGTAGGCGGCGAGGATTGTGGCGCGTTCGGCCGCGCCGAGGCGGCGGACCCGGCGGGCGAGCTCGGCCTCAGGAAGCGACGAGTACGGGTAGCACGCCGCGACGAGGACCTTCTCCTCACCGTCGGGGTCGAAGTCGGTGAGCGTGACCGAGGTGGCGGTCGAGACGGCGTCCCCCTCGCTGCGCTCCGCCGGGAAGAGGCGCCCGACGAGCGCCTCCATCTCGTGGTGGCGGGCCGCGAGGTACTCGGTCCACTCCCCTCCCCGCTCGGGCCGGTCGAGGCGCGTGAGGAACGACGGGATGACCTTTTTCAGCTCGGCGTAGATGAGCTCGGCGTAGTCGCGGACCTCCGGCAGCGGGTGGCCGCGCATCCGCAGCAGCAGCAGCTCGTAGGACTGGCCGGAGCCGAAGATGCCGACGTTGGAGAGCGTCGCGGCCGGCAGCAGGCCGCGCAGGGCGTCGAGGGCGCGGGCGCGCACCGACTGGCGGTAGGCGAAGTCCGATGTCGTGCCGTCGCTCGGGAAGGCCCGGACGAGGTGGGCCTGGAGGAGGGGCAGAAGCTCGGCGTAGGTGTCGAACATGCGGTCCATGTCGCCGACGAAGCGCGCCCCGAGGCCGGAGTCGAGGACCTCGGGATCCCGCCAGTAGCGGTAGTGGCCGGTCGACAGGCGCGAGTCGTAGGGGATGTAGCGCGTCGACTGCTCGAGGTAGGCCATGAGGCGTCCCCACTCGAGGACCTTGGTGAGCACGTTCGAGGCCTGTTCGCAGGCGAGGTGGACACCGCCGAGCTGGGCGACGGAGTCGTCGCCGAAGTCGCCGAACACCCGCTGGTAGAGCTCCTCGGCGCGCTTGAGCCCGACCGTCGCGTCGACGCTCGAATCGCCGGAGACGTCGAGGTCGCCGAGGAACTCGTCCAAAAAGAGCCGCCGCACGCTTTTCGGCGAGCGCGAGTAGCGGGCGAAGAGCGCCCCGCAGACGACCTCCGGCAGGTTGACGAGCGCGAACACCGGACCGTCGAGGTTCGTGACGTAGTGGCGGAGCACCTCGCGCTCGTCGGCGGAGAAGGTCTCGGCTGCGTAGGGCGTCACCTCGACGACACTACGAGACCGCGCCCGGCCGGTCGCGGATCGCGCGGACCGCCGCGCCCCGCCCGGCGGGGCTCAGCCGGAGGGTTCGCCGGGCGTCGAGGTGACGACGATCCCGCGGAGCAGCTGGTCGGCGGCCCGTGCGGCGACCGAGCCGAGCCGCGAGCCGGCTTCGGTGAGGGCGAGCTGGCGCAACAAGTCGACCAGGGTCTTCGTGTTGCGGACGAAGTCGCCGCCGGAGATCGGCCCGACGCCACGCCGGGTCGGGCGGCCCGGCGGCGAGATGAGCTGGCGCAGTTCGGCGCCGCGGGCCCACTCGTAGGCGAGGCGGGCGAAGCCGGCGTCGAGGGGACGCGTCCGCGGGATGTGCCGCGCCCGCTCGGCGTCCCGGAGGTCCCGGGCCAGGCCTTCGAGGTCGGCGGCGCGGCCCGCCAGGCGGGCGTTCGGCAGGTCGGCGGGCGGGGCCCCCCGGCGGGACTCGAAGGTGAAAAGCGACACGACGGCGGCGAGGCTCGGGGCGTCGAGCCCGCCGAGGAGCCCGGCCCCGACCGCCTCGGCGACGAGGAGGTCGCAGTCGTGGTAGATGCCGGCCAGGCGCTCTCCCGCCGCGGTCACCCGCCAGCCCGCCAGGTAGCCGCGATCGCCGAGCAGGCCGACGACGGCGTCGAGCTGGCGGGTGAGCGGCGCGTCCGAGAGGTACTGGGCGAACGACGAGCGCACCAGCCGGTAGGCGTCGTCGGGTGCGTACCGCCGGACGAGGTTGACGGCCATGTTGTAGGTCGGACGGAACGAGCTGCGCAGGGCGCGGCTGCGCGCCGCGGCGAGGGCGGAGACCTCGGCGAACGTGTGGTACGGCGACCACAGCACGGCGGCGTGTCCGATACGGTCGATCCCCCGCCGTCCGGCGCGCCCGGTGAGCTGGGTGTAGTTGCCGGCGGTGAGGTCCTCGTGCCCGG